>Ga0079998_114122_pt1 | contig 21571 bp, 16 predicted proteins | sample PerSpoBPS_BMetaG_FD_69201 | JGI IMG/M metagenome (GOLD analysis project Ga0079998, IMG submission 69201) | Thermal spring microbial communities from Yellowstone National Park, Wyoming, USA - Perpetual Spouter B (PS_B) MetaG (SPADES assembly)... | ecosystem: Environmental > Aquatic > Thermal... | reverse complement strand
CGTTTTCGTCTCCTGCTGTAAATGGAGGTATAATTAGGGGGTTTTCTGATTTCAAAATTTCTTCTGCTATGATTTCTACTACTTTGGGACTTACTCCTGTGAGTTCTTCAAATTTTCCTGGTATGGGTTGTTTGAATTTTTCTGCTTCTGGTTTGTTTGATTGTGAAGCTATTTTATTTAGCAAAGCAAGTGCAAAAAATAATTCTCCACCGGGTTTTATTTCTATCCACTTATCTGCGTTAAGTCCCGTCAAATTAAGTCTTGAAGATATATAGATAAATTTGCCTTTTTTGTTTTTCTCTTCATCTACCGAGTGGAATTTCCCAAAGAGTCTTGAATATAGAACGGTGTTTGGTCCAGCATCTAAGAAGTCTCCACTGAAAGATACTATAAGGTCTGTTTTATCTATTCTGAAAAGCGGGATTCCTTCTTTTCCGAAAACTATTTGAGATGCTTTTCTTATTGGAGCAAAGGAAAAAGTTTCCCATCTTATTATGTTTTCTTTGGGTATTCCTATTTTTTCTGCAAAATCGCTGTAGAATTTTTCGGTTTTGCCTGTTATGTTTTCTGTGATGAAGAAAATCTTTTTAGGATCTGTTGATTTTATCTTTTCTGTTAAGATTTCTATTGCTTTTTCTATTTCAATTTCTTCTACTTTATCTCCTGTTTTTATTCTTGGTTTTTTGATTCTGTCGGGAGAGTAGAGTTGATGGATTATGGCTTGCCCTCTTGCACAGGTTTTTCCAGCACTTATTGGATTTTCATTATTTCCTTCAACTTTTCTTGGGATAGCATCTTCAACCTTTACAACTATTCCGCAACCTGCTGGACATCCGGAACATGTGGTTGCATAGTAGTAGGGAATTCCCGGGATTATTGTTTCTGGAACTTCAAGGTAGGGTAGTAGTTTTTCAGGTTGAGGTTTTCTTACACAACTTTCAATAAGTGCAAGTGTTCCTATCGCGACAGATGATTTACCAGCTAACTTAAAAATTTCCCTTTTTCTTATATCTATGCTTTTTCCTTCTACAAAAGTCTCCTTTTCTTCTTTGCTTTTTTCTTCTTTTTTCCTGTTGTTCTTTATTTCTTTGCCGTTTATCATATCTTACCTCATTTAAATTCTCAAATTTTTTTCTTTTTTTTATCTCTCAAATTTTTTTCTCATTTTTCTTTTTCTTTTTCTTTCATTTTCTTTTTATCAGTAGTGGCATGCAAAACATTCAGTTGATGCGTTTTTCTTTCTGTGGCAATCAAGACACCACCCCATAGTAAGCGGAGCAACTCTTTGGGCTGTGTCCATTTGAGCAACATCACCATGGCATTCATAGCACTCAACCCCTTTGTTTATATGTATTTTGTGTGTGAAACGAACAAAGTCAGGGAGGTCATGCACTTTCACCCAAGGGATAGGTTTTCCTTCTTCTGCATATTTGAAGATTTTTTGAACCTCTGGATTTTGCATAACAGAAGCTACATATTTGTGGCAACCAAGACAAACCGATACTGAAGGAACCCCTGCATATTTTGATTTTTCCGCGTAGTAATGGCAGAATTTACAATCTATACCGAGTTCTCCTGCGTGTTTTTTGTGAGAAAAAGCTATGGGTTGAGTTGGCTTTTCCGGAAATGGGATTTCTGAAAAAACTGCTTTCCAGAAATCAAAATCTTTTTCTTTTACAGGTTTTATTTTCTGTTGAGGTTGAGTTTCATTTTTTATTTCTTTTGCTGCGAGAATTATTCCTACGGACGAGAATAAGAAGAACAGTATTATGATTAGGCTTTTTATTGCTCCTGCTTTCTTTGTTAATTTTATTTCTTTTTGAACTTCAATTTCGGTTTTCTCTTCTTTCCTTTCCTCTTCTCTCTCTTTGTTTTTGTTAATCTCTCCCATTTCCTTCACCTCCTTTCTTAAATAGTCCTCTTCTTAAAAATCAAATTTTTCTGTTCTTCACTTTCTTTGCGAACTTTTTTAAAAATCCATACTCAATTCTTTCTAAGATAGTTTTTCTGTTTTACATTTTCTGTTTTTTCAAGAATTTCTACTATGAAAAAATTTCTTTTTGAAGGTATTTCTTTTGAATTAAATAATGTTTTTTCCCGAAAAATTTCCCTCCTTTAAAAAAGCTCATGCCTTTAAGTAGTCGGAAATGAGAAAAGCAAACCATTTGTCTCTCTATGCATCAAAAGACCTAAAAAGTCTAAATATCCTTGCAAATACTACTTTTTCTCTAAAATTAAATTTTTTTCATCTTTCCTTATCTCCTGCCATAGTTGCAATTAGGAGAAAAACGCAGAAAACTATGTTCGCATAAGCGAAAATATCTCCAACATAAATTGATTTTATTATTTTTGGACCTACCTCCCCCAAAACATATCCTGTATTATCATCAGATTTGAAATTCCCAACAGGATCAATTATCCCAGCTACTCCCTTGTTCGTGCTCCTTACAATAAAAATTCTGTTCTCCAAAGCTCTCAGGACTACTAAATTCCACATCTGCATTTCACCCCATCTACCTCCAAACCATACATCGTTTGAAATATTTACCAAAAAATCTGCTCCTTTCAAAACTGCTTCCCTCACCAAATCAGAAAATGCTATCTCCCAACATATCAGAACCGAAAACTTCAATTTCTCATCAACATCAATTTCAAACATTTCTCTTTTTCCTTTCCATGGCTCAAAAAATCCTCCAAAAAGCTTCTTTTTTAAAAAATCTCCTAAAAAATTCCCCAAAAGTTTTTCAATTCCACCCGGTATATACTCACCAAAAGGAACGAGTATTTCTTTCCTCTGAACTCCTTTTATCTTCTCGCCTATGAAAAAAGCTGAGTTATAAAAATAAAAATTTCCTTTTCCTGAAAACTCAGGAGCTCCAAAAATCAGAAAAACTTTCTCTGATATGATCTTTCTGATTTCAGATGACCAAAGTTTGAAAAATGGAACAGGAAAAGAAAGCTCTGGCCATATCACAATAACAAAATTATTATAATAACCCAAGTTGCTAGTTATCAAAAAATCAATCAATAATAGATATTAAAATTAAAGCTGAGGGGAGAAGAAATATCAAAACTTCTTCTTTATTCTTTTAATCTTTCTCCCCTCAGGAGGTACTAAATATGAAAACAAAAATAATAAACAAAGATGATATAGATATTGTAGGAATTTTTTGCATAGTTGATGATGTTTTAAAAAATCTTGGTTTAAAGGACGACGTAAGGGCAGAAGCTTCTAATTCAGAAATACTCACAATTGCTATCTTAGCTTTTTTATTCTTCAGTGGCAATTTTAAAAAAGCTCTTTCAGAGTCTTGCAGCATAACCTCTTTACTAAAATCTCCTATTCAAGGTTTTTAAGGAGGTTGAAAGATTTAGTAAATAACTGTGGTGCCACTCTTTTCTCCGCTTTCCTGAGAATTTTTGATGAGCTTTTGAAACAAAAAACGGGTAAAGAAGATAATAATGAAAGAAACAAGACCTTCATAATAGATTCAAAGATTATAAAAGCATGCGAGAATATAAGGATACCAAGATGTAAAAAATTTCAAGGAGAGGAGTTTAGGGGATATATAGCATCAAAGAGAGAATACGCTTATGGGATAAAGTTGCATGTTTTGTGTGATAAAGATGGTATAATAAGGGAATATGCCATAAGTCCAGCGAGTGATCACGATATAAAAGGTCTGTATTTTTTGCCTTTGAATTTACCTTCTGGATCAGAGATAATAGGAGATAAAGCTTATAACAGCAGATTTTATGAAGAACTGCTAAAAGAAGAAGGGATAGAGCTCAGGCCAATAAGGAAAAGGAATATGAAGAAAGAAGGTTGGTTAGAAGAGCTATCAAAGAGGGTAAGGAGGAAAGTAGTAGAGACTGTGTTGAGTGTGTTAGAAAAGTTGATGGGGATAAGGATACATGCAGTGACAGTGTGTGGGTTCATAATGAAGATAGTTTTGGCAATAATATCCTATAACCTTTACAGATTTTTCAAAATCCTATAACTAGCAACTTAGGTTATAATAATGATCAGGTTTTCCTTCTTCTTCGGATTTTTCCTCCTCCTTTTCCTTCCTTACTTCTTCCAGAGCGTTCCGAGTCAGCTCAATTTGCTTTTTCAGAACTAAATTTACATCCTTCCACTTTTCCTCCCTTGAAAAATCCGTCCTTAATGCTATAACTTTCAATTGATTTTTCTTATCTTGTTTTTTTATTGCGTCCTCAATCTGTTTTCCTCTCATAATTCCGAGTGCAAAAGCTGAAATTGTAACTGAAATTGCTACAAAAATGTAGATAGATTTTCTTTTCAATATTGAATCAAGCACTGCTGAACCAATCAGAGAAGAGATAAAGCTCAGACTCCATACACCTGTGAATTCTGAGATTTGCGCCAAGGGTGTGTGAAGAAACTGAATTCCCAAAGGTGCCCAAGGGAAAGGAATAATTTCCTTCAAAACCTCAATTCTCAGAAACTCAACTGATACCCACAAAGAAGGAACGAAAATTGAAAATGGGATTTTTCCCCAAAAGAGATTTGAAAGGAAACCGAAAGGCAAAAGAGAAATTGAGCTTAAAACTGCTGATAATGCAGCAATGCAGAAGAGACCTACCCAAGTTGGAAATCCTCCTTGTCTTATTGCATTCAAAATCCAGATTATGTCAAAAAACCAGAAAACAAAACCTATCAGTAACCAGAATTTCAAGTTTCGCTTTCTGAAAAGTGAGAAGGTGAAGAATAAAGAAGGCAAAAAAGGGATGCAGAGTTGAGAGAGCAGAAGTAAAAATGAGGATAACAAAATGAATATCAAAGCAAACAGGGGATTTTGAAATTGGGTTGAAATTTGAGACTTCATTTATTTTATCTATTTCCTATTAGATTTCCCTTCCTCACACTTTACATATCAGCTTATGGCATATAAGGACAAAAATCCTCAGAAGTGTACCTTATCACAAAAGATGATTCCGAACTTATCTTCCTATCAGTAATAATAAAAGAATATGGAGCAATTGGCAAATATTCGGCCATTACACACTTCCAATCTCTATCATCAAATTTCTCGTGCCATCCAATGTATATTATTCCATCGTTCATACCCTTTAAAATACCAATAGAATCGAAAAATAAATCAGCCCCGCAAGAAACGAAATCAAATCCAGCAAGCCCAGAACATTCCATAGGTTCTGTTGAGAATATAAAAAGAAGAACGGTTTGGGTTGAAAAATCAACATATTTTGTGATATCAAAATCAAAAAATTTGATAGCCCCTTCAAAACCCTTATAATTCTTACATAACTCCTCCCATTCTTCATAAGAGTTAACAACATAATATGTTACCCGCACAGTATACGAAGAACAATCAGGAAGTGAAGATGATTTATTTACTATGCTTACACCATGGGGATAATCGGGATTAGTTTCTGCACACTCTTTAAAAATATAAATTAGTGATAATGATTCTGACCACGCTGAGTAAGGAGACACCCATATAATAGGAAGCCTCTCTATAAATTTTATTGAAAAATCAGCTTCATCTACTTTCCCATCACAGTCATTATCTAAACCATCGCATATCTCAGCTGTTGGTAAAACTTGTCCCTTACATTTTCCCCATACCCCTCCTTCACATCTTTGAATCCCTGCTTTACAAACTCCTACTCCCTCTGTCCCAGAAGGTCCTGAATAACATGAACGCTCTTGACCTATCTTACATTCACATACCTCATCTATGTCCAGATCACAATCGTTATCTTTTCCATCACATACCTCAGCTGATGATGGATTTCTTTTTGGGTCTAAATCATCACAATCTCCTTTCACAATCGTAACTCCTGCTGGCATCTGCCCTTCTTTCACACACATCTTTAACTCGTCTGAACCATATCCATCCTGGTCCTCATCTTTATACACTAAAACATAAATGCAATCAAGCTTTAAACAAACCTTGTTTGAATATCCTGATTCTCCTCCCTTGTTGTATGACACAACTCTCCAACACGCCTCATTACTACCAACACACAAAATCTCATCTTCAAAAATTGTATCTTCTGTTATCCCTACAACATAAAATCCATCAGATCTGCAATCTGAATTTTCTTTTTTTATACACCTTTGAACCTTAAAACCCAATTCTCCTCCTTTCCTTTCCCAACTCAAAATCACTTTATCTCCTTGCCTTTGGGCTTTCAGATTTGATGGAGAATGTGGAGGAGGCTCTTTTTCTTTCTCTCCAACATCTTTTATCTCTGAACATACCTCCTTTACTTCCAAATCATCAAAAGAGCAAACTTCATTTTCCTCCTTACTCTTTTTTGCTTTAACTTTCCAGCAATATTTCCCTGCTTTCTCAGGAGAATCAACAAAAGAGGTTTGGTTTGTTTGTCCAAGTATTTTCTCATCTCCTTTATCATCAGCTCTTGAAATCTCAAACAAAACTTGCTCTTGTGGGCTCATTTTTTCTTTTTCCTGTAAGCTCGTTTTCTTCATATTCAGTGCCCCTAATTTTCCTAATTCCCATCTTAAAATCACAAGCCGAGATGAGGAAACCTCAACTTTAACTTCTTTTATGACGGAATCAGGGGACATTATCCCATTTGGATGGGGTATGGGTATATTATTTTGAGTTATCGAATTATTATTATTCTGATTATTATTATTTCCACCTTTTCCGGTCTTATTTGTACAAAAGCTCAAACCAAAAAACACAAAAGGTAAAATCAAAAAAGAAAAGAGAATGAAAGCTAATAATAATTTTGTTCTTTCCTTTTTCGTTCCCATTTTTGCCCACCTCCCTTGTTTTAAAATTTCCCCAAAATCATGGCATCGTTGATTGTACTGCGTCCTTATAAGCTTCATACATCGCCTCCCACTGGTCTTTACATATTGCACACCATGAGCTATCCGCTCCTTGCTCACCATAATCTCTTATGTTCATAAGGCACATATCACACTGGTATGACAAACTTGCCCCTCTCTGAACTACTTTCTCTATACAGAGCTTGCATTCTGGTTTCCCGAAAGCACTCCCTCCTTCTGACTTCAAACTTTCATTACATATATGGCATTCCGGAGATTGCATAATATCAGCAAGCTCAGGGGGAATTTCTTCGGGAATTCCGGGTCCTGGGTCTCCGAAGACAAAAAGACACCAAAGACAACATAATGGACATGTAGCCCACCCGGGGGGTGGAAGGCATATATATATACATCCTGCTTTTGGGAGACAGAATATAGGTATGCATAAGGGAAGTTTGCAGGATAATGTGCATGCAGCTTCAGTTAGTGCACCGATAACATTTTCAGGTGGGGGTGTGTGTACCCTTATTTGATATGTGTGGGATACTCCATAAGATCCAAAGTCCTCCCTTGTAGTTAATGGAAACGTAAGATTCCCACCAAATTCTCGAAGATCTTCAGGCTCTATTCCTTCGTTTGTGATGATAACCAATGAAATTGTATGATCAAAGGATGCATCTCTTACTCGCTCAAAATTTAATCTAATAGTTACCTGATTTCCAGGAGCTAAAACAACTATCGCTTTGCTTCCCTCTACTGTTGTAACAGAACTTGAAGTGGTCATTGTTCTCGGATCCAATGTTGGAGTAGATAATGTCATGGAAAGCTTTACATTTTCAAGTAAGGAGGGACTTAAAGATTCCAATGTGATCAGAGCGTACATAGTTCCTGTTCCTTGATTTGAAAAAACGAGCTCAGTTGATTTTACAGTGCCAGGCGGATCTTCAACGAATAATATTTCCGAAGAAGGTGCGGAAATTTGATTATATAAGGGTCTCCCATAAAAAAGAGTTTTCATAATAGCTCTCTTCACATTTATTATCCCATAACCGAATATGTTATCTCTACCAGAATCTCCAAGGTCTATTGCGGTTGATGTCACTATATCAAACATCTCACGAGCAGAAAGGAGCGGATTTAGCTTGGAAATAAGCCCAATCAATCCTGTGACTAATGGAGCAGATAATGATGTACCATTAGCTACAATATATGTAGAAACACTTTGATATGTAGAATTACTTTGAGTTGCAGAAAGAAAAGCAGTTAAAATTTCTGCCCCGGGAGCTGAGACTGTAACATAAGTTGCTACAGAACTGAATTTCGCTCTAATCCAACCATATGTAGCCCCTACTACTATCATTCTACCATCAAAACATGGCTGTCTTGCAAATCTTATTGGAAAATCTGCAATTACAAATTGCCCACTTTGATCGAAATAACCCGCAGGACAATAACATGCTGATGGTGAAAAATATGGTGAATAAACAAGAACACACTGGTCTGTAATATCTCCTGGGAATGAGGAAATATATTGACAAACATCTGGGCAACTTCTGGTTCTTCTCTCTAATATACACCTATCCTTCTGACCTTCGCAACATCCACTCGAATTTCCAGCAGCAAATACCAAAATTGTCCCAAGACCTGGAGTTCCTATTACCTGACATGTTCCAGTTTCAGGGAAATAGATTACATCACAATCAGGAGAACCTCCTCTCCCGCAGTATAGTGGGTATGCAAAACCTTCTAAATGTTCTTGAGTAAAATCTTCCTCTGTTAATGGTAAGGTCCAGCTTGCATTTATGCCAACTACTCCTTCAGATGTAGCATCTGTAATATCCATAGTAAATGCACCTATTTCTCCTAGAGGCCCACCATCACCTATATCGTAAGGTATAATTCCATCTCCTCGGAGTGATGACCACATCATCCCTGCTATTCCTATTGAGTTGTTGGTATGAGCTCCCGCTACTCCTGCCACCGCAGTCCCATGAGGCTCCTCCCTAGGATCTAATAACCCCACCCTTGACACCGTGCGCTCTCCTGTCCTGTTATGTCCATAGAACAGAATTTGTCTTAGATCTTCATGTGCTAAAACTTCATATGGTCTTGTAGATGTTACACTTGAACCTACTCCTGTATCAACAATAGCAACAAATTGCGCTGGAACTGAGGTGAAAACCGGAATATCATTAATTTTTCCTCCATAAACAAATAACCATCCTTCCGGAGCAGAAACGGCTCTAAAATACCACTGGTCTCTCCCTTGTAATTCGGGATTTCCCCCTATTAGTCCCCAATAACCTGGGTCATTCGGTTCGCTTTTAGCTTGCAAAAATATTACTGGCGTTATAATGTCTGGATCCGCATGATGCACCCTCGGATCTAAAAGTATTTTCTCAAGCACAGAAAAAACCTCAAAAGCATTCTTTGTCTCCAATCTTACTACATACCTTAGCGGTGTAATCCGGTGAAACTCCGTTATCCCATAATCAGAAAATATCTCAGAAGCATCATAACCAGGCTTAATTGTAACTACCAATTGTGGTGCTACCAAACCTGTAGGAAATACCATGGAGCTTGCAAAAAACATAACCGGGCTTTGAAATAAAAGCTCCTGATCTAACTCCTCCCTTAAAGTTTCTATTTCTCCTAAATTTCCAATTTCAACTACTAACACCTTACCTATTCCTCCACCCATAGTTGTTGGAATTGAATTAGGTATGAATAATTTAACTAAATCTTCAAGGAGAAACACCCTGAATTTACTTGATAACTCCCTTGATATATCTTCTAAATCCCTATCTTGCGGAATTGTTATGACCTGAAACCTCGGTAAAGCTATTAAACCTCTTTTTCCATCTCCCCACTTTATCCAAAGTGAAGATAGCGCTCTATCAAAATGAACTTTCCCCTTGCCCTCACCCTTGAACTTCCTTGCTAAAACCCCTCCAAAAATCTCACCTCCTCCCTCTACCTTTATCTCTCCTCCACTCGCTACAAACCCATAAATCTTACCCTTGCTCTCTACCTTTACCCCACACTTTGCTATCACCCTCAACTCAGATGGAAATACTCCTACCACTGACTCTCCCTGAACACTCAAACAAAATCCTCCTTCTCCTTTTTCTTTTTCTTGCCCTCGCCCTTTACCATTTCCTTTCCCTTTATCTTCTCCCCTTCCTTTCTTTTTCTTCTCCTCCCTCTAAAAACACAAATGCTATGCCCTGAAATTTTAGTTTTGACTTACCTTCCAACCTTATCCCTTTCAAGTAATAAACTCCCGATGGTAATTCAAGCTCCTTACCTCCCTCCAACTTCAATACCCCATCTTTTAAAAACTCAGAAGGGATCTTTTCGTTATCGTTGTATTCCTTCGCCCTCAAAAATGCTGATTCAAAATCTGGTATGACAATACTCTGTGTCAGTCTTTCTATCCCTCCTCTGACCTCAGCTCCCCCCTCTATCTTATATACTCCCTGCGGACCTAAAAACAATTTTCCTGTAACTTTGGATTTTCCCTCTGCCTTGAAATTCCCATTTGTTGCAACAGAACCTACCTCTAAATTCCCTCCTCCATACTCGCCTTTCAGTGAAACAAATCCATCTACCAAAAACTCTCCTTCCAACTTTATCTCATCTTTCGCTAAAATTGCATAATCCGGTATAAACCCTCTCACTCCCTCAAATCCTCTATCTCTTATCTTCTCTGAAAGTAGATCAAAAATTGATTGAGGTACTGAAATCTTGGGACTCAACCTTGCCTTACCCAGATCTTCCATTTTCCTGCCATAATAATCTTCACTTTTCCTGCTATCACTGCTACACATCACAAGATATACGGATACACCAAGATATAAAAACAAACTCAGAAGTCTTCTTACTATTGCATTATGATTTACTTTATCCATAGCTTTTAACCTCATTTTGATATCCTTTTGATACATAAAATTTAATCATTTCGAAAAAAAAAAAAGCCAAGATTTTGAGCAATTTTTGGAACCATTACCAGACAAGGGAAAGAGAGGGGATAAAATCAGGAAAAATGAAAGTTGCAAATCATTTAACAAAAACTTGAAAAATCTTATTCATCCTTTATAATTTATAAATTCCCTGCTAATGAGTAATTCCGATAACTTGAATGGTAGAGCCAAAAAATATTCCAGATGGGTATGGTATATTGAATTCTTCTATTATTTTTCCGTCATTTACATCTATTATTTTTACCTTGTCTTCAAAGTATGAGGAAATTGCTAATTCATTTTCAGATATAAATCTCAAATGCATTATTCTTTTTCCCGCTCTTATGTCTTTCCTCACTCCTTTTTCTTCTATAATAGAAATGAATTCTTCTTTGTCTGAATAATTTACTGCTATCTTACCTGCTCCGTTTGATACAGCAAAAATAGGTTTCCCTATAAGTTCTATTTCTTCTTTTAATGACATATCGTTTATATCAAAAACAAAAATTTTGTTTAATCCTAATGCAGGGATATAAGCTTTATTACCATCTATACCCCATGTTCCAAAATGAGGTATTTTCAAAACATCTCTTTTTGCTTTTATTTCAAATTTTCTGAGTTCGTAAGTTTCAAGATCAATAGCACCCAAAAAGTTTTCTTCAAAGAATCCTATTATGTATTTTTGTGAGTATAAGAGTGCATCAAAAGGCATTCCATCCAAATTTATCCTCTTTATTTCCCCGTTTTTTAAATTGTATATCCATACCTCCTTTTTGTCTATAAGTGAGAAAACAATTTTATCTTTATAACTTTTTACACCTACTGCTCTTGATGATGTTTGAATCTCTTTTATAATTTTCATATTTTTTGAGTCAAGCAAAACAACAGATTTAGGTTCATAGTTTGCAACCGCTATAAGATTTTCTGAGAATTCAAAGCCGACAGAACTTTCTCCTACTTTTACTTTGCTCTTTACAGAGCCTTCTTCTATCTTTATAATATATCCATCTCTTGTGAGCAGGAAAGCGGAATTATCTTTGAATTTTATTACAGCATGACGCAAATCTCCCAAACCAGATACTTCTTTTATTTTTTTATCTTTGTCTATGATAAAAAGGCTCCCGGTTTCTCTTGATACAACCCAAATCTCTTTTTGCTCATAGGAATAAACCTTGAATACGGGTAAAAATAAGAGAGTAATCAAAGAAATTATCAATTTTTTGCGACTACGCATATAGTTCTGGCGACCTCCATTTTTCATATATCAGATAGCAATTTGGATCTGGCATATCTATTTTCCCATAAGTATTGATCGCTCTTGACCTTGAACCACCGTTGCATATATCAACGAACTCACATCCGATACAATATTTTATTTTTCTTGGTCTTTCGCGCAAGAATTTTATAATATCGCTTTTTTCAAGTTGTTCTGAAATTTTTCCTTCTCTTACATTACCTACCGCAATAGGAAAGAATGGGTCTGGCTTTATATTTCCCTTGTTATCTATATTTATTATTCTTTCTCCACATGCATTTCCTCCCCAAACTTTCAGATTTGCTCTCATTATGTCTTTTTTCTCCGGGTATCTCTTTGAGAACTCCTCAAATAAAATAACAGCATCGTATTCGTTGTTGCCGGTTACAATTTCTATATTTTTGTTATTTTCTACATATTCAAACGCTTTTTCTATGATGAAATTTGTAGATTCTCTGAGTTTTGTGTAATTTATTTTAGGAAGATACTTCGCATAACCATAATTTACGACATAAGAGATATAAACTTTATTTACCTCTATTTCCTCTGCAAGTTTGAATATAAACTCTAAATTATTTCTCTCCGCTGTATATTCTGATATTGAAAATCTTATTCCTAAATTTATACCTTCTTTTTTGCATAGCAGAATACTATTGAGTATTTTTTTGAAGGAGCCATCTTGACCTCGGAAAAAATCGTGTACCTCCGGGGGACCATCAAGGCTTATTCCAACATAATCAAAATTTTCTTTTATGTCTTTTATATTCTTTTCAGTTATAAGAGTTCCATTTGATGATAATTGAGTAGATATTTTGTTTTTCTTCATAATTTGAGCTATTTTGAAGACATCTTTTCTTATAAGAGGTTCTCCACCTGAAATTATTGCTGCTCTTGTGTTCATATCTTTGAGCTCAAAAGCTATTCTTTCTATCTCCTCAAGTGATAATTCATCAGCAGAAGGTTTTCCCGCAGATATGTAGCAGTGTTTACATCTCAAGTTGCACGCTGATGTTATGTTTAAAATGACAACTATACCTTTGCTCTCTTGCCATATTTGACCTCTCAGGGAATCTCTAATTATTTTTGTTATCCTCAACATTTTCCTTTCTTTTAATTTCGTTCTGTTTCAGAAAAATTTTTCAGTTCCTTTATAAATTCTCCAAGAGCTTTTATTTCTCTTTCTGATATATTGAACTTTGGCATTTTATCTCGTGGATGGTTTATCTGTCTTCTTATCACAGTTTCATTCATTATAGAAAGAGGAGGACCAAAAGCAGCTTTTGTTGGATGATGACATCCCCAACATTTAGATTTGTATACATCAAACCCTAAAAGAGCAAGGGATTTACTTCTCAAAATCAGGTTATATTTACCAGCAGGATTTTTTGCCGGAATTTTTTTTACCTCCTTTTGAGTTGCAGTATCTAAAATTACCAATTTCCCATTTTCTCCCTTTGATGTTATAAAAGCCAACGATCCATCTGCCGAAAATTCTGTGTGAAACTCATTTCCATAAAGCTCAATTTTTCTTACTTCAAAAGTGTATTTATTGATAAGATAAATGTAGCCCCCGGAATCAGCCCAAAGGTAGTTTGTGTTTGGATGAGTTCTCACAAAAAATACAAAATCAGGAAAATCTATTTTCTTTAACACTTGCCAGTCATACATCTTTATTATAATTATTGAATTGAGATATGGAATGGCAGTATAGAAATTACCATCATCATACCAGAAAGCAGATGAGAAAAAATGCGGAGGAGAAGTGGTTTTAATGCTGAAAACCTCTTTAAAGTCTGGTCCTATTAATGTTATCGCATCCGGTCTCCCCAAAAAGATAAATTCTCCAAAAGGTTCAACCAACACGCTCACAATATCTTCTGGAACCTGATGAAGTGATAATTTCCCGTCTTTTTGTATTGTGCCTAATCTATCAGGAAGAACAGCTACAACTTTTTCGTCTTTTATTTTTACTACTGAAACAGGCTGAAAAGGTAGTTCAATTATATTTATTACTTTGAGAGTTTGGATATCAAGTATTACAATAGACGGCGGTAATGCACATGAAACAAAAATTTTTCCTTCCCCCTCTGATACTTCTACATTCTTTATTGCAGAACATATATTTACCTCTCTTAAAGTGCCATCTTTGAAAGAATATTGTGCCAATTTTCCTTCTCTTGAGGGTACGAGGAAACCATCGGACCAGAATTTTACTCCGCCATGAACATTTGAAAAATTAAACTTCAATTTCAATTCGCCCCCTTCTATTAACCATATTTTATTTTCGCCTCTTTCAACAAATACAGTTATATCTTTTGTGCTAAATTTTTGTATAGTGTTTGTATTGCTTAAAGTTGTGATGGATGAATTTATTTCATCGGGTTTGTAGTTTTTCTTGTTTTGTTTTTGTATTTTACTTGATTCAATTATATAATTTGCGAGCTCATTTAATTCGTCTTCTTCAAGTTGGAAAGGAGGCATGAAAGGAAGGAAACCAGTTTTTGTCACCTTTTTTATGAGACTATGAGGTAGATAAACTAATGGGTAGGTCTTGCCTTTTTCCTCACCAAACCCGTGACAATTCAGACAAAAGTTCTTATAATATTCAGCGGGTTCAAAAACGAGAATCAATAAACCAATTAGTAAGCCTCCTTCCATTTCATGCCTCCATTTTTTTGACGATCAATATATATCGTTCATAGTGTTGAACACATTAAAGTGTCCTGTTGGAGTTATTACCCAGTCTTCTTTTATCTCTTTTTTGAGTTCTAATGTTTTGTCATCAAATACTAATATAGCGTTATTTGGTTTATCTTTTGCGCCCCACACTGATACCCACACTTCTTTTCCGTCTTTATCATATTCAAGATGAACTGCTCTTGCTCCCTCGTAAGGAATCTCTATTTCTTTTTTCACTTTAAATGTTGTTTTGTCAAGAACATATACTTTGTTTTTTAGTTGGTTGTGAAGGGGTCTATCTACCCACAGATTCTGAGATTTTGGATGAGTTTTAATAAAAAGGTTTCCTCCACCTTCGCCTGGGAGTTCAGCCTTTACTACAACTTTGAACGCATACTGTGGATATTTTTTAGGATCTACTCCTATGCACTGAATTGTATTATCTCCGAGATGCCCCGTGCACCAGATTGGTCCATATTTTGGATGGTTTATATTTGCTCCTCTTCCGGGGTGAGGAGTTTTTCCAACATCAACAATTGCTTTGAGCTTTTTCTCTTTTGTATCTACGACTACTAATCTATTTCTTGCGTTTGCTGCAACTATAAAGTAAGTTTTTGTTGAATCCCATCCACCATCGTGAAGGAATCTTTCGGCTTCTATCATAGTTATTTTCAAGTTTTTTATATCGGAGTAATCAACAAGTAAGATCTGTCCAGTCTCTTTTATGTTAAGTATCCATTCCGGATAAAGATGAGAAGCAACTATTGATGCAACTCTTGCCTCTCTTAAAAACTCTTGAGTATCGTATGTATAGGAAGAAGAAGAAACTATTTTGAGAGGTTCAAGAGTTTGGCCATCTAATATTACAAAGCTTGGTGGCCAGTAGCAACCGACTATTGCAAGTTTATCTTTGAATTTTGGATGCTTACTTGTATCTACTGACCGCGCATCATAACATACTTGGACCTCTGCTACCTTTTGAGGTGGATCCATCCATAAGTCTATTAGAGTGACTTTTCCGTCTCTCCCTATTGAGTAAAAGTATCTTCCAGAGGCTGATGATCTCAGGATGTGTACGGCAAACCCTGTTTCAACTATGCTGACAAGCTCTTTTGTATCTCCGTCAATAATGGCGACTTTTCCGACATCTCTGAGAACAACTCCAAAGAAGTTTTGCCAGTTTCTTTTGTGCTGTGGGGATTTCGGTCTCTTTTCTGGTTCTACATATACTTTCCAACTTTTCTTCATTTGTTCCATAGGTAGCTCCGGGGGTGGAGGAGGGTCATGTTGTAAGAACCTCGCAAGAATATCTATTTCCTTTTCAGAGAGTATTCCTTGTCTCCCCCAATCGGGCATACCTCGTGGTGTTCCATATGTTATGAATACTTTTATCCCCTCAGTTCCTAATAACCTTGTTCTATTCTCGGGCAGGAGAGAGGGACCAGTTGCTCCCTTTCGCAGGACACCGTGGCATCCTGCACACCTATTGAAGAATATCTGTTTAGCTATTTCCATCTCTTCTGGTGTTATAGGTGGTGGAGGGGGCAATTGAGGTTTATCTTGTGAGTATGATTTTGCGGGATAAGAAGTAGCTATAACAAGAGAAAAGAAGGAAGATAGTATAAAGAGCATAAGAGGTGCCTTTTTATTTTTTTTGTTGCTGTTATTTATTTTTTTTGTTTTGATGTCTATCATGTTTTTACCTCCTTTCTTTGTTATTTATTTAAGAAGGTGTTAAAAATCTACGGAGCTTTGTATAAATACCCACTGTTGGGTGTCTTTTCTACCAAGTTTCTTTGGTAGTTCTCCCGGAAAGAAAGGAGAGTATCCGCAAGATATGTTTAGGTTTTTCCAGTTGTAAGATATGGTAATATCTATTTCAGTTCCTGCATCTTTTGATGGATATGGAGGTTTTTCTTGAAGAAGTGGAACTTGTCCAGCATGATACCAATTATCGTACTCTGAAAATAGAAAGAATTTCCATACATCAACAGAGACCTCAAAGTTTTGAAACTTTGGTGATGTTATATTCCCTCTAATTCCTTGCATATTTTTCCACGAGAAAAGGTCAGCATATCCATAATGCAAGTGGTTTGTTGGAAAGAAGTTGTAGAAAGTTCCTCTTATTCCTTTTTCTTGATTGTTTTTTGTTGTTCCGGAAGCGACATCGTATTCTGCGAATATTTTTAGTTTGTTTTCTATTATTTTTGTGCCAGCTCTTGCAGATATTGCAAACGCTCTCAACTTTTTATCCCAAGCTTGCCCGAACTCATAAACACCTTCAAAAGCCCAAAATGGATTAATTGCTTCAAGCTTTACCTCTCCAACTTTTCTTATACCTACTGCAAATATATCAGCAGGTCTATTATTTACCTTCACATCGTCTCTGAGGTAGAGAAGATAAAGATCAAGGGAACCTGTGGGAACTGGTAAGATGTTGTAGTTTCCAATAAAGAAAGATTTTTGCCTTACACCTCTTGGCATTTCAGTTGGACCCTCTTGGACAGAATTTTCTCTCATGAGAAACCCGAATAAGTCAAAACTATAATTTTTAATTTTTGTGTTCAGTTTTATTCCATCAAAAGAGTTTGAAACATTTGACCAATCAAAAGTTCCTATTATTCTATGTTCTCCATAAGCTAATCTTTGTCTTCCAATTTTAGATAATATTGTTATATCGTCTGATAATTTACCTTTTGCGGTGATGTTAGCAGAAATGAAATCAAGACTTTCAAGCCCAAGAGAGTTTGTTGCTGAAAATCTTATTCCTTCAAGGGGAGCTGTATCTGAGACTTTTCTTCCCGCTTCTCCCCAAACTCTTGCGTCTTGGATTATTCCTTCTGCTGAGAGGTTTTCGTTGATTTTAAAATCTGTTCCTAACCTTAATCTTGAATTAATGAACATTATTTCGTCTGGGGTTTTGGAAGAAAAATCTCTGTTATTTCTGTATTCGGCTCTTGTTCTGAAATGACCGAACAGAGAAAATTGTGTTTTTTCTTCTGATAGTGCTTGATTTTTTAGTGTTATAACTATTCCTGATGCTAATAGAAGAATTATAATGCAGACCTTTGCTTTGCTGTTTTTTGTTTTTGTCATTTTATTTTTTATTTTCATTTTTTTTATTACCTCCTTTCAAAAAAAAAATTTTTTTTCATCTGTTTATGAAAAAAGCAAAAATTGTTCCACCCCTATTTTTTCTTTTCCTTGTTTTTTGAATAGATATAAAATATTTTGTTCTGTGAAGCTTGATTTTCCTGCGAGATATGAAGGATATTTTATTATTGAATTGAGATAAAATTTTGTTTTAGCTTTCAGTCTCATTTTTGAAACTCAGTCTCATTTTTGAAACTAAAAAGGAAAAAATAAAGTTTCTCCAAAAGATAAGATGCTCTGAATCTATAAAAACAATCAGCTCCCAGATTACAAATCAGTAGTGGTGGAGAGAATAAATGATGCAATAAAGATCAATAAAGGTTAAAAAATGAAAACAAAAAAATTGAAAAAAAAAGTGGAACAAATTTTGCTTTAATAAAAAAGTATGAGTTGGCTGAATATGAAGAGAAAAAATTTAAGACTTGGAGCTTTCTTTTTATTAGGTATAACAGCAACACTTATTTGGGGATGTGAAACCAAAAAACCTACCGAAAAGCCTGCTGAAAAAATCAATAACCCTCCTACTGCTGTTATAGTCGGAGAATATAAAAATATGGGGTTCGGGAATACTTTTAGCATTACCGTTTCCGCAACCGATCCTGATGGAGATAAACTCTCTTATGTGTGGCAGCAAGTTGGAGGACCGACCGGAGAACTCATCCCAGAGGGTCCTACCGCTAAATTTACAATACCATCTCTCCAAAAACTTCAAGAAATGGGATATATAAATCTTGAAAATAACAGAATTGGAGTGGTTCATGTATTCCCAGGAATTCAAACATATGTTGTTCAAGTAACTGTTAGCGATGGGATGGGGGGAGTTACAACAGTATCAGTAACAATTACAGCATCAGACATAAGTTCTGGATTGAGAAATATTTCGGTAGGTTCTATGGTTTATCTCAACAGCGGAACAGATGTTAATGAATGGACATGCAAGTTCGGCGGCGAAGCATGCTCACCGGAGGAATTTAGTGGGACTAATTTTCGAACTCCTACCTTAAAACTTTCAAAAGAAGGAGAGTATGTTATCACTGAAACAAAATCTAATCGCTCCATATCTATTTATTCAGGAAAATGGGAAGGAACTTTAAGTAATGTTTGTTCAGATTGTCACTCTTCTACAATTTCTAATTGGTAAAAGACAAAACATGCAAAATACAATATAGCTTGCGAAAGCTGTCATGGACCCCAAAACAGTATTGCTCATAAATCAACAAAGAAAGGTTCTTACGAAAGCCCAAGAACTTCTTTTAACGCAGGAGTGTGTGCTCAATGCCATGAAAAAGAATACAAAGAATGGAAAAAATCTGGGCATGCGAATCTTGAATTAGCAAGGGAGGAGGCAGTGTGGGAAAAAAGAGGTGCTTTCACTGCTCATTGCGCAAGATGTCACAGCGGGCAAGGTTTCGCAGCATGGTTACCACAACTAGTAGCAGGAAATCCTGATCTTATATCTCCTTTCAATATGACCAGAGCAAACGATCTTGGTTTGGTAGATGCGCTCGTTCATCCACAAACTTGTGTCAGCTGCCACGACCCTCATGAAAAGCTTTATGAAGCTCAATTGAGGATCTATCAGGATACACCAACTCTACCTGCTGGTTTTGCAGCATATGGTATGGGAGCAGGTGCAGTGTGTTTCATGTGCCACAACACAAGAAATGGAGTCATTAGTGGTGCGGGTGTATTCCTTCACGAAGATTCTGACCCAAGATTTGGTAATCCTCCTAATTATACTGCACCGCATTACTCATCACAGGGAGATGTATTTTTGGGTAGAAACGCATACTTTATGGGACCAGCCGGTTCTTTACATATTTCAAAGCATGTAGTTGTAGAAGATACTTGTGTAGGATGCCATATGAAACTTAATTCAGAAGGCTCTCATGTTTTTGCTATCTTGGAAGAAAATATTGATTTGTTGTGCCGCGAGTGTCACGGAGAAGGAGTTAGCATGGAAGGTCTAGAAAAACAGACAAAAGCTTATCTCAACATACTTAAATCGGAAATTCAGACAAAAATATATGACACATTGAAAGGATATTATGAAAGTAATGTGACATACTATGTCAGAGCTTATGATCCTTCAAGTGGGTGTTTTTCTTCTGCTGCAACCTCAAATATTGCTGTGAGCACCATTCCCCAATCTGTTGAAATCACTTCAATTGCAGGTCAGATATCTGTAATCCTCAAATTTTCTTCTCCTATTCCTACAAGAAATGATGGAGGGTGTTATCCTCATTCTTCAACAGATACAATTTGGGTTCAACTTGGAGGTTTAAGAAAATCGCCATCCGCTCCTCCACCACCTCATCCAAATTACATCATAGATCTTACTACAAAAAGTGGTAGAGATATTGTAAAAGCTGCGTGGAATTACTTCCTTATTAAAGATGGTAGTGGTGGTGGAGTTCACAATCCGACCTTTGTTTTCCAAACACTGAACAATACTATTAATGCTCTTAAATAGCAGTTTAAAGTTAGTTTTTTAGCTTGCTTGTCAATAGTAATTTTTGGTATTTTTAACAGTTCAGATATCTTTTATTTCATTTATATTTTTCATATCTTCAATCTTGACACCAAGCTTTTCAAGATCCTTCTCCCCTAATTCCAATTTTTTCCCATCATAGTTCTGGATGAGATATTTTAAGGCGAAAATCCCTTTTGAAATCATCTTTTCTATTTCAGGTATGAGATTTTTTGAGTAATAACCGGGTATCGGGTAGATTTTCCCGTTCAAGTTAAAATAAACTATGTCAAACTCTTTGAACTCTGGTAGAAAAAGTAAAATTTTTTTGGGTAAAAAAGGCATATCACATGGAACGAAAACACAGCCAATTTGTGATATTTCGTAAAGCACACTGACTATGCCTGAAATCGGACCGATATCGTCGTATTTGTCATACACGATTTTGAAATCTGAAATTTCTATTTTATGCTGAGAAATTTTTGCTTCAAAATTTTTTTCAGTGGAAATATACTTTTTTTCAAATACAGATCTTAACTTTTCGCACATAATTTCAAGCAAGGTTTTATCGTTGAGTTTGAAAAATCTTTTGTCGCTTCCGAACCTTCTTGATTTCCCCCCTGCAAGAATCGCACCTGCTACATCTTTTATCATTCCCATAGTATATGAACTTTTATTTTTTCTCCTTTGGTAAGTTTTTGCGATGGAGGTACCAGCACAAGGCAATTACACTTTGCAAAAGATGAAAGCATGTAGGAATCTTGTTTTTCAAGCACCATCACATCTTCTCCCAAGATCTTCCCTCTCATGAAATTCAACCTATCTGATTTGTTCTCTAAATCTTCAAAGAGCTTTTTCTCTTCCTCTTTCGGAAAGATATTGGCGTATCCCATAGAACCTTTTATAAATGGTAGGACATATTCGTAAAAGCAGACGAGAACAGCCGCTGGATTCCCTGGGAGAGCGAAAATAAATTTATTCTTTCCTTTCTTTCCAAAAAATATCGGTTTTCCTGGCTTTTGTTTTACTTTGTAGAAAATTTTTTCAACTTTCTCTTTCTCCATAAGGTCTCTCACATAATCATAATCCCCTGCTGAAATTCCACCAGAAAAAATCAATATGTCAGATTTTTTTATTTCCTCCTTAAAAATCTTTTTCAACTTTGTAAGATTATCCTCTGAGAATCTCACTGCCACATCTTCTATTCCGTTTTCTTTCAGTGCAAGTTCCAAAGAAACAGAGTTTGAATCATAAACTTTGCC
>Ga0079998_123203_pt1 | contig 21713 bp, 19 predicted proteins | sample PerSpoBPS_BMetaG_FD_69201 | JGI IMG/M metagenome (GOLD analysis project Ga0079998, IMG submission 69201) | Thermal spring microbial communities from Yellowstone National Park, Wyoming, USA - Perpetual Spouter B (PS_B) MetaG (SPADES assembly)... | ecosystem: Environmental > Aquatic > Thermal... | reverse complement strand
CCTTGCGGAGGCACTGGGAGATAGAGAACAGGCTATTTTGGGTGCGAGATGTGGATTTTTCTGAAGACCGGCTGCATGGTCGGAGAATTGGGCCGGGATTAAGCGTGATTCGGAGCATGGCGATAAACCTGATACGGGCTTTGGGCTACCGGTTTGTAGTGGATGGCTTTAGGGCCCTAAGCGCCAGGGCGGACCGGGGCTTAATCTTGCTCATCGGCCCACAGCCATGAAAAACTGGAAAGCCCTGTCCGGATCCCAGGCGACTTGACACCTGAGCGTCCGCAGGGTATAAAAGATTCTACCATTGCGGGCGGCACGCCCGCATCGCACCTGAACAACCGAATCCGAGCCGGTGGAAGGCGCCGCGAACCCTTGAGCCCGGGGTGGAGAGGAATCCGCATGCCCCGGCGCTCAGAGCCCTTTATTCTTCATTCGAGGAGGCAGATATGCGAACCTCCGTTCTTCCTCCATCGCGGCCGGAGAGGGGAACCGCTCCGGCGCATGCGTTTGCGGCGTCCGGCATCCGACCGGGGGCCGATAAGGAAGCCCGAGGGGAGCGCGGGTTCGCTCCCATCGCGCTTCCGTTTCCGGCGAGTCTTCTCCGCGCATCGGGGACCCGCCGGTGACCGCCTCGATGGAGGGAGGATCTCGAATGAAGGGCCTTCTGACGCGCCTTGCCCGGCGCGTCCGCCGGAAGCCATCCTTCCGGCAGGCGCAGGGAGCGCCGCGGCCGAAGATCCGGATCCTCGCTTCCCTCCTCTTGCGCGCGAGGGAAGCCCGGCGAAACCGGAGCCAGCGGCTGCGATCTTCGCAAGGCCCCCTCGACCTGAAGGGATCAGGCCGTGAGGCGCTCCGGACTCGAGCGCTCCGCTATCTCCGGGCGATGATCCGGCTGATCATTGAGCTCAAGGAATTCCTGGAAGCCATGCGAGTGATAGCGGAGCTTCTGGGACAAGTTCTTCAAATGCTTCAATCCCTGTAACCGATCGGCATCTCGCCTGGCGGGCGCTTGCGCCCGGCCCCTTTCGCTCGCTCAGGAGGAATCTGCGACCGCTTGCGGGAAAACGACATCGGGGGAGCCATCTCAGGCTCCCCTTTTTTGTTGCCTCGTGTCCCCGAATGATCAAAGGGATGCGGAGGCTGCTTCTCCATCCTCATTGCGCCTTGGATTCAAGCAGGGCAACGGCCTGCTATTCCATCTCTGGCCGTCGAAGGGGAAGAGCCTTGGCTTGGATCGCTTTGACCCGAATCTCCGCCTTCGATGGCGAGAAGGGTTGTGGTGAAGGCCGCTTCAGCGACCCTGAGTTTCTGGGTCTCGATGACGCCGGGGTCGCGGCGGAAGCCGCTCCTACAAAAAATGGGCTTCTGTGGGGGGGACTTTTGCCCCGAGCACCCGTTTTCGATGAGGCAAGGGGTCACGGTGAAGGCTGCTCCGGCAGCCCTGAGCCTCTGGTTCTCGATGGCGCAAGGGTCGCGGCGGAAGCCGCTCCTACAAAAATGGGCCTCTGTAGGAGGGGCTTTAGCCCCGAACCTCTGTCTTTGACGACGCAAGGGTCGCAGCTGAAGCGGCTCTGATAACTTCGAACCGCTGGATTTTCGATGGCGCAGAAGGTCGCGGCTAAAGCCGCTCCTACAGGAAAATCATTTGTGTAGGAGGGGCTTTAGCCCCGAACACCCGTCTTCGATGAGGCAAAGGGTCACGGTGAAGGCTGCTCCGGCAACCCCGAACCTCTGTCTTCGATGACGCAAAGGGTCGCGGCGGAAACCGCGCCTGCGGCAAGAAGGCCGAAATGAATTTCGGCTTACGGAGGGGGGCTTTCGCCCCGAACCCCCGTCCTCGATAACGCAAGGGTCGCGGCGGAAGCCGCTCCGGCACATCCATCGATCCTTCGGTGAAGAACACATCGAGAAACAACCCGGCATCCCGGGCCGGCGCCTCCGACTCGCACGCTTGCCTGCGGATGTCCGAGCCCCACCGCATCCCCTACAATAGAGACGCGCGATCGCCGTTCGGATCCGGAGGACGCTCCACATCCTGCCCGGGAGGTTGGGATGGCGTGGCGGCGAGGGGGTCGTTTCGAAGGGAGACGGTTGGAGATCGACTGGGCGCGGCTCCCCTATGAGCGGTGGCTTCGGTGGGGACTGGGGCTCTTCGGGCTGGGGGTTCTCCTGCTGTTCATCCCCGGCCGCCTTTTGAGCCTGTGGGTGACGTGGGAGTGGTTCCGGGACCTGGGCTACGAGTCGATCCTGTGGACGCAGTGGCAGGCCCGGGCGGCTCTTTTCGGGATCGGATGGGGCGCCGCCCTCCTCTTCCTGGGACTGAACGCCTTCCTTGCGGCCCGCGCGGCGGGCCGCTCCCCTCGGCTCTGGCTGGGGCTGGCCGCCGCCGTCGGCTTCCTCTTCGGCCTCGCCCTCCAGGGGGAGTGGGAGAGGGTCCTGCTGGCCCTGAACGCGGAGCCCTTCGGCGTCCGCGATCCCCTCTTCGGCCTCGATGTCGGCTGGTATGTGTTCCGGTGGCCCCTCTGGGTATCCCTGCAGGAGACCGCCCAGTGGGGCCTGGTCCCTCTCGCCGCCCTCTTCCCGCTGGTCCTCCCGGTCCCGCGGCGGTGGCGATGGGCCCATCTCTCCATCCTCGCCGCCCTTTTCTTCCTGTTGATGGCGGTGGGGTATCGCTTCGACGCCTACCGGCTGCTTTACGCGGAGCGGCCGGTGGCCTTCGGGGCGGGCTACGCGGAGGTCCACGCCCGCCTGCCCGTCCTGAACCTCCTGAGCGGCCTGATGGTTCTCCTCGCGGCCGGGATGCTGCTCAACCTGCGGCTGCGCCGGCCGGCCCTTCTGGCCCTGGGGTTCGGGGTGTGGCTCGCCCTGGCCTTCCTCGGGCTGGAGGTCTACCCGGGCCTGATCCAAACCCTGGTGGTGCGCCCCAACGAGCTGGCCCGGGAGAGCCCTTACATCGCCCACAGCATCGCCTTCACCCGGCGCGCCTATGGACTGGAGGGCTTCAACGAGCAGATCTTCTCCCCGCGCGAGGCCCCTACCCCGGAGGAGATCCGGGCCAACGCCGAAATCCTGGAGGGGATCCGCCTGTGGGATTACCGGCCGTTGCTGCAGACCCTGCAGCAGCTGCAAAGCATCCGCCCCTACTACGTGTTCGTCGACGTGGATGTCGATCGCTATCGCATCGATGGCGCGTATCGCCAGGTCATGCTGAGCGTGCGGGAGCTGGACCTGGACGCCCTTCCACCTCAGGCCCGCACCTGGGTCAACCGGCACCTGGTGTTCACCCACGGCTACGGCGTGGTGGTCGTGCCGGTGCGGGCTTTCACTCCGGAAGGCCTCCCGGTGTTCCTGCTGAAGGACATCCCGCCGGTGGGCGCCATCCCCCTGACCCGCCCGCAGATTTACTTCGGGGAGCGGACGGTGGACTTCGCCCTGGTGAACACCGCCGTGCCGGAGTTCGACTATCCCCGCGGGGAGGAGAACGTCGCCACGACGTATCAGGGCCGCACCGGCATCCGCCTGGGCGGGCTGGCGCGGCGGGCCCTCTTCGCCCTCTACTTCGGGGACCCCAATCTGATCCTGAGCGGCGCCCTCACCGCCGAGAGCCGCATCCTGTTCTGGCGGGACATCCGCACCCGGCTCCGCACCCTGGCTCCCTTCCTGCGCTTCGATCCGGACCCCTACGCGGTGATCCTGGACGGTCGGATCGTCTGGGTGGCGGACGCGTATACGTGGACGGATCGTTACCCGTATAGCCAGCCGCACGGGGACCTCAACTACATCCGGAACAGCGTGAAGGCGGTGATCGACGCCTACGACGGGACGGTGACCTTCTACGTGGTGGAGGATGAGCCCCTGATCCGGGCCTGGCGGCGGATCTTCCCCGCCCTCTGGCGGGATTTCTCGGAGATGCCGGAGGGCCTCAAGGCCCATCTGCGCTACCCGGAGGGCCTCTTCCGGATCCAGGCGGACATCCTCCGGACGTATCACGTGCAGGATCCCCGCACCTTTTACAACAAGGAGGACGTGTGGGCGGTCCCGACGGAGATCTTCGGCTCCGAGCCCCAGCCCATGGAGCCCTACTACGTGCTCACCCGGGTGGATCCAGAGGGACCGGTGGAGTTCGTCCTGATCCTTCCCTTCACGCCCTCCGGGCGGCAGAACATGATCGCCTGGATGGCGGCCCGCTCGGACCCCGGGCGGTATGGGGAGGTGATCCTGTATCGGCTGACCAAGGAGCGGCTGATCTTCGGCCCGCAGCAGATCGAGGCGCGGATCGATCAGGAACCCACGATCTCGGCGCAGCTGACCCTGTGGAGCCAGCGGGGCAGCCAGGTCATCCGGGGGAACCTCCTGGTGATCCCCATCGGGGAGGCGTTCCTGTATGTGGAGCCGCTGTATCTCCTGGCCGAGCAGGGGCAGATCCCGGAGCTGAAGCAGGTGATCGTGGCGACCGAGCAGCGGGTGGCGATGGCCCCCACCCTGGAGCAGGCGCTGGCTCAGGCCATCGGCGGAGCGGAGGTCTCGGGGCCCTCAGGCCCTTCGGCCCCTCCGGGCGGGGATGTGGCCGCCCTGATCCGGGAGGCCTACGCGCACTATCAGCGGGCCCAGGAAGCCATTCGCCGGGGGGACTGGGCGGCTTACGGCGCGGAGATCGAAGCCCTGGGCCGCGTCCTGGAAGCCCTGCGGCAGGCCGCGGGCGGGCCATAACCTGAGAGCCATCGTTCCGCGTTAAAATAAATGTGGGCCGCGTCAGAAGGCCGGGCGGTCGCGGGCCGGGGATTTCCCAGCCTGAGGAAAGTCCGGGCTCCAGCGGGGCAGGGTGCCGGGTAACACCCGGACGGGGCGACCCGTGGACAGGGCCACAGAAAACAGACCGCCGATCCGCCCGGGAACTCCCGGGGTCATGGAGGCAAGGGTGAAAAGGTGGGGTAAGAGCCCACCGGCCGGGCGGCAACGCTCCGGCGCATGGCAACCCCCACCCGGAGCAAGGCCAAGCAGCGGGCGCGGCGCCCTTCGGGGCGCCGGGGCTGCCCCGCGCCCAATGCCCGCGGGTAGGCCGCTTGAGGCGGCGGGTAACCGCCGTCCCAGAGAGATGACCGCCACCCCGTGGCTCCCCACGGGGGACAGAACCCGGCTTACAGGCCCTCTGGCGCGGCCTGGATCGCTTTCGGAAGGGATTTTCCCTCCGGGGACCGGGGAGACGATCAGGTCGCCGGGAGCGATCCATGCAGCTCCAGAGGATGCGGAGCGATGCGGTTGGCCTCAAGCTTTTCTTCCCCGTCCCCGTTGCCCTTTGGGCGATGGGGACGGGCAAAGGCTTTCATTTCAGGCTCAAAGGAGGCCGGAAGATGGCGGTGGAGATCGCCCCGCGCATCACCGTAGATCCCAGGGTGCGGTTCGGAAAGCCGGTCATCAAAGGCACGCGCGTTCCGGTCGATCTGATCGTGGGCAAGCTGGCTGGAGGGATGTCGGTCGAAGAGGTCGCGCGCGAATACGAAATCACCGAGGAAGATGTGCGCGCTGCCCTCCGGTATGCGGCCGAGATCCTGTCCGCGGAAGAAGTGCGGATCAGCTCCTGATGGGGCGCTTCCTTGTCGATGAGGATATGCCGCGCTCCACGTCCGTTGTCCTGCGGGAAGCTGGACACGAGGTGGAAGATGTGCGCGATGCAGGATTAAGGGGATGCACCGACGAAGAGGTCATCGCCTATGCCCGGGCTCGAGGTGCTGTCCTAATCACCGCAGATAAAGGATTTGCAAACATCCTTCGGTTTCCCCCTGGGACCCATGCAGGCATTCTTGTTCTGCGCATGCCCAATGAACTCTCCGTCCCTGAGCTTAACCGACGTCTACTTCAGGCCTTGATGCGTATGGAAGGTGAGGATTTACGCGGGCTCCTGATCATCGTGGAGCCCCATCGCATTCGCATCAGACGTCCGGCTTCCGATCCCTGGTAAGCTGGGCTTCAGAGAGCAGATCCCCACGGGGGACAGAACCCGGCTTACAGGCCCTCTGGCGCGGCCCTCGCGCGTTTCTGCAGAGGAGGCTTGCAAACGGCCGGGGATCGCCCCCCGAATCCCAGTCGATCCGCGGGCAAAACCCGGCGCGGCCCTCATGGCCCTCCTCCATGGAGAACAGCCCCCCACTCAGGCTCCCGGAGACCCTTCCCCCTGTCCATCTACCCCGTCAACTTGTGAAAAATATCACTGTCCGGAACCCGGAAGAGGGGTTATAAGATTTTTGAAGATCTGAATCGGGTTCGGATCAGGGAGGGGCGTTCCTGGAAGCGCTCTCCCGCCCATTCCCTGAAACCGGGGTATACTTTTCAGAAAAGCGCGATCCCCAAATCGCTGAGGAGGGAAGTCCGATGGCGGTCAAAGTGGGCATTAACGGGTTCGGTCGAATCGGGCGCCAGGTCTTCCGGGCCATCCGCGAGAAATACCGCGGCCAGCTGGAGGTGGTGGCGGTCAATGATATCACCGACGCCCCCACCCTGGCGCATCTGCTGAAATACGACTCTAACTACGGACGCTACCCGGAGCCGGTGGCCGCTCGGGACTCCTATCTCATCGTGGGCGAGGACGAGATCCGGGTCTTCGCGGAGAAGGATCCAGCCAACCTCCCCTGGAAGGACCTGGGCGTGCAGATCGTCATCGAGTCCACCGGCCTCTTCACCGATGGCCGCAAGGCCGCCGTGCACCGCACCGTCGGCGGCGCCCAGAAGGTGATCATCACCGCCCCCGCCTCCCCTTCGGACAGCGTGGATCTCACGGTGGTGCTGGGGGTGAACGACCACCGCTATGATCCGGCCCAGCACCATATCGTCTCCAACGCCTCCTGCACCACCAACTGCCTGGCCCCCGTGGTGAAGGTCCTCCACGATGCCTTCGGCGTGAAGCGCGGGCTGATGGTCACCGTCCATGCTTACACCAACGATCAGCGCATCCTGGATCTGCCCCACAAGGACCTGCGGCGGGCGCGGGCGGCGGCCCTCAACATCATCCCCACCACCACCGGCGCGGCCCGGGCCATCGGCCTGGTGATCCCCGAGCTCAAGGGCAAGCTCGACGGCTACGCCCTGCGTGTCCCCACCTCCACCGTCTCCGTCATCGACCTCACCGCCGAGCTGGCCCGACCGGTGACCAGGGAGGAGGTCAACGCCGCCTTCCGCGCGGCCGCCGAGGGCGCGCTCCGCGGGATCCTGGATTACACCGAGGAGCCCCTGGTCTCCATCGATTTCAAGGGCGATCCCCACTCGGCCATCGTGGACGGGCTGTCCACCATGGTGATCGACGGGAACTTCGTGAAGGTAGTGGCCTGGTATGACAACGAGTGGGGCTACTCGGTGCGGGTGGCGGACCTGGCCGCGAAAATGGCGGCCTCCCTGTCCTGACCGCTGACCGGGGGGATGGGAGCGCCCCATCCCCCCTTCCCCCGCCTCCACCCCCCGTGTTAGAATTAATCCGCGTGGGGTGATTCCCCTGTTCTTCTATTCCCCTATCCGGAAAAGGAGGGTGCCATGGAAGGCCTGATGATGGACTGGCCGCTCACCCTGCATCATTTCCTGGACCGCGCCGCCCGTCTCTTCCCCCGCAAGGAGATCGCCACCCGCACCGCCGCCGGCATGCACCGCTACACCTACGCCGACTTCCATCGACGGGTTCACCGCCTGGCCCACGCCCTGACCCGGCTGGGGATCGGGCGGGGCGATCGGGTGGCCACCTTCGCCTGGAACACCTACCGCCACCTGGAGATCTACTTCGCCGCCCCCTGTATGGGCGCCGTCCTGCACACCCTGAACATCCGCCTGGCCCCCGATCAGCTGATCTACATCATCAACCACGCCGAGGATCGCGTCATCTTCGTCGACGCCTCCCTGGTCCCCCTCCTGGAGCGCATCCGGGATCAGATCCCCACGGTGAAGGCCTTCGTGATCATGAGCGACACCGGCCCGGTCCAGACCTCCCTCTCCCCGGCCCTCGACTACGAGGCGCTGCTCGCCGAATCCCCGGAGGCCCCCTATCCCTGGCCGCGCCTGGACGAGAACGCCGCGGCCGGCATGTGCTACACCTCGGGGACGACGGGGAACCCCAAGGGCGTGGTCTACAGCCACCGGGCCATCTTCCTGCACTCGATGGCCCTCTGCCTGGCCGACACCTTCGGGATCTGCGAGCGGGACGTGCTGATGCCGGTGGTCCCCATGTTCCACGCCAACGCCTGGGGGATGCCCTTCGCCGGGGTGATGGTCGGCGCCAAGCTGGTCTTCCCCGGGCCCCATCTGCAGCCCCGGGACATCGCGGAGCTGATCCAGAACGAGCGGGTGACGGTGACCGCCGGCGTGCCCACCATCTGGATCGGCCTCTACGCCCTGCTGGAGCGGGAGCGCTATGACCTCTCCAGCCTCCGGGTGATGCCCGTGGGCGGATCGGCCATGCCGCGGGCTCTGATCGAGGCCTTCGAGAAGCGCTTCGGCATCCGCATCGCCCACGCCTGGGGCATGACGGAGATGACCCCGCTGGGCACCGTGGCCAACCTCAAAAGCTATATGGAAAGCTGGCCTGACGAGGAGCGCTTCGCCGTCCGCGCCAAGCAGGGGATGCCCGTCGTGGGCGTGGAGATCCGGGCGGTGGATGAGCAGGGGCGCGAGGTGCCGTGGGACGGCAAGACCATGGGCGAGCTCCAGGTCCGCGGCCCCTGGGTGATCCGCGCTTACTACAACGACCCCCGCACCGCCGAGGCCTTCCAGGACGGGTGGTTCCGCACCGGGGACGTGGTGACCATCGACCCGGAGGGCTACATCCAGATCGTGGACCGGACCAAGGACCTGATCAAGAGCGGCGGGGAGTGGATCTCCTCGGTGGACCTGGAGAACGCCCTGATGGCCCACCCCAAAGTCCTGGAGGCGGCGGTCATCGCCGTGCCGCACCCCAAGTGGCAGGAGCGCCCGCTGGCCGTGGTGGTCCCTCGCCCCGAGTTCAAGGAGGACCTCACCAAGGAAGAGCTGCTGGAGTTCCTGCGGCCGCGCTTCGCCAAGTGGTGGCTCCCCGATGACATCGTGTTCGTGGAGGCGATCCCCAAGACCAGCGTGGGGAAGTTCGACAAGAAGGTGCTGCGGGAGCAGTTCAAAGACTACCGTCTTCCTGAAACCCCCGCCTGATCGCTCCTCTCCCGGGGTGGGGACCGCCCTCGGCGGTCCCCACCCTCAGGCTTCTGAAGGGCCACCCCGAAATTCGAGCCTCCATTCGGGGACGGCCTCGCGGCGCTTGCCGCCCGGCCCCCTCCCGCTTCGGACGCCGGGGCCATCGAGGAGTCCGAGCCCGAACGCACGCATCGGGCCCCTGGAGCCTTTACGCCCCTCTCCCTTCGTGGATTCGCGCTCCCCCTCGTGGACGGCTCCTCATCCGGCGCGGATCCAGCGGACGAAGGCTTCGAAGGGGCGGCGGTCCTTCGCCCGGGGCGGCCCTGCCGGGAACCCCACCAGGATCATCCCCTGGGGCTCCCAGTCTGCGGGCAACCCCAGCGTCTCTCGGACCGTATCCGGGCAGAACAGCGGGGCGCAGATCCAGCAGGCCCCCAGACCCATGGCGTGGGCCATCAGCAGGAGGTTCTGCCCGGCCATGGCCACGCTCTGGACAGCCATCGTCCGCTCCGCGGCCTGGCGCCGCGCATCGGGGTAGCAGTCCATCTCCGCCATCGAGAGGCAGACCACGAGGGCCAGGGGGGCAGCGGTGATCCGCGCCACCGAGCGGGCGACCTCCTCGGCGACCCGCTCCGCCGGGACGCCATCGCGCCACAGGTCCTCCGCCAGCCGCTCCCCCATCGCCTCCGCCAGGCGGGCCTTGACCCGGGGGTCCTCCACCACCGCGAAGCGCCAGGGCTGCCGGTTGTGGGCCGAGGGGGCCCAGCGGGCGGCCTCCAGCAGGGCCTCCACCCACTCCCGGGGGATGGGATCCGGCCGGTAACGGCGGACAGAGCGCCGGGAGCGGATCTGCTCCAGCAGGACCCGGGCGGGGTCGGGCAGCGCCACCGTCATGGCCTCCATGGGATATCCTCCACCCCATGCGCCGCGTTGGCCCAGCGGGCCAGCATGAACAGCAGGTCGGAGAGACGATTGAGGTAGGCCAGGATCCAGGAGGGAACCGGTTCCCCCCGATGGAGGGCCACCACGGCCCGCTCCGCCCGCCGGCAGACGGTGCGGGCGATGTGCAGCGCGGCGCTCAAGGGATGCCCACCCGGCAGGATGAAGACACGGGTCGGCCCGACCACCGCCTCGCACTCGTCGATCCACCCTTCCATCTGGGGGATCCGCTCCTCCGGCGGGGGAGGCAGGGCGGCCGCCCGATCCGCCACGGTGGGATCCAGGGCCAGGTAACTGCCGATGACGAAGAGGTCCCGCTGGATCTCCTGCAGCCGCTCCGCCCATGGAGGGGGGAGCCCCATGGCGTGCAGGTAACCCAGCCAGGCGTTCAGTTCGTCCACCGCCCCGTAGGCCGCCACCCGGGGGTGATCCTTGGGGACCCGGGTCGGGCCCATCAGCTGGGTGGTGCCGTCGTCGCCGGTGCGGGTGTAGATCTTCATCCCTCTCCCCTCAGGGCGCGAGCTGCCACCAGATCCACGCGATGGCGATCCCCAGCAGCGCCCCCACCACCACCTCCATCGGGGTGTGGCCGATGAGCTCCTTCACGCGCTGCTCGCTCAGGGGACGGCCCGCGAACACCTCGTCCAGGATCTGATTGAGGAGGCGCGCCTGGATGCTGGCTGCACGGCGGACCCCCGCGGCGTCATACATCACGATGAGGGCGACGATCAGGCTGATGGCGAAAGCGGTGGAGGTGAAACCCTCCCGCAGCCCCACGGCGGTCGCCATGGCCGAGACCAGGGCGGCGTGGGAGCTGGGCATCCCGCCGGCGCTGAACCACAGCCTCAGGTCCAGCCGTCGCCGCCGCGCCCACTCCACCGGGACCTTGGAGAGCTGGGCGGCCGTCCAGGCCAGGAAGGCCGGGATCAGGATCGGGTTCCGGAAGAGATCCGCCGGCTCCATCCGTCACCCTTCTTCGAAGGGCGAGAGGCGGAGCGCCCCGGATTCGTCCCGCTCCAGGATCCGGACGCGGAGCTGGGCCTCCTGCAGCAGCCGCTGACAGCGCTCCGCCAGGGCCTGTCCCCGCTCGTAGAGGGCCAGGGCCTCCTCCAGGGGGAGGCCGCCCCCTTCCAGAGCCCGCACGATCCGCTCCAGCTCCGCCAGCGCCTCCTCAAAGGTCATCTCGTGAACCGGTTTGTCCATCCGCCCCTCCGCGTCCGGGTTGCAAAAGCCAACCGTCAGGTCCTTCAGATCGTGGATGAGACCACGCGCAGCCCGGGGGTTGCCTCCTCAATGGCCTGAGCGATGCGCTGGACGCCCATCTTAAGGGCCAGGGTGGGCCGGAGCCCTCCGATCTCCGCCGGCTTCAGGATCCAGAGCCCTGACCCGTGCGGGCGGAAGAGCAGGGCCACCGTCTCCACCCAGGCGCCCTCGGCCATCAGCAGCTCGATCAGCAACCCCTCCCCTTCCAGGGCCCGATACAGGCCCTTCACCCGCCAGATGGTCTCCCCGTCCTGCCACAGGCGTCCCCGCAGCTGCGCCGCCACCTGAGAGAGATCCGGATCCCCCTCCCAGATCCGATGGGGCATGGACGCCTCCCCTTGCATGATCCGCGGCAGCGCCGGCGCCGGGACCGGCCCGGAGCGCCGCCAGACGAAGTAAAAGCACGTCCGTCCGGCCGCCAGGGCCTTGCGTTCATATCGCGTGGGCTCCCGCCCCGGCAGGGCGTGCACCCATGGCGTCTCGAAGACGCTCTCCAGACCGGGGGTGCCCCGAAGCGCCTCCGCGATCCAGAGGGCGTAATCGGGATCATCGGTGGCGATCGTCAGGAGGCCGCCGGGCCGGAGGCGGTGGGCGGCCAGATGAAGGAAGCCCGGCGTCAGCAGCCGTCGATGATGATGACGGGCCTTCGGCCAGGGATCCGGGAAGTTGACATAAAGCCCTTCGATGGACTCCGGCTCGAACAGGAAGGCCAGGGCGGCGAAGGCGTCCCCCAGCACCAGCCGGACGTTCTCCACTCCCTCCCGGCGCATGCGCCGGAGGGCCCAGCGGGTCGGCTCCAGGGCCCGCTCCACCCCGACCAGGTTGGCGGCCGGCATCCGGCGGGCCAGGGCGGCCAGGAAGGCCCCATCGCCGAAGCCCAGCTCCACATGGAGCGGCCCCGGGCGGCCGAAACAGACCGCCCACGCCACCGGCCACGGCAGGTATCGCAGCTCCAGCAGCCACCGCGGGTCCCCCAGCTGAAACCGCGGCGGCGGGATCCGATCCCCATCGCCCATCGGCGTGGACACCGACCGGAGATCCGGAGAAAGTAAACCGTTCACGGGTGGAATTATAGTAGAGACGAAAGCCCGGGGGCCTTCGGCTCCCTGCGCGGAGGGATGGGATGAGAGGCGGGGTCCTTCTCGGCGGGATGATCGGCATCATGCTGCTCGCCGGCTGCCGCGCGCCCGCTCCGGCGCGTTACGCCGCGGACTTCCGCGAGGGCGCGCCGGGGTGGCTTCTCCCTCGGGATCCGCGCTTCCAGGCCCGGGTGGAGGACGGACGCCTGATCCTCACGCTGCAACCGGCGCGGACCGTCGCCTGGGCCTTCTCCCCGTTCACGTTCCGGGAGGGCCAGGTGGAGGTGGAAGCGGCCTTGCTCGAAGGCCCCTCCTCCGCGGATTACGGCCTGGTCCTGGAGGCCGGGCCGGGGCGCCTTTACCGGTTCGCCGTCAGCGCCGACGGCTACTATGGGATCTTCCTCTACGAGCAGGGGACATGGCGAACGCAGGTCGACTGGACCGCCCATGAGGCCATCCGAACCGGACGAACCACCAACCACCTGCGGGTCCGATGCGAACGCGGCGAGATGGTCTTCTGGATCAACGGGGTCGAAGCGGCCCGGATCCCGCGGGATCCCCGGGAGGCGGGCGGGCGCGTGGGGGTGAGCGTGGGAACCATGGCGACGGGAGCGGCGCGGGTGGGTTTCGATCGCTTCCTGGCCGTCCGGGATCGGTAGAGGGGGCGGGGATGCCGGTGCGCTCCCCGCCCCCGGGGTGGGCTCATCGGATCGCCCGCTCGGTCTCCGCGTCGAAGAGGTGCATGCGGTCCATATCGAAGAGGACGCGGATGGTGTTCCCGACCAGGGCGCGGGTTCGCGGATCGACACGGGCGACGAAGATCTGGCGGTCGGCCACCAGGTGCAGATGGACCTCGCTGCCCATCAGCTCCCGCACGTCCACCCGAGCCTGCACCTCCGCCGGATGGTTGAGGGGCGGCGCGAACTCGGGGTCGTAGATGTGCTCCGGCCGCAGCCCGAAGATCACCCGCCGGCCCGCATAGGGCCGATAGACGGGCACCCGATCCGGCGGGACCGGGACGCGGAAAGCCCCCGTGTCCACCCACAGGCCTTCTCCTTCCGGCACCAGGCGGGCCTCGAAGAAGTTCATAGGCGGCGAGCCGATGAACCCGGCCACGAACAGGTTGTCGGGCCGCTCGTAAAGGTTCTGGGGCGTGTCGACCTGCTGGAGCACCCCGTCCTTCATCACCGCGATGCGGGTGCCCATGGTCATGGCCTCGACCTGATCGTGGGTCACATACACAAAGGTGGTCCCCAGCCGCTGGTGCAGCTTGATCAGCTCCGCCCGCGTCTGGACCCGGAGCTTGGCGTCCAGGTTGGAGAGGGGCTCGTCGAAGAGGAAAACCGCCGGGTCGCGGACGATGGCCCGGGCCACGGCCACCCGCTGGCGCTGCCCACCGGAGAGCTGCCGCGGCTTGCGGTCCAGCAGGTGTTCGATCTCCAGCATGCGGGCCGCCTCCCGCACCCGGCGCTCGATCTCCGCCTTGGGGACCTTGCGCATGCGCAGGCCGAAGGCGATGTTGTCGTAGACGTTCATGTGGGGGTAGAGGGCGTAGGACTGAAAGACCATGGCGATGTTGCGATCTTTGGGGGGAACCTCCGTCACGTCCCGATCCCCGATGTAAATCCGCCCCTGGGTGACCTCCTCCAACCCGGCCAGCAGCCGCAGGGTGGTCGTCTTGCCGCAACCGGAGGGGCCGACCAGCACCAGGAACTCGCCGTCCGGGATGTAAAGGGTCAGGTCCTTCACCGCGACCACGTTCCCGAACTGCTTGGTGACATGCTCAAAGGCCACGCTCGCCATGGGATCTTCCCCCTGCTCAGCAAAGTCCAGCCTGCCCGGATCCTCTTCTGATTTCTTTACATTGTAGCACAATTCGGGGGAGCGCGTCCTCCTGAGCGGGGCTCGGGTGTGTCCCGATTTTGTCGGGCCTGGCCGCCTTGTAGGACAACTGCAAGCAGTTGTCCTACGATTTTGGGACACACCCCGGGGCTCCGGCGAAGGGCCCCTGCGCGGCCGACGGCGGCTGCCGGCGATCGCGCCCGCTGTGAGGGCGGATCTTTGTCCGGATATACGGGGGGAGCGCTAAAATGAGTAAAATGTCCGATTTCGGAAGCGACCCGCTTGAAAGCCGCCACGGAGGTGATGCGGGATGCGGTGCATTGGGGTGATGACCAGCGGAGGGGATGCGCCGGGCATGAACGCCTGCATCCGGGCGGTGGTGCGCACCGCCGCCTATCACGGCGTGCGGGTCCTGGGGATCCGACGGGGGTTCCAGGGCCTGATCGAGGGGGAGATCGTGGAGCTCCGCCCCCGGGACGTGGGCGGCATCATCCAGCGCGGCGGGACCATTCTCCAGACCGCCCGCTCGAAGGAGTTTATGACGGAGGAGGGGCAGCGCAAGGCTCTGCGCCGCCTGAACCAGCATGGGATCGAAGGCCTGGTGGTGATCGGCGGCGACGGCTCCATGCGCGGCGCCCTGGCCCTCCACCAGCGCGGCTTCCCCGTGGTCGGCGTCCCCGCCAGCATCGACAACGACATCTGGGGCACGAACATGAGCATCGGGGTGGATACGGCCCTGAACACCATCATCGACGCCATCGACCGGCTGCGGGACACCGCCTCCTCCATCGGGCGGGCGTTCCTGGTGGAGACCATGGGACGGGATTGCGGGTATCTGGCGCTGATCGCCGGGGTGATCGGCGGGGCGGAGATGGTGCTGATCCCGGAGCGGGAGACCCGTCTGGAGGAGGTGGCCCGGGCGGTGATGGACGCTTACGAGCGGGGCAAAACCCATGCCCTGATCGTCATCGCGGAGGGCGCCCCTTACCGCACCACGGAGGTCGCCAAGTTCCTGGAGAGCCATCCCATCGGCTTCGATGTGCGGATCACGATCCTGGGTCATATCCAGCGGGGCGGGAGCCCCACGGCCTTCGATCGCCTGCTGGCCACCCGCATGGGGGTGAAGGCCGTGGAGGCGCTGCTGGGAGGCGAGCGCGGGGTGATGACCGCCCTGCAGGGTCGGGATATCGTCACGATTCCTCTGGAGGAGGTGGTCCAGCGCCGGCGGGAGGCCAACCTGGCCTACTACGATATGGTGCTGATGCTGGCCCGCTGAGCCGTTTCACGCCCGCAGGGTGTGGGCGGCCGCAGGGCCGCTTTCCCCCCGCGCCATGGCCAGCGCATGGGGGAGCACAGGGGCCAGGACCTCCATCGCCTCCTGCACCGCCCGGGGGCTCCCCGGCAGGTTGATGATCAGGGTCCGCCCGCGGATGCCGGCCACGCCCCGGGAGAGCATGGCGAAAGGCGTGCGCTGCAGCCCGTAGAACCGCAGCGCCTCGGCGATCCCCGGCGCCTCCCGCTCCAGCAGGGGCCGCGTCGCCTCCGGGGTGAGATCCCGGGGGCCCAGCCCCGTCCCCCCGGTGGTGAGGATCAGATCCAGCCCCTCCTCATCGCACCAGGCCCGCAGGGTTTGCTGGATCGCCTCGACCTCATCGGGGACCACGCGATAGCGCGCCACGGTCCAGCCCAGCCGCTCGGCGACCTGCTGGCGCAGGAGGGCCCCGCTCTCATCCGCATAGATCCCCTGGGCCGCGCGATCGCTGATGGTCAGGATGCCCACCCGCACCGGTTGTCCTGTGGAAGCCACGGGGCCTCCTTCATCCGGAAGGATCCGTGCGGCCGTCCCGCGCGGCGGCCTTCAGGGCGGACAGGATCGGAGGGATGACTTCCTCCAGAGGGCCGGGGACCAAGCAGCCGGCGGCCGGGGGATGGCCGCCGCCGCCGAAGGCGAGGGCGACGCGGGCCACATCGTAACCGGGTCGGGCCCGCATGCTCACCTCCACCTTGCCATCGTCCCGCTCGGTGAAGACCGCGGCGATCCGCGCCTCCTCGGCGCTGATCAGGAAGCTGGAGAGGCTGAGGTCGTTGGCCTGGCCCAGCCCCAGGGTCTGTCGCATCTCCCGCGTGACCACCGTCCAGATCACGCCGTCCTCCAGCCGGACCCCGGCGAGGGCCTGGCCGAAGAGGCGGATGGCCGCGAAGGAGCGCCGGTTGAAGAGGACATCCACCAGAGCCGGCAGGGAGGCCCCCGCTTCCACCAGGCGGGTGACCTCCCGCAGGACCTGGGGGGTGACGTTGGGCGTGCGCAGCCCCATGGTGTCCCCCACGATCCCGGCCAGCAGGATCGAAGCCAGCTCCCGATCCAGCGACACCCCCAGGTCGTCCGCCAGCCACAACACCATCTCCGCCGTGGCCACGGCGGAGGGATCCACCCAGTTCACCGTTCCGAAGCCGGTGTTGGTGATGTGGTGATCGATGTTCAGCAGGGGAGCCTCCCGGACCTCCGCGAAGGCCCGGCCCAGGCGGGCGGGGTCGCTGGCGTCCAGGCTGACCAGGAGATCGAAGGAGCCCCGGGCGGCGCGGGAGATCTCCTCGGCGTGCGGGATCGCCCGCAGGCGCGGGGGCAGCTCATCGTCGCAGAACGGCTCCGCCTCCTTCCCCAGACGGCGGAGGATCTGCGTCAGCCCGATGAGGCTGCTGATGGCGTCCGCATCCGGGGTGATGTGCGTGGCCACCGCCACGCGGCGCGCCTGCTCCAGGGCCTGTCGGGCCTGCTCACGACTCATCCGAGGGCTGCTCCTTCCCACCATGGAGCCGGGAGATCAGGCGCTCGATGCGATCCGCGCGATCGAACGTGTCGTCCCATTTGAACACCAAATCGGGGATGCGGCGCAGGATGACGCGGCCGGCCAGCTCATGCTTCAGGTAGCCCTTCGCGTGCTCCAGGCCGGCCAGCACCTCCTCCCGTCGGGCGGGATCCGCCGGCCAGGTCGTCACGTAGACCTTGGCGATGGTCAGATCCGGCGCCGGCTCCACCGCGGTGACCGTCACCCCGGCCACCCGGGGATCCTTTAGCTCCCCGATCAAGGCGCTCAACTCCTCCCGCAACAGCTCCCCGATCCGTCGTTGCCGTCGCTCTCCCATGGTGAACCTCCAGGGCGCTCCATCGTAGCACAGGAGCGCCGCCCCGTCAAAAAGGGGGGCTCGGCGCGTGAGGTCACCCCCTGGAACGGGCGCTCTCTTCCGGCCATCGGACGAACGGGTGATGGCTCGCAGCAACCCTGCAGCGGTAATACAATACACGTGAAGGTTGAAATCTGCAGGCGATTTCGCGGCGTTCCCCTGGCCTTTCCGGGATATACGGGGATGAAACCATGCCCTTCCACCGGGCCCCCGGATGGGGATTCGGGTCGGGGATCAGGAGGCCCGGGAAATCGCGGCGCGCTACGGGGGTCCCTCCAGGGGAGGCAAGCATGCTGCGGAGAGGCAGAATCGGGGCATGGCTGGGGCTGCTCCTCGTCGGGCTTCTGAGCGGGATCGGATGGCTCCGCTGGGCGAAGATCCCCGGGCTCCTGTTCGCCCTCTGGCTCCTCGCGATGATCCTGTATGGGGTCTTCCTTTTCTTCTTCCTCCTCCCTGCCTTAGCTCCCGCTGCGCCGCACGAGGCCGGCCTTGTGCGACGGGCGTTCGCCGCGTGGATCTTCGGCCGGCTGCGCAGCCTGGGGGTGGTGGACGCGGGCCAGCCGCGCGCTTCTACGGAGCCCCTGCAGGGGCCCGGGCTCTGGCTGATGGACGCCCGGAGCGCCCTGGCCGTGGAGGGAGAAGCCGGCTTCCTCCGCATCGCCGGCCCCGGGCTGACGTGGGTGCAAGAGGGGGAGCAGATCACCGCCTTCGTGGATCTCCGCCCTCAGCGCTACCCGCGGAGCGAACCGGAGCCGGTGACGGTCCGCACCCAGGATGGGCTCTCCCTCGGATTCCAGATCCGCACCGTCGCCTCCTTCGCCGCCCAGCGTCCCCCTCCCGTCGAGCGGGGATTGTCCCCGTATTTCTACCCGGCCCCGCGCGTCGCCCGGTCCATCGCCCAGGCCCTCCGGGCCGCTCGCGTCGATGAGGATCGGACGCTCCACTGGTTCGAGCTGGCCTACCACCGGGCCCGGGAGGAGCTCGCCCTCCGGATCGGCAACCGCCTCTTCGACGAGCTGTTCGGGCTGGCTCGGGAAGGGGAGGAGCGGCCGGGTCCACCCCTCGCCCGGCTGGCGCAGGAGATCCAGGGGGCGCTGGCCCCGGAGCTGAGCCGGGCCGGGATCCGGCTGGACCGGCTGCGTCTCGCCCTGGCGGAGGTGCCCGAGGAAGCCCGGCGCCAGCGGGTGGAGGTCTGGCGCAGCCAGTGGGCCGCCCGGCTGGCCCGCTGGATCGGCCTGGCGGAATCCGAGCTGCTGCTGGAATACGCCCGCGCCCGTCATGCCGCCCAGATGGAGACCCTCCAGGCCCTCCGGGAGGTGCTGAGCGGCCGCGACGCCCTCTCCCCCGATCTCATCCTCCTGCACTTCCTGGAGACGCTGGACGCGGCGGTCCGCAAGAGCGGGTTGCTGCTGCCGGAGGAACTGAACCGCCTCCGCACGTATCTGCAAGGAGGGAGCTCGTGAGGGCGCGGATGGAGTTCCTCCTTCGGGTGGCCATCCCCTTCGCCGCCGGCCTGCCCGGCCTGGTGCTGGTCCCTCTCCTGATCGGCGCATGGTGGGGGGAGCGGATCGGGGAGATCTTGAGGCTCGGCTGCGGACTGGGCTTTCTGATGGAAGGAGCGATCGCCGCCTTCATGCTGGTTCAGGCCTCCACCTTCGTCGCGCGGATGTATCGGGTCCGCTGGGGCCAGGCCGTCGGCTTCCTCCTGCGGGCCCTGTTCTTCCCCCATGCGCGAACCCCGGTGGGCCACGCGCGGGACGGAGATCTCACCGCGACGACCCGCACGTCCCCCCTGGTCCGGATCGGCGGCCCGGGCACCCTGGTCGTGCACGAGAGCTGTCTGGTCCTGCTGGAGCGGGGCGGCGCCTTCGTCCGGCTGATCGGGCCGGGGGAGCATCGCCTGAGGCCCTTCGAACGCCCGGCCCTGGTCCTGGATCTTCGTCCTCAGATCCGAAATGGGGCCGTGAAAGTGTGGACGCAGGACGGTCTGCCGGTGCAGGCTTCCCTGTCCCTTGGCGCGCGGCTGCGCTGGGAGCCCGGGGACGCGGCCGGGGAGGCCCGGTTGATCCGCATGGCCTACGCCCTGGACACCGGCTCCCGGGACCGGGGCTATAGCGTGGACTGGGCCGGCGAGCTGGCCGATGAGGCCCGGAATCGCCTGGCCCGCCGGCTGGGAGCCCTGTGGTTCGATGAGATGTGGTCCCCTTACACCAGCCTGGAGGAGGCCCGGGCCCAGCCGCCCCGCTTCGCCGGGGAGCCGGCCGAGCCGCCCCACACCAGGGGGATCCCGGAGCGCCCCCCGGAGGACGCGCCGACCCCCGTGCGCTGGGAGCAGATCCGAGCGGCAATCCGCGCCGAGCTGGAGGAGCAGGCGGCGCAGTGGAACGCGCAGATCCTGCACTTCGCCTTCACCCCGCCCATGCCCCGGCCGGAGGTGGAGCCGTTGATTCGGCAGGCGTGGCTGGAGCACTGGCAGGTGCCCTGGCGGGGATGGGTGGTGCATATGCAATCCCGGGCCGTGCGGGAGCAGCTGCGCCAGCGGGAGCTGGCCCGGGCCATGGGCCAGCGGGAGCTGCTCGAGGCCATCACCGCGGTGGTCCGGGAGGAGTGGTCCGCGGCGGACCCCCAGCGGGGGCTTCATCGCCTGCTCCTGCGGCTGGTGGAGCTGGTGCAGCACTGGGCCCAGCCGGAGGCGGCCCTGCTGACCCCGAAGGAGCTGCTGGAGCTGTTCCATCACCTGCGGCGGATCCTGCAAAGCCCCCAGGGCGACACAGGAGGCGCGTCCGGTGGAGCGGGAGCGTCGCCTTCTTTCCCATCTGATTCGGACCCTGGATGAAGGCCGGCATCCGGCCCTGCAAGCGCTCCGGGCGCTGCTGGATCAGGATCCGCCGGATCCGGAGCGGCTGCGCGCCCTCGGCCATCTCCTGATGCTCCTGCCGGCGGATCCCCTGGCCGGGCCGGGGGAGGCCATGCCCGGTCGGATCGGGGCGCAACTGGTCGGGATGGCCCTGGACCGATGGGCGGGTTATCTGCCCCCGGGCGCCCTGCGGCAGCCCCTGACGGAGATCCTTCGCGCCCTTCGGTTTCACGGCCCGGCCCTCGCGGAGGCGCTCGCGGCGCTGCTGGGGGCCTTCTGGCTGCGCGGAGAAGATCCGGCATGGGCCCTGGAGATGGCGCGGCGGGCGGAGCAGCTGCTGCAGGACCGGCAGCGGGCGGCCGCGCTTCAGGGCGTGACATCGCCGGAGCTGGCGGAATGGCTCCGTTGGGCGCAGGAGATCATCGGGGAGATCCTCCGCGACCGACACCTCGCTGCCGCGGAGCCTCCGCGGGAGGAGGCTCCGGAAAGGACGCCGGCCGAGCCCATCCCGACGCCGGAAGGCCCGCTCCGGCCCGCCCGCCTGGCCCTGCTCTCCCTCGTCCTGCTCCCGGACACCCACCCTCAAGCGGGGGACCTTCAGTTCCTGGACCCCCAGACCGCGGAGCGCCTTTCGGATTCGGCGGAGGTTCAGATCGAGCGACTCCGCGTGGGGGAGCAGGTGTATCGGGTGTATGTGGAGGCGGACATGGATCGGGTGGTGGTGGCGCGTCGGGAGGAGCTGATCGTGCTCCGGGTGGAGGGTGGACAACTGTTGACAATTTTATTATCATTTATAGGAGTTACGCAGTTGGGGCCCAACTGGGTCATTCCTACCGCCATATATGGGGTGTTTTGGCCGATCACTCGCCACATATGGGGCTCCCTTCCCGCCAACTGCGTAAGTCCTAATCATTTATTTCGGCCATGAAGCTCTCGGATTGGGCTCGTCAGCAGGGGATAAGCGATATCACCGCCTGGCGGTGGTTTCGGGCAGGAAAGCTTCCTGTCCCTGCCCGCCCATTGCCTACTGGGACAATCTGGGTAGAAGCGCCTCGCCCAGAAGGTATCACCGTGCTCTATGCCCGAGTGTCCTCCGCTGACCAGAAAGAGGATCCGGAACGGCAAGTTCAACGCCTTCAGGCCTTTGCCCAAGAACAAGGTTGGACAGAGGTTAAAGCGGTGACCGAAATCGGCTCCGGGCTGAACGGAAAACGAAAGAAACTTCTACGGATCCTGCGGGATCCCCAGGTGGTTCGGATTGTCGTGGAGCATCGCGATCGGCTGGCCCGGTTCGGATTTGACTGGCTGGAAGCGGCTATGGCCGCTTCGGGGCGACATGTTGTTGTCATAGAGGAGGGGGAAGTGACAGACGACCTGGCGCAAGACGTCCTGGAAATCCTCACCTCGGC
>Ga0079998_123503_pt1 | contig 21751 bp, 33 predicted proteins | sample PerSpoBPS_BMetaG_FD_69201 | JGI IMG/M metagenome (GOLD analysis project Ga0079998, IMG submission 69201) | Thermal spring microbial communities from Yellowstone National Park, Wyoming, USA - Perpetual Spouter B (PS_B) MetaG (SPADES assembly)... | ecosystem: Environmental > Aquatic > Thermal... | reverse complement strand
TGACGACGGGGCGTTCCTGGGTGTCTTTTTGGACGGGGCGTCCGCAGCAGCCACGCTATCCCCATCGGGTGGTGGTGCTATCGGCTCCGCGTCCAGTTCTCTATGAGCGGATTGCCAAGCGTACGGCCCTCCAAGTTGCTGCCGGCTGGCTGGAAGAGACGCTCTTTCTCTTGGAAAAAGGTTATCGTCCCACCGACCCGGGCCTTATCACGCTGGGGTATAAGGAGTGCATCGCCGTTTTAGAGGGCCGCCTGCCCAAGGCCCAACTCACCGATCGTATTGCGCAGGCCAATCGCCACTATGCGCGGCGACAGATTACCTGGGCCAGGCATCATCCTTATGATCGGTGGGTGGAGGCAGAGGGGGTGCAGGAGCAGCTGAGAGAGGTGGAGGAGCTCATGAGTCCAATCCGAGAGGCGTAGTCAAAGGGGAGGAGCAGAGGCTTTACAGGCGGAAGGTGCGTTTGGCTTTTTTCTGGTGGGCATAGGCTGCCCGAGGGCAGAGCTGAGTTTCTATTTCAGTGCGGGGTGCGGAGGGGGAAGGGGGCACTATGGTATTTCGATCCCGACGACCAGGATGTCATCGGTCTGGCGGCCTTGGGCTTTGGCTTCTGCAAAGGCCTTCTCAAGCAGGGATTTTTGTTCGCTTAGAGAATAGCTTTGTAAAGATTGCAGGAACTCCTGCCATCCTTTATGGGCGGGGCTGCATCCTCTCTGCGTGCGACTTTAGGAGAGGGTGGGTTTTGCTTGGAGGTGAAGCGCAGAAGAGCGGTTGGGGTAAGGGGGGGCGAGGCGTCTCCACCTCTAAGCAGTTCTTTGCTCTTGGTATGAGAAATCTTTCCTACCTTTGCACGCCACTTATGCCGACGATCCAGCAGTTAGTGCGGTTGGGACGCAAGCCGAAAAAGCGCAAGAGCAAGTCTCCGGCCCTCAAGGGTTGTCCGCAGCGGCGGGGGACTTGCATCAAGGTGTATACAACCACACCGAAGAAGCCGAACTCTGCTCTGCGTAAGGTAGCGAAGGTTCGGCTCACCAGCGGATACGAGGTGATTGCGTACATTCCGGGGGAGGGACACAACTTACAGGAGCACTCGGTGGTGCTGGTTCGGGGTGGGCGGGTGAAGGACCTTCCGGGGGTGCGTTATCATATTGTGCGAGGTGCGCTGGAATGTGCTGGGGTAGAGAAGCGTCGGCAAGGGCGCTCCCTATATGGAACTAAGCGACCTAAGCAAGGCGCTGCTCAAGCCGCTTCTAAAACTCCACAAAAAGGAGGTAAAAAATGAGAAGAGGGAAGCCGGAACCGCGTGTTATTCAGCCGGACCCCAAGTTTGGCAGTGAGCTGGTTGCGCGGTTTGTAAATAAGATCATGCGAGAAGGCAAAAAGATGAAAGCTTATAAGATATTTTACACGGCGCTGGATATTATTGCTCGTAAGACGCAGCAGAATCCGCTGGATGTTTTTCAGGCGGCTGTGAATAATGCGATGCCCCTTTTAGAGGTGCGGCCCCGGCGGGTGGGTGGTGCTACATTGCAAGTGCCCGTAGAGCCCCCGCCGCATCGCCGCCTTTCCCTTTCCATGCGATGGCTCATTGAAGCCGCGCGTAATCGCCCCGAAAAAACCATGGCCGAGCGCTTAGCCAACGAACTTATCGCCGCCGCCAAAAATGAAGGCGCCGCTATCAAAAAGCGCGACGAAGTCCATCGCATGGCCGAAGCCAACAAAGCTTTTGCCCACTATAGATTCTAACCTCAACGCGTATGCCGATTGATCCGAACATACCCTTAGAGCGCTGTAGAAACATCGGAATCGCAGCGCACATTGACGCAGGAAAGACCACGACCACGGAACGTATCTTGTACTACACCGGTCTTATCCACAAGATGGGCGAAGTACACGAGGGAACCGCCACCATGGACTATCTACCCCAAGAGCGGGAGCGAGGTATTACGATTACGGCTGCCGCTACGACGACCTACTGGAACTGGCTGGGCCAAAAGTATCGTATCAACATCATTGACACGCCAGGCCACGTAGACTTTACCGTGGAGGTGGAGCGGTCCATGCGGGTTTTGGATGGGGCGGTGGTGGTCTTTTGTGGGGTGGCGGGGGTACAGCCCCAGTCTGAAACCGTCTGGCGCCAAGCCAACCGCTATAAGGTTCCTCGTGTCTGCTTCGTCAACAAGATGGACCGGGCAGGGGCCAACTTCTTTGGCGTGGTGGAGCAAATCCGAGAGCGTCTCGGCGCCAAGGCAGTGCCTATTCAGGTGCCAATTGGAGCCGAAGAGCACTTCAAAGGCGTAGTAGACCTCATCACCATGGAGGCTAAAATCTGGAACGAAGAAGACCTGGGTATGACTTACAAGGTCGTGCCCATCCCCGACGAGCTCAAGGGCGATGTAGAAAAGTGGCGCACTTTCCTTCTGGAGACGGTGGCGGAGTATGACGATGCGCTGATGGAGAAGTACTTCTCTGATCCAGCTTCCATCACGCCTGATGAAATCCGGGCCGCTCTCCGAAAGGGTACGGTGGCCCGGGAGCTTTTCCCGGTCCTGTGCGGTTCGGCTTTCAAAAATAAGGGGGTGCAAGCCCTTCTGGATGCGGTTTGTGCTTTCTTGCCCAGCCCTTTAGACATTGAAGCGGTAAAGGGAATTAATCCCAAGACGGGCGAAGAAGAGATTCGTCCAGTGGATGCACAGGCGCCACTTGCGGCGCTGGCCTTCAAGATTGTAACTGACCCGTATGTGGGGAAGCTGACTTTTATTCGGGTGTACTCGGGTGTCTTGAGGGCAGGTTCGTATGTGCTCAATACGCGCACGGGTCAGAAGGAGCGGGTGAGCCGCCTTATTCAGCTGCATGCCAATAAGCACAATCTGGTGGAGGAGCTGGCGGTGGGAGACATTGGGGCGGTGGTAGGGATTCGGGAGGTGCGAACGGGAGATACCCTCTGCGACGAAGCGCATCCTATTGCGCTGGAAGCGATAACCTTCCCTGAGCCGGTTATTCAGAAAGCTATTGAGCCTAAAACCCAAGCCGACTCGGATAAACTCTCCATAGCCCTGTCCAAACTTTCCGAGGAGGATCCCACCTTCCGTTACTGGGTGGATGAAGAGTCCCTCCAAACTATCATCGCGGGCATGGGCGAGCTCCATTTGGAGATCATTGTAGATCGCCTTCGTCGGGAGTTTAAGGTAGAAGTTAATGAGGGTGAGCCGCAGGTGGCCTATCGGGAGACCATTACAACCTCGGTTACGCACCGGGAGCTCTTTAAGAAGCAGACAGGTGGCCGGGGTAAGTACGCCGAAGTGGTCATTGAGTTTTCCCCGTATGATAAGGGGCATTTTGAGTTTATCAATGAAATCAAGGGTGGGGTGATTCCGAAGGAGTTTATTCCTTCGGTGGAGAAGGGGATTTTGCAGGCGATGCAGGATGGCATTATTGCGGGGTATCCGGCGACGGGTATTCGGGCTCGGCTCTTTGATGGGAGTTATCACGAGGTAGACTCAGATAGTCTTTCGTTTGAGATTGCGGGACGTTATGCTTTTCGCGAGGGGTGCCGCAAAGCCAACCCCATCATCTTGGAGCCTATTATGAAGGTGGAGGTAGAGACGCCTGAGGAATACACGGGTGGTATTGTGGGAGATCTCAATCGCCGTCGGGGGCAGATTACGGGTATAACTAACCGGGGCGGACTTCAGGTCGTTACCGCGCTTGTCCCCCTCAAAGAGCTTTTTGGATATGTAACCCAGCTACGCACCCTCTCCTCTGGTCGGGCTTACGCCGTGATGGAATTCTCCCACTACCAGCCCGTGCCTCCGCATATTCAGGAGCAAATCATTGCCCAGTCCAAAGGACTCAAAGCCATCAAAGAACAAGTATAACTATGACTCAGATTCAGCGCATCCGGATCAAGCTGCGTTCGTACGACCATACGCTGATTGACCGCGCAGCGGAAAGGATTGTTAAAGCCGTCAAAAACGCCGGCGCCATCGTCAAAGGACCCATCCCCCTCCCCACCGAAAAAATGCTCATCACTGTCAACCGTTCCCCTCACGTCCACAAAGAATCCCGAGAGCAATTCCAGATCAAGCACCACAAACGGCTGATCGACATATACAACAACCTGGCCGAGGTGGTCAATGAAATCTCCAAAATAGACCTACCTGAAGGTGTAGAAGTGGAAATCAAGTAAGGTTATGGCGGGACTGATTGGAAAAAAGCTGGGGATGATATCGGTTTTTACGGAGGATGGGGATATAGGCTGTACAGTTATTGAGGCGGGGCCCTGTCCCGTTGTCAATATTCGTACGCCTGAGAAAGATGGTTATTCGGCTATTCAGCTGGGATATGGGGTCATTAAACCGAAGCATCTGACGAAGCCGCTGGCGGGATATTTCGCAAAGCAGGGGGTTCAGCCGGTGAGGATTTTGCGGGAGTTTCGGGTGGAGGATCCTACGGCTTACAAGGTGGGCGATGTGTTGACGGTGGAGATCTTTCAGGAGGGGGATTTAGTGTCGGTGACGGGTTGGACGAAGGGGCGGGGTTTTGCGGGGGTGGTGAAACGGCACGATTTCGCAGGGGTAGGAGGACGTACCCATGGCCAGCACAACCGCGAACGGCATCCCGGCTCCCTGGGCTCCAATACCTTCCCCGGCCGAGTGTGGAAAGGCAAACGCCTCGCCGGCCACTACGGCAACGAACGCGTAACTATTGAAAACCTCCAAGTCGTGAAAGTCATCCCTGAAAAAAACATTCTGGTTGTGTCTGGCTCCGTGCCAGGCCCTAAAAACGGTCTCCTTCTCATTCGGAAGTAGCTATGCAACTGCCTATTTACAACCTCTCAGGACAAGCCACGGGCGCCGTGATAGAAGTACCCGAGGCTTTGCTCTCGTTTGAGCCGCATGAGCACCTTATTTGGCTCGATGTAAAGCGCATTTTAGCAGATAAGCGCCAAGGCACCCATAAGACTAAGACTCGCGGGGAAGTCAAAGGAAGCAAGCGCAAGCTTTACCGCCAAAAAGGCACGGGCCGCGCGCGTGCGGGCTCCATCCGAAGCCCTATCCGCCGTCACGGGGGTATCGTCTTCGGCCCGGTCCCCAGAGACTACAACCTCAAAATGAATAAAAAAGAAAAAGTCCTCGCTCGCTGGAGTGCCTTCGTCCTGCACCTCAAAAACAACTCCATCTGGGTAGTGGAAGATGTCCAGTTAGAGCGGCCCAAAACGAAAATTATTGTGAACCTCCTTACGGCTCTGGAGTGGGACCAAAAGCCCCTGCAGATCTACACCCACGGCTACAATCCCAACTTTTATCTCTCGGCTCGCAACATCCCCCGAGTCTCCATTTCCCCGGCTGATTCGTGGAATACTTACGACTTAGCCCGAGCTTCTCACCTCTTGTGGGAAAAATCCGCCATTGAAAACCTCTTTCGTCAGGTAAACCTATGATAGACATCATCATTAAACCGCTTTTTACAGAGAAAGCCACGAAGCTGGCGTCCCGACCAAACAAGAAGAATGCCTATACTTACGTCTTCAAAGTTCATCGGGACGCTACGAAAGACCAAATCAAGGCCGCTATTGAGAAGATGTACAATGTGCGGGTAGAGGAGGTACGCACGGCTTTGCTGCCGGCTAAAATTCGTACCCGCTATACCCGCAAGGGTGTTTACGAGGCGCGCATCCCTTCTTACAAGAAGGCTTATGTGCGCTTAGCGCCTGGACAAACCCTAAACCTTTACGAAAACCTCTAACGCTATGGGACTCAAGAAATACAAGCCCATCACACCGGGGCGTCGTTGGATGTTGGTGTCGGACTTTTCGGACATTACAAAGACTACCCCCGAAAAGTCCCTCACGGTGCCTTACAAGAAGACGGGTGGTCGCAATAATCAGGGTCGGCGCACCGCTCGTTATATTGGAGGGGGCCATAAGCGTAAGTATCGGCTGATAGACTTTCGACGGGATAAACACGGTATTCCTGCGAAGGTGGCGGCCATTGAGTATGATCCGAATCGTACGGCTCGCATTGCTTTGCTGCACTATGCGGATGGGGAGAAGCGCTATATTCTGGCGCCGCAAGGCCTGCAGGTAGGCCAGACGGTGATGTCAGGACCCGACGCCGAGCCTAATATTGGGAATGCCCTTCCTTTGCGCAACATTCCGGTTGGTACCCTCGTGCATAATATAGAGATGTTACCCGGGCAGGGAGGGAAGCTCGTGCGGGCCGCAGGCACCGCCGCCCAGCTCCTCAGCAAAGAAGAGCGATATGCCGTCCTCAAAATGCCCTCCGGTGAAATTCGGCGCATCCTCTTAGACTGCTACGCCACCATCGGTGTCGTGAGCAATCCCGATCACATTAACATTAGTCTTGGTAAAGCAGGGCGGAGTCGTTGGCTGGGGCGTCGGCCCCGTACGCGTGGGGTAGCCATGAACCCTGTTGACCATCCAATGGGGGGTGGAGAAGGTAAGCATTCGGGTGGTCACCCGCGCTCCCGAAGCGGCCTCTACGCTAAAGGTAAAAAGACTCGCAACCCTAAAAAGCCCAGCTCCGCCCTCATCATCTCACGCCGTCCGAAAAAAGCTAAAAATAAATAACCTATGGCACGCTCTCTGAAAAAAGGTCCTTATGTCCATCCTAAGCTCCTGAAAAAAGTCCAGGAGCTCCAACGTACTCGTCAGCGCAAAGTCATCAAGACTTGGTCGCGGGCCTCTATGATAACGCCTGATTTCGTGGGACTTACCATTGCGGTGCATAATGGTCGTCAATTCATTCCGGTTTATATCACGGAAAATATGGTAGGCCATCGCTTAGGGGAATTTGCGCCTACTCGTACTTTTCGTGGGCATCCCGGGCAGAAAACCGACAAATCCAAGTAGCTTATGGCGCGCCTTACTCGAAAAGAAAAGCTGGCCCTAGGCATAGAAAAGCCTTATCGGGGTCGTCGCAAGGCTCTGCGAGCGCAAAAGCTAAAGGAGCAGCGCAAGCAGCTCTATTATGCTATTTACCGAGGCTGTCCCTACCCGCCGCGTAAGGTTCGCCTCGTGGCGGATATGATTCGGGGGCTACCGGTGGAGAAAGCCATAGCCTATCTCAAGCTCTCTAAACGTTGGGCTGCGAAAGCTGTGCTCAAAACCCTCCGCAATGCCATCAATGACTGGGAGCAGAAAACAGGTGGGGCCGGTAGCCTAGACGAGCTTCGGGTGGTGCGGATAGAAGTGGATGGTGGGCCTTTTCTCAAACGCATTCGGCCCGCCCCCCAAGGACGCGCCCACCTTATTCGCAAACGAACTTCGCACATTCGCATATATCTCGGATAACTATGGGACAGAAAACGCATCCGATTGGATTTCGACTTGGTATCACGAAGGGCTGGGAGTCTAACTGGTATGCCCGTCGCTACTTGGCGCCGTATATTATCTTAGACCAGCTTTTCCGAGAGCACATTGAAAAAGAGTATCCCAAAGCGCAGATTTCCCGCATCCTTATCAATCGTACTTCTCTCCAAAAGACGCATGTGATAATTTATTGTGCGCGGCCGGGAGTTATTATTGGTCGGGAGGGAGAGAATATCAAACGTTTGACGGCGGATCTTTCTCGGATAGTTCGGCGCTTCAATAAAGATTACGAGTATCTTTTAGCCAAGGGGCGTATTCGGGTGGGTCAGAAAGTGGAGCCGTTACCGGATGATAAGATTGAGGTGAGTTTGATGGAGGTGCGTCGGCCGGAGCTTGATGCGGTGATTGTGGCGAAAAACATTGCGGCGCAGATAGAGGCGCGGATTTCGCATCGGCGGGCGATGAAGCAGGCGATTGCGCAGGCGATGCGGGCGGGCGCCGAAGGCATCAAGATTCGCTGTAATGGTCGTCTGGGAGGGTCTGAGATGGCGCGTTCCGAAGAGTACCGGGAAGGCCGCATTTCTCTCCAGACGCTGCGGGCTGATGTGGACTATGGCTTTGCTGAAGCCCATACCATTTATGGCGTCATTGGCGTAAAGGTCTGGATTTCCCGGGGCGAAGTTTACGGCAAGGTAGACCTCTTCCCCTGGATGTCGGAAACCACCCCTTCAGGCTCTCATAGAGGTGCTGCCCGAGCCGAACGCCTCTCATCAAGAGACAAATCTAAATCCCGATAGTCTATGTTACAGCCCAAGCGTACGAAGTTTCGTAAGGAGCGCAAAGGAAAGCTCCTACACGATGGTATGGTTCGGGGCGTGGCGACGCGGGGCAATCAAGTGGTTTTTGGCTCTTTTGGACTCAAGGCCGTGGATGGCGGCCTTCTATCGGCGCGCCAAATTGAAGCTGCCCGTGTCGCCCTAACCCGTTACCTACGTCGGGAAGGGAAAATCTGGATTCGCATCTTCCCGCATAAGCCTATCACCCGAAAACCCTTAGAAGTGCGTATGGGAAAGGGTAAAGGGGATGTAGAGTTTTATGCAGCGGTGGTGAAACCTGGCACTATCCTCTTTGAGTGCGAAGGCGTCTCCGAAGACGTCGCACGGGAGGCCTTCCGCCTCGCAGCTCATAAACTCCCTATCAAAACTAAATTCGTTCGGAGGGTAGACTATGGAGGCTAAGGAACTGCGCGCTTATACTCTGGGCGAACTCCATAAGCTCCTGCGCCAAAAGCGGGAGGAGCTGCGAAAGCTCCGTTACCAGAATGCCCAGAGTCCCTTACCGAAGGCCCCTTCCCTTATACCGGCCTTGCGTAAGGATATTGCTCGCATCCTCACCGTCATCAATGAGAAACGCCGAGCTAAATCTACTTAAGCCTATGTCTGAAAACACGCAAACTTCGGAAAGCAAGCCTGTGCGGGGCCGCCGCAAAGAGTTTGTAGGTGTGGTCGTGAGCGACCGCATGCAAAAGACGATTATTGTTCGGGTGGAGCGGCGAGAGCTTCACCCGCTTTATAAAAAGCCAGTCAGAAAGTTTCGTAAATTTGCGGTCCACGACGAGCGTCAGGAAGCTCGTGTAGGGGATGTGGTGCGCATTATGGAGACGCGCCCACTGAGCCGCACAAAGCGCTGGCGCCTCGTGGAAATCATTCAAAAAGCGAAGTAGCCTATGATTCAGCAAGAGTCTCGTTTGCGAGTAGCGGATAATACAGGTGCGAAGGAGCTGCTCTGTATTCGGGTATTGGGGGGCAGCCGTCGGCGGTATGGAGGTTTGGGAGATGTGATTGTGGCCTCCGTCAAAGATGCTTTGCCCAATGGCTTAGTCAAGAAAGGGGAGGTGGTTCGGGCTGTGATAGTTCGCACGCGCCGTGCCTATCGCCGTCCGAATGGCACTTATATCCGCTTTGAGGACAATGCCGCCGTCATTATCAATGCCGAAGGAGAGCCTCGGGGTTCCCGCATTTTTGGCCCCGTGGCCCGCGAGCTGCGCGATAAAGGCTTCATGAAAATCGTATCCTTAGCCCCTGAAGTCCTATGAAGAAGGCTGTTTTTCAGCATAAGCGCCGAAAGGGCATCCCTAAGCTCCACGTCAAGACAGGGGACCTGGTCAAGGTTCTCTCGGGAGACGATAAAGGCAAGATAGGTCGGGTGATTCGGGTGTTTCCGAAGAAGGGGCTGGCTATAGTGGAGGGGGTTGCTATCATCAAGAAGCGCATTCGTCCCAAAACGAATCCCCGTTTTCCTCAAGGGGGCATTATTGAGATGGAGCGCCCTATTCCCGTCTGTAAGCTCCAAGTCATAGACCCTACTATTAATAAACCTACCCGTATTGGCCGTCGCTGGGAAAATGGCCAGTGGGTCCGATACAGCAAAAAATCTGGTAACACCCTATGACCTACGTCCCTAATCTTCTTCGCCTCTATCGAGAAGTCGTAGTCCCAGAGCTCAAGGAGAAGCTGGGCTACAAAAATGTCATGCAGGTTCCTCGCCTAGAAAAGATTGTGGTTTCTCGGGGTGTAGGGGCGGCCATTTCGGATAAGAAGCTTTTAGAGCAAGCTGTAGAGGAGCTCACCCTTATTACGGGTCAGAAGGCAGTGGTTACCCTTTCTAAAAAGGATGTAGCGGGGTTCAAACTTCGGAAGGGTATGCCTATTGGTGTGAAGGTTACGTTGCGCGGGGCGCGGATGTATGAGTTTTTGGAACGGCTCATTCATATTGCGCTGCCTCGTACCCGGGATTTTCGGGGGGTTTCGCCCCACAGCTTTGACGGGCGAGGCAATTACACCTTGGGCATTCGGGAGCAGCTTGTCTTCCCCGAAATAGACATTGACCGCATCTACAAGATTGCCGGTATGGACATAACGATTGTAACCACCGCTGAAACAGACCGCGAAGCCTACGAGCTCCTCAAGGCCTTAGGGATGCCTTTCGCGGAAGGGGAACCAGTCAAAAAGAAACGATAACTATGGCGACGGATGCAGTAATTGCCCGCGAGCGGAAGCGTTGGGAGCTCTACAAGAAATACGCCGCTAAGCGAGAACAGCTCAAGAAAGAAGGTCGTTGGCTTGAGCTGGCGAAGCTACCGAGGAACTCCTCTCCGGTGCGGTTGCGTTTTCGGTGTCAGCTAACGGGTCGGCCTCGGGGGAACTACTTTGCCTTCGGGCTGTGCCGGATAAAACTGCGGGAACTTGCTTTGCAAGGAAAAATACCCGGTATGCACAAAGCTAGCTGGTGATATGGATACGATTGGAGACTTTTTGACTAAGATTCGGAATGCGTATCGGGCTTCCCACCCTTTTGTGGAGGCTCAGGCCTCTAAGATGCGGGAGGCTATTGCGCGGGTATTGAAGGACCAAGGTTATATTGAGGATTATCAGATTCGGGAGGAGGGGCGGAAGCGGTTTCTGCGGGTGCTTTTGCGGTATGGGCCTCGGGGGCAACCGGCCCTGCGGCAGATTACGCGGGTCAGTAAGCCCGGACGACGCTTATATGCTTCGGCTGCGAAGCTCCCCGAAGTGGCCAACGGCCTGGGAATTGCCATCATCTCTACTTCCCAGGGGGTTATGACCGACAAAGAGGCCCGGCGACGCGGGATTGGCGGTGAAATCATTTGTTTTGTGCAATAGCTTATGTCACGCATTGGAAGATTACCAGTACCGATTCCACCCGGGGTCAAGGTAGAGTGGCAGGCGCCCCTGCTCAAGGTCAAAGGGCCTAAAGGAGAACTGACTCTTACCCTAAAGGAGGGCTTTGATATTCAGCAGAGTGATGGGCAGCTTCGGGTAATTCGCCCTTCCGACGAAAAAGCCGATAAAGCGCTCCACGGTACCTATCGCGCCCTCATTCGCAACATGGTAGAAGGCGTCTCCAAGGGGTATGTGAAGGAGTTGGAAATCGTAGGGGTAGGGTATCGCGCCGAAAAGAAGGGGGAAAATCTGCTAATGTTTGCGCTGGGGTATTCGCATGAGTTAGCGGTTGTTTTGCCGGAGGGGGTTAAGGCGGAGATTATTCAAGAGCGGGGGCAGCCGCTGCGGATCCGGCTGGAAAGCATAGACAAGCAGCTGATTGGGCAGGTGGCGGCTATTTTGCGGGGGCTTCGTCCACCAGACCCTTACAAGGGTAAAGGCGTGCGTTATGTGGGCGAAGTCTTACGTTTGCGTCAAGGAAAAGCCAAAGGTAAAGGTAAAAAATAGCAGGCTATTATGAGCATTTTGGAGAGGCGTTTACGGCGTTTGCGCATTCGGAAGCGCATCCGGAAAAAGATACGTGGGACAGCAGAGCGACCGAGACTTTCCGTCTTTCGTAGTAACCGATATATTTATGCTCAGCTCATTGATGATGATTCTGGCCGGACGCTGGCGCACGCTTCTTCTCGGGAGCCTGAAATAGCGAGTTTACCCGTCCCTCGCATAGAGCGCAGTCGGGCTGTAGGGCGTCTCATAGCTGAGCGCGCCAAGAGTATCGGCATTACGAAGGTCGTATTTGACCGCGGAGGGTATAAGTATCACGGAAATGTGCGAGCCTTGGCCGAAGGCGCTCGCGAAAATGGACTTCAATTTTAGAGCATATGGCGAAGCGAGTTACTTCTAAGGAAGCCTCTGCATTGATAGACGAGCTTGTTTATTTGAATCGTACGGCGAAGGTTGTGAAGGGGGGTCGGCGTTTTGGATTTGCCGCTTTAGTCGTGGTCGGCGATCAGAAGGGGGTGGTGGGCTTTGGCCTGGGCAAAGCCAGAGAGGCCAATGACGCCATTCAAAAGGGCATTGAAGCGGCGAAGAAGAACCTTTATCGGATACCGCTTCGGCGCACGACAATTCCCCACACGGTAACAGCTAAGTTTGAGGCTACGCGGGTGATTATCAAGCCGGCGGCGCCAGGTACAGGCCTGGTGGCTGGCGGCGCTATGCGACCCCTCCTCAACGTTCTCGGCGTCAAAGACGCCATCTGCAAAATCATCGGCTCCTCTAATCCCCACAACGTTGTGCGCGCCACCATGGCCGCTCTCATGTCCTTGGAAGACGCTATCACCGTCGCTCAACGAAGAAACATACCACTTCAAAAAGTCTTCAAGGGGACCTATGAGCATCCGAGTGAGAGTAACGCAGGTACGCAGTAGCATTGGTTGCCCGCGCCGACAGAAAGAGACTTTGCGGGCCTTAGGCCTTCGGCGTCGGGGCCAAACTGTAGAAAAAGAAGTGAACTTAGCTATCTTAGGCATGCTCCGAAAAGTAGCTCACCTCGTCAAAATAGAACGCGTATGAGTCACATCTTACACAAACTTCGGCCAGCAGAAGGAGCTACTCATGCGGAAAAGCGCGTAGGACGCGGGGAAGGGAGTGGTCACGGGAAAACCTCTACCCGAGGCCATAAAGGGGACCAATCTCGCTCCGGCTATCGTGTCAAGCGAGGATTTGAGGGTGGTCAGATGCCCCTTCAGCGCCGCATCCCCAAGTTCGGCTTCCGAAATCCCTTCCGTGTTGTCTACGCCCCCCTCACCCTCTCCCGCATCAATGCTCTCCTGCAAAAATACCCCGACCTCACGCATATCAGCGCCAACTGGCTTTATGAACAGCGCATCGTCCGAAAAGGCATGCCCATCAAAGTATTAGGAAAAGAGCCGCTCCTCCGGCCCGTAACGATTGAGGCTCATCGTTTCAGTGCAGGTGCTCTCGCCGCTATTGAGGCATCCCAGGGCAAAGCCGTATCTTTGTCTTAATCATGAAAGACCTGATTCGCACACTGCGAAATATTTTTAGCGTTCCTGAACTTCGGGAACGTATCCTTTACACGCTCTTTCTACTCTCTATTTACCGGGCGGCGTCTTTTATTATTTTGCCGGGCATAGACTCGCAGGTTTTGTCGGAGGAGTTTGCGCGCACGCAAGGGATGGGGATCTTGGGTCTGTTGAATGCCTTTGTGGGGGGAGCTTTCTCGCGGGGGTCCATTTTAGCGCTGGGGATTATGCCGTATATCTCGGCTTCTATTATTATTCAGCTTTTAGCGGCGGCCCTTCCCAGCTTCCAGAAACTTCAAAGAGAAGGTGAAGCTGGCGCCCGTAAGCTCAATCAATATACTAAACTTTTGACGGTGGGTGTAGTTCTTGTGCAGGGTTCGGGCTATTTAGTAAACCTCCGTACGCAATATGCGTCGGCGATTACCATGTCGGCGGGGCTCTTTACCATCACGGCATTGTTATGCATGCTGGCGGGGACTATGTTCTTAGTCTGGATGGCGGATAAGATTACGGACAAGGGCATAGGGAATGGCAGTTCGCTCATTATTGCGATTGGGATTGTAGCGGAGCTGCCGCCTGCTTTGCTCAATGAGGCCACTTCTAACCCACCGATGGTCTTTTATGTGGAGGTGCTGGCCCTTATGGTCGTGATTGGGCTGGTGGTGCTTCTCCAGCAGGCCGTGCGGAAGATACCTGTGCATTATGCTCGGCAGATGGTAGGGGGGCGCTATCCTATCGGAACGGGCGGTATAGCCTCCACGAGCCATATCCCTCTCAAGCTGATGTCCGCTGGCGTCATGCCTATCATCTTTGCTCAGTCGCTCATGTTTCTGCCGGCGACCATAGCGCAGTACTTCCCCGAAAGCGACTTTTGGCTGGCCGCGGGAAGTTGGTTCTCGGACTACACCAGTATCGCCTATAATGTGCTATTCATTGGACTTATTGTGCTATTTACGTACTTTTACACGGCTATTGCTATCAATCCCCGCGATATTGCTGAGCAGCTCAAACGGAGTGGGGGCTATATTCCGGGCATTAAGCCGGGGAAGCCCACGGCAGATTATATAGATACGGTTTTGACGCGTATTACTTTACCGGGGGCGTTAGCGTTGGCGGGGATTGCGATTTTGCCGGCGGTCATGCGGGCGATTGGGGTATCCAATCAGTTTGCGCAGTTTTTTGGGGGGACGACGATCTTGATTATGATTGGGGTGGTGTTGGATACTTTGCAGCAGATAGAGAGTTTTCTTCTCATGCGGCATTATGAAGGCCTTGTTAAGACGGGCCGTATTCGTGGGCGGGCGGCTGTAGGGGGTATAGTATGAGGGGCACGGAGGGCTGGCCTATTTACGAAGAGGCAGAGATTCGGTGTATTGCGCAGGCTGGCGATATTCTGAGTCGCATGTTTGCGGCGTTGGTGCCCTATATTCGGCCTGGCATAAGTACCTTAGAGCTGGACCAGCGGGCTGAAGAGTTTATTCGGCGAGAGGGGGCTGTGCCCGCCTTCAAGGGGTATAAACCCCCCTTTGAGGATAAAGCGTATCCCTATACGTTATGCGTATCTATCAATCATGAGGTGGTGCATGGCCTTCCCTCCGAGCGAAAAGTCTTAGCCGAGGGGCAGATTGTCTCTATTGATTGTGGGGTGTATTTAGAGGGGTTTTATGCGGATATGGCATACACTTTTGGCGTGGGAAAGCTCTCGCCCTTATCGGAAAAGCTTTTGTGGGTTACTAAGGAGGCGCTGTGGCGGGGTATTGCGCAGGTGCGTGCGGGAGCGCATGTGGGGGACATCGGATATGCCATCTCTAATTTCGTGAAAAGCTATACCTTTGCACTTGCTGAAAATCTAACGGGACACGGAGTGGGAAGAGCTATGCACATGCCGCCAGACATTCCTAATGTAGGTAAGCCGAGAAAGGGGCCTCGGTTAGTGGAGGGTTTAGTGATCGCTATTGAGCCGATGGTGCACGTGGGGAAAAAGTATGTTACGCGTGGGGCGGATGGCTGGACTATTGAGACCGCGGATCGGTCGTTGGCGGCGCATTTTGAGCATACGGTTGTCGTGAGGTCAGACAGAGCTCAGCTTTTGACCTCGTTTGAACCCGTAGAGAAAGCCCTGGCGTATGTCTAAGGAGGATTTTATTCGGATGGATGGCACCATCACCGAAGCCCTCCCCAATGCTATGTTTCGGGTTCAGTTGGATAATGGTCACCAAATTTTAGCTCATCTTTCGGGGAAGATGCGTAAGAACTTCATTCGGATTTTTCCCGGGGACAAGGTGACGGTGGAGATTTCGCCCTATGACCTCACAAAAGGACGCATCATTTATCGCTATAAATAGAAGCCTATGAAGGTAAAGACGTCGGTTCGCAGACGAAGTAGTGATTGTATCGTGGTGCGCCGCAAAGGGCGCGTGTACATTATTAATAAGAAGAATCCGAAGTTCAAACAGCGGCAGGGGTGATATGGCACGGGTAGCGGGTGTAGACCTTCCTCGTAATAAGAAGGGGCCTTATGCGCTGCGGTATATTTATGGGATTGGGCGGAGTAATGCGTGGGAGGTTTTGGCGAAGGCGGGGGTGGACCCGAATAAGCGGGTGTCGGAGTGGACGGAGGATGAAATAGCGCGCATTCGGGCGGTGATAGAGAGTCAATATGTGGTGGAGGGGCAGTTGCGGGCCGAAGTGCAGATGAATATCCGACGGCTGATTGAAATTGGATGTTATCGAGGCATTCGGCATAAGTTGGGTCTGCCTGTGCATGGTCAGCGTACCCGGACTAATGCGCGCACTCGTAAAGGGCGTCGGAAAACCGTCCCCAACAAAAAGAAAGCACCTCGTAAATAATTTGGTTATATGACAGCACCAAAGAAAGAAGGACGAGCCCGAAAGAAAATCAAGGTTGCTCCGGAAGGGCGGGTGTATATTCAGGCGACTTTTAATAACATCATTATCACTTTTACGGATGCGGCGGGGAATACCATTACGTGGAGCTCGGCGGGGAAAGTAGGTTTTCGGGGTGCGAAGAAGAGTACGCCATATGCGGGGCAGGTAGCGGCCCAAGATGCGGCGAAGGTGGCGTATGAGGCGGGTCTGCGGGTGGTAGATGCGTATCTTAAAGGCATAGGAGCTGGCCGAGAAGCAGCTTTACGAGCTATTGAGGCGGCTGGCATCCAGATTCGGAGCATTCGGGATGTTACGCCTATCCCGCACAACGGATGTCGTCCACCTAAACCCAGAAGAGTCTAAAACCTATGGCCAGATATACTGGACCTCGTCAGAAGATTGCCCGGCGATATCGGGAGCCTATTTTTGGGCCGTCTAAGGCCCTCCTGCGTAAAAACTATCCCCCCGGGCAGCATGGTCGCTTCAAGCGGGCTAAAATGAGCGAATATGGCATTCAGCTCATGGAGAAACAGAAGGCGAAATTCATTTATGGGGTTTTAGAGCGGCAATTTCGCCGATTTTTTGAGATGGCCTCCCGCATGAAAGGCAATACGGGGGAAAATCTCATGCAGCTCTTGGAGCGACGCTTAGATAATGTGGTGTATCGGATGGGTTTTGCTCGTACGCGCTTTATGGCCCGACAAATGGTTTCGCATAGGCACATCCTTGTCAATGGCCGACGCGTCAATATCCCCTCCTACTTAGTCAAGCCTGGTGACCAAATCGCCCTCCATCCCAAAGCCCAGAAGGTGGAGTTTTTTCGTAAGGTCTGGGAGGAGAGTCGGTGCAATTATCCTTGGTTGGAGGTGCGGAAGGCTGAGTTTTCGGGTACCTTTCTTTATGTGCCGAGCCGGCAAGAGATACCCGAAAAGATAGATGAACGTCTTATTGTAGAGCTATATTCTAAGTAACCTATGACATATATACTGTCGTCGCCGATAGTTTTGCCTGGGGGTCTGGAGGTTATAGAGGAGACCCCGTTTCTTGGCCGGTATGTGTTTAAGCCGTTGGAGGCTGGGTATGGAGTGACTGTGGGCAATGCCCTGCGTCGGGTGCTTTTGTCGTCCATAGAAGGGTATGCGATTGCGACCCTCAAGATACCGGGGGTTTTGCATGAGTTTAGCACGATTCCGGGCGTGGTGGAGGATGTGGTAGATATTGTGCTGAATCTTAAGCAGGTGGCGCTCAAGCCTAAGACCAGCCAGCCGGCAGGGCGAGTCTTTATAGAGGTTAAGGGGCAGGAAGTCTTTACGGCAGGGGACCTAGCGGCCCAGGCTGCAGATTATGAAGTGACCAACCCCGACCTGGTGATCATGCATTTAGACCCTTCTGTGAAGGTACAGATGGAGCTCAAGATAGCTCGGGGTCGGGGATATCGCTTAGCAGAGGAGAATAAGCAGCTTCTGCGAGAAGTGCTGGAGCCGCATGAGATTGTGCTGGATACGAGCTTTTCGCCTGTGGTGCGAGTCCTTCCTCAGGTGGAGACGATTCTGTACGAAGGGAGGGCTGATTATGAGCAGCTTATTTTAGAGATTGAGACGAAAGGCACCGTTACCCCCCGTCAAGCCTTAGAGGAAGCTACCCGCATTCTGACGGCTCACTTTGAGCGGCTGGTGGTCAAGTCAGAAGCTTCTGCTCACCTCCCTGAGCAAGAACAGGCCCTTATAGCCTTCCTCTCCCAAAAGATTGAAGATTCGGAGGTGGCATCTGTCTTAGATGCGGCTACCTCTAAGGCTTTTTATGCGAAGGGCATCCGATATGTGATAGACCTGGTGGCCCTCTCTCGCAAAGAGCTGGAAGATTATTATCCCCGTATGGGCAAGAAAACCCTGGAAGGCATCGAGCGTATCCTGGCAAACTACAATCTCAAGTTAGGCATGGATGTTTCAGCATATCGGAAGTTCATCCCAACTGAAAAAGTCGTATGAGGCACGGCGATAAGATCAATAATCTGGGGCGTAAAAAAGCGCATCGGAAAGCGCTTCTGCGGAATCTGGCGCTTTCTTTGATTAAGCATAAGCGTATTATCACTACCGTGGCGAAAGCCAAGGCATTGCGCCGATATATTGAGCCGCTACTTACCCGAGCCAAGAAAGACACCCAAGCCAATCGGCGTTTGCTCTTCTCCTACCTGCAGGATAAGGAGGCCATAAAGGAGCTGTACGGGACGATAGCCCCTGCTATTATGGATCGGCCGGGGGGCTATACCCGGGTGTTGAAGCTGGGCTTTCGTCAGGGAGATGGCGCGGAAATGGCCTTGATTGAGCTGGTAGACTTCAATCCGTTTCTTGGGGGAGAATCTCTTTCTCGGACGAAGGGGACGAGTCGGCGTCGCCGGCCCGCTAAAGCGAGCTAAATCCTTAGGCCGAGAGAGCTCCCATCCCAGCCTTGAGCTGTTTCTCTACCTCTCTCCCTCAATATTCTCTGAACCGATCTTATGCACCCCTCAAGGAGGAAGTCCTGCTATGCCCGTTTCATGAAGGGAGATTCCTACCTCCTGGTGAAGCCCTCTATCATTTGCGGAAAATGGGCTAATTTTGCGGTGGGAACTTAGCTCAGGGGTTTAGAGCGTCTGCTTTACAAGCAGAAGGTCGGTGGTTCGAATCCACCAGTTCCCACAAAAGGCCCCCTTAGCTCAGTTGGTAGAGCAGCTGATTTGTAATCAGCAGGTCGGCGGTTCGAGTCCGTCAGGGGGCTCAGTTGTTTTTGCAGATTGGGACCTCGTTGTGGCTTACGTACCGGCTGGTTTATAGTTTAGGTGGCGGAGAGGTGCATGGAGTTCTGCATTATCGGTGGGTGGATTATCAGCCGGGTTTTAGTTTTGGGGCGGTGGTGGTGGAATATCCGATAGGGCGTAGGGGTTTTCGGTGGCATGTGAATCCGCGCTGGGAGTATGGGTGGGTTCGGGGGCGGCCAGATGGCTGGCAGGGGCGAGTCTTTGTGATGGGGCAGTACCGATGGCAACGGGGCGCCTGGATGGTGGAAGGCCGCGGCCGGTATGAGTGGTTTTGGGACTTAGATGGGCATCAGGGGCACCATCAGCGGTTTCGGCCAGCGCTATTCTTTGATTATCGGATAGGGGAGGGGTGGCGCGTACAGGGTATGATAGAACCGATGTACTGGGTGCGGCATCGGCGTTATGCGGCGTGGAGCATTAATCAGTGGCGTTTTTTTGGGTGGGTGGTGCTGGGGAAGGGGCTTTTGTGGCGGGTGGGACCGGCGGTGTTTTATCAGCTTCAGCCCCGGCAGACAGTGGCGGTGCTAACGATAGAAGGCCAGATGCGTGTAAAGAAGCCCATCGCCAAAAGTACTTGGCCAACAGGTCAAACTCCACATTCACCCGATCCCCAGCCTTAAGATACTGAAAGGTCGTGTGCCGATAAGTCCAGGGAATAATGGCAATGGCGAAGGTATCCGTATATAGTTTGGCGATGGTGAGGCTAACGCCGTTGATGGCGATACTGCCTTTTTCTACGACGAGGTGGGCGTAAGCTGGGGGAAGCTCAAAGAAAAAGTAAAAGCTATCGTTGGGGAGGGGCTGAATGTCTAAGAGGGTGAGGGTGGTATCAATGTGGCCTTGGACGATATGGCCTTCCCAGCGGCCGCTGAGGGGGAGGCTTCGTTCTAAGTTGAGGGGGCTATTCAGCTCTAAGGTGCCGAGGTTGGTGCGGGAAAGAGTTTCTTGAACGGCTTCTACACAGTAGTAGCGGTGTTTGATGGCGGTAACGGTGAGGCAAGCGCCATTGTGGGCGATACTTTGACCCAGGGAGATTTCATGGACGAAAGGGGCTTCAATCCATAGGCGTTTTCCGCCGGCGAAGGTCTCTATAGCCCGAACGAGGCCAATAGCTTCTATGATGCCGCTAAACATATTATCGGAGTAAGGTGAGGCTACCGCTTTTTTGGAAGGGGCGCTGGTCGCGGGTGTCTAAGGTGGCTTGGATGATGTAGAAGTAAGTGCCTTCGGGGGCGGGTTGGCCGCGGTAGGTGCCATCCCAGAGGTTATTGAGGTCGCGGCTGGTGTGAATGAGATTCCCCCAGCGGTCATAGATAGAGCATTGTATGGCGGCAATGTGGCGATAGATGAAGGGACGGAAGATGTCGTTGATGCCGTCGCCGTTGGGGGTGAAGGTGTTAGGTAGCATGAGGATGGGGCAGTTGTCAAAGCAGAGGGGCTGGCTGAGAGGGCTTTCGTTGCCGCTGGTGTCGCGTGCCGTAAGGGCGAGGCAGACTTTGTGGGTGCCGCTGCCTTGCCAGGTATAGGTACGCTGCGGCTCCCGAACGTAAGCGAGTAGGGTGAAAGGCCCTTGCGGCTCCGTGCTGAGGTAGATGCCATAGCTCCCTACATCGCCGCCGCAGCTGCTGTCGGGTTTAGACCAGGTGATTTGGATGCGGTTAGCTTCGCAGTCGTCTTGGATTTGAAAGGTGGTGGGGTCAGGTAAGCAAGGAGGAATCGTATCCCGAGGGTAGGCACAAGCCTTATTGGAGGCGTTCCAGAGAGGGTCTCTCAGACCACTTACGCCGTAAGAGCCTCGGGAAAGCACATAGTAGCAGTAAGGGGTGTCATTCACAAGCCCTTCGTCTAAGTATGTGAAGGTAGCGAAGCCTGTGGCGCGAGCTGGAAGGGTAGCAATCTGCACGAAGGTACCGGGCTGGGGAGGGTCCGCCCGATAAATGTAGAAGGTGTCATTGAGCCAGGGGACATTTTGAGTCCATTCTAAGAGAATGGCCTTGTCTCTGGGGTAAAGTCGGAGAAAAATGCTGGTAGCGATGTTACTGGTAGCGATTTCCTTATTTTGGCCGTCTAAGAGGCGGACGCGATAGCGATAGGGCGTGGTGCTGGTGGCGAGTGGGAGGTTGGTATCTAAGTAGGTATCTCCTGTGAGGCCTGTGGCGATGGTCTGAAAAGTGGTACCGGTGAATCCGGAAGCTCTTTCCAGAGTGTAGGTATAGGGGGGTGGGAAGAAGACGGAGTCCAAGACAAGGGGGTGGTTCCAAGAGACCCAGATGGCGCCGGTGGTGGGGTCGGTGGTGTGGATGCTGTCTTGGGTCATGAGAGGGAAGTTGATAGGGAGGGTGATGCAGGCATCATCGGAGGGGCAGCTTTCTAAGCGGTCATAGACGGCGCGTAGGCGGTAGCAGTAACGAGGGCTAAACTCTAAGTCTCGGTCAGTGAAGGTCGTGAGGGTGCCGGGAACGGAGCCGACCAAGGTGTAGCCGGTGAGGGGGCTTCGGCAGCAGGGCGTATCGGTGTAGGTTTGAGGGGCTGGGGCCCGGTAGATGCGATAGGAGTCTGGCTGGCAAGGAGGTGGTTGCCAGTTGAGGGTGATCTGGCGGGGGCCCGGCGTCAAAGTGAGGTCTGTAGGCGGTGGGCCATTGACAAATATCTTAGTAATGTGGTTAGCGGCCAAGGGGGGACGATTCGTGAGGTTGTCATGGGCGTACCAGTCTACTTGGTAAAAGCCTGGGCGTATATGAGAACAGTTGGTTTGCCAAGAGAAAAGTGTAGAGACCTGAGGTGGGGAGAAGCCGGTGAGGGGGAAGTTTGCGGGGTTGACGGTGGCGGGGCTGTTGGGGACTTGGAAGGGGCCGTTGAAGCCTTGTCCTCCGTTATTGAGGTAGAAGTAGACGCTGTCGCGGGTGTCGGGGTCTTGGGCCGTGGCGAGGAAAGTCAGGAG
>Ga0079998_111854_pt1 | contig 22013 bp, 24 predicted proteins | sample PerSpoBPS_BMetaG_FD_69201 | JGI IMG/M metagenome (GOLD analysis project Ga0079998, IMG submission 69201) | Thermal spring microbial communities from Yellowstone National Park, Wyoming, USA - Perpetual Spouter B (PS_B) MetaG (SPADES assembly)... | ecosystem: Environmental > Aquatic > Thermal... | reverse complement strand
AATACCAGTGGTCGCTTATGACCTACCTTGGGCTCAAGAGTTTGTAGTAAATGGAGTAAATGGATATAAAGTGCCTTATGCTGACATCCCAGCGCTCGCTAAACATATCTTGAAGACACTTAACCTAGATAGGGACAGAATATCCCTCCAAGCACGAAAATTTAGTAAAGAAAGATTTCTTAAAGAGCTTGAAGAAGTACTGATAAACTTGGCTTTAACTATAGAGTCTTGATCCAATACAAATCTTAAAATGATAACCCTAATGCAAGCGACAAAACGGTCTAAAGGTATACAATCATGCGTGCAGCCATCATACACGATTCTCTGAATGATTTCAGAGGTGCCGAGGTACTAGTGTTATGTCTTGCTAATGTATTAAGGGGCTTAGGATACAAAATTGGTCCGATGTCAGGGAGAAAACTGACTGGAAGAAAGTTGAAAGACTTCCTCCTATACTCATAATGCAATTAACAATGCGTGGATCTCTATTGAAATACTCTATACCTAATAGGCTCATACACGTAATCACCATAATATGGATCGTCTTGGGCTATGTCTTCATATGTTTCTACTATGATAAAGGTAATCTAAGTCTTAACCTATTTATCTTAGCAACGATTGTTGTGATATTATCTATTCCTGCACTATTTATTTTATATAGATCTGCTGGACACGGGATTATAATGTTTTCTAAAGCTGATCTAGGTAGCATAACATATGTGTTGCCATATCTCGTGATTCTCCCATCTGTTGTCGAGACGCGTATCATTGGACATCTAGGGATCTTCTCTATAATCGCTCTCATAAGCGTGTTTATAACAATATTATTCTCAAAATCAAGCCTTCGCACCAGTATCACAGGCGTCTTGACACCGATCATTATCATCATTGTTTTATATAGTGTTTATACACCTAGTTTTGGCAATGACACGTGGCGTGATGCTATTATGGCTACTCAGATTATTGAGAAAAGTGTATTAAGAGATCTGACGATTGTTCATGAGGCTTACCCGTTTCCCTTGGTCTCGTTGTTATATGCTGTTTACTCCATGGTTGTGGGGTTGAATACTCTCTGGTCTAGTAGCGTTATGGGGATACTATATCTCATGTTAATCACCCTCTGGGTGTATGTTTTAGCTAAGCGTACTGCTGGTGTTTACCCTCATATAGCTGTTCTACTAGCTCTGACAACCCCTTTGATAGTGGTTTGGTCTGTGCAGTTCATCCCTCAAGTGTACTCGCTTCTAATGATGTTGCCATTAGTATTCCTAGAGTTGCATCCGGTGATCCTTGTGATCCTAGCTACAGCTTTGGTCATGGGGCATGGAGGTCTAGCTTTATGGACTTTAACCGTGCTACTAATCTTAGCCTTCAGCAGAAGAGTCTTCAATGTTAAAACTCTTACCTTCGGGTCGTTGGAAATAAAGCTAGCCATAGTTCTAATGTTCTTCGCTCTCTACACTATGTATACAGCGCTTTCAATGGTTCTAAAGGGTGTTGTTATAAATGTCTTCGAGGCCCTCTTAGCCTTCCTGGGTGGGGAGAGAGTAACACTAGTAGCTGTGACCGTCCAAAGGCCTACCTCGGTGTTAGGAGCAATATCTTTAGCTGTTCTTACCACGCTAGGCTTAGTGATAATAATCGAAGGCAAAAACGTTATGGCAAGGTTGCTACCGCTCATCTCGCTAATAGGATTAAGCGTATCCTTCATGGGGACTATAGCCTATCCAGATCTAGACTTACCAAGATACATAGGCCTATCATCAGCTGTAGTACTCACAATACTATCACCTCAAGCAGTAAGAGAGCTAGCTAAACGTGGACACATCGGAGCATACTATGCTCTATCACTGCTACTTCTAGCAGTAATATCATTCGGACTAGCTGGAACATTAATGCCCGAGAACCCGTATACAGCGAACCCACACTCTACATTGTCTATTTCAGGGCTAATCACATATAGTGAAGCGCAAGAGTTAGAAAATATAGCTTTTAAGCTATGCTGCAACAATTACTTAGTAGATTGGAGATCAGGAGAATATCTAAGTTACAAGTACCTGTGGATACAACCATCATTTCAAGGCTTTTATAATCCAGAGACTCAAGGCTACTTCACATACGCAGGAAGCTATGGACTTTTAGTTTCATCTAAATACCTTATAAATTTCAACGGTGTGCTTATATTTCGTCAATCATCTCTAGACATGTTTGAGGCCTACTCTCCCGAAACTGATACGTTTCTAAAGAACATAGTGGGTAAAATATCAGCACTTTACATGTCTCCTCAAATCAGAATTATTTTATTTAGGTGACCCCAAAGGTGATTTGAAAAATGAGGAGTACGCATATTAGTGGACCTGGAGATTCTGTTAGATATACTGCATACAGTACGAAATTCGATGATGAGGAACATAAAATAGCCATAGTAGTGCCTGGATCAATAGGAGGAGTTAAACAAACTATTAAAAAACTTATAAAAGGACTTAAATTAGAAGGTTTTTATGTAAAGCCGTTAGAACTACATGGTCGGTATCTTATAGATAAAACTATTTCTGATTTAAAGAATATTAATATCTTGAGAAGATTTGATGGTGTTATTTACATGGGATCTATACCTTGGCCCAGTCATCTATTTATCCATAATCATGTAAAAATTATTCTATTTGTTCATGGATTTGTAAAAGATGAGCTTCTTAATGCAATTAGACATGGAAAATTACGTGCAAAAATAGGGGCTGTTTACGCGCTTGGTCTCTGGGATTTTTTCCGAGCCTTGAATAGGATTGATACGTTTATATGTCGTTGTCTCACATCGTGTGAAGTAAATAGAATAGAGAAGAATTATATTCTGTTGCCGGAGTTTATTTTATCTGATGAAATAAAGATCTTTGAGGAGTTTATTAGAAAACATGATGAAAAGCATAGAAATAACCACTCATATTCAGCAGTGAGGTTGATAGCATACACTTCATATGCTGAATCACCCAGATTACTAAAATCACAGCATCTCGAATACCTTGCTAGGCTTGTTAGTAAGCGCGTGAATAGAAGAATAGAATTATCCGTTATTGATCCAAGAAGAGAAAGAGACATTGTGAGGCTTGGAGAAAATCTCGTAATTAGATATATTAAACCTATACCTAGAGAAGAATTCTATAAACTCGTTATAAACTCTGATCTATTTATAGAGTTATGCGTCGACGAAGAGCTTAGAAATACCAGTATAGAAGTAGCATTACTCGAAATACCAGTGGCAAAGCTGACTCATCCAAAATATATAGATAGACAAGATTATGATGAGGATGATCTTATTCAAGAGTATTCATTCAAGAAACTTGCTGAAAGACTCGTCGATTACTTAAATAATATTGAACATTATAAACCATACTATGCAAAAAAGCTCAAAACATTTATCATAAAACATAGAACATGGGATGTAGTTAAAAAAACTTTAATAAAGTATATTAAGGATGCTTAATGAAATATATACATGCATGCAACGCTAGTAGAAGGTGAGATTCAATGAATGAGATATATGAGAGATATCTAGAATCACATTTTATAAGATTTAACATTCCTTCGAAAGAAGCTTTTGAATATATGGCCCGATGCTACTTTAATTGGTATGACCCCTATCTTCCAAAGAATAAAGATGCAAGGATTCTCGATTTTGGATGCGGCATGGGGCATTTTCTATATTTTCTGAATAAGATGGGTTATAGTAATTTCGTTGGCATAGATATAAGTCCCCAGCAAGTTGCTTTTTGAGAAAGTATATTACTAATAACGTTATTTTAGCCGACGGTTTTCAATTTTAAAAGGAATCTCTAAGAAGGAGAGATTACTTCGATATAATAGTATAAAAGGATGTAATAGAACATATTGCCAAAGAAAAAACTTGAGCTTCTTAAATTAATATTTGAAGCTCTAAAACCTGGTGGAAAATTCATTAAAACTCCTGATCTGTGAAATCCGTTTAATCTTAGAAATAAATACATGGATTTATCCTATGAGGTCGGATTTGCGGAGCACAGTCTTTATGAGGTTCTTTACACGGCTGGGTTTAGAAGAATCCACGTGTTCGGAGCCAGAGAACCATGCGGAGAAGGGATTAGAGTGAAACTCGCGAGAATATTAAGCAGGCTTTCTTGTGCCGCTCTAACATTAGCATTTCATCATTTCCTGATTCCTCCACCGAAAATTCTAGATAAATCTAATAGCAATTGCCGAAAACTCTTAAATAGAGTAGCTTAATGTTCCACTACGTGGAACTCACATCTGGCATGAGAAGATCCGACTTCGTACATGAAGAGATCTGTTCGCCGGTTTCCTTGTTGAGGTAGAATGACCCTAATATATTCTCAACTCAAGACTTAGACTTTATTTGGCAGAGTTTTACGCTTTGATAACGCTTTGATAAAAAGGTGAGAAGTGTTAAAAAATCGTTTCAAAGACTATCTAGACTTTTCAAACAAACATTTGTGCAGTATAGGAGTATTTGATCATGAAAATCGTTTATAATGCAATTGACCCTGAAGCCTATGAAATGAGACATAGGAAAAGCTACTCTGAAGCCTATATGTATTCCCACTGGAAACCTATAATATCTAAACTCATACTATTAGCTTGTAGAATCCTGCATAAGTATGGTACGGAGGTAGAAGCATTAGATATTGGTTGTGGAACAGGCGTATATACAGAGCTGATTTCAAAATGTACGCAAAAAGCAATAGGTTTAGACATATCGAAAACATGCTTGAATATGCTAGGAAAAAGCGTAAAGGACTAAATCTAATACATGGTGATGCACATCTGCTTCCATTCAGAAATGAAAGTTTTCATCTCGTAGTCTCAATAGGTCTCATGGAATATGTCCAGAAAGACATTGTTTTAAAAGAAATCGCAAGAACTATGAAGAAAGGAGGTCTTTTAATTATAGTTGCTCCAAATAAATATAGTGCATACAGGTTACCAATTAAGATTATAGCAAAAATTTTTAGAAGAAAGTATGTTGCAAGAGAGCCCTCATTCGGAGAGATGATATATCTTTTTCATCAATTAGGTTTTAAGCTAGTTTGGTATAAAATGGATGATGGACTCATCTTTATTCCTAGTTTTCTAGATAGAACAATAGGTATGAAAATATATTATCTAGTAGAGGATGCGCTAAAACTGACCCTTAGAAGAAATCCTTTCAGCAACGTGATGCTGTTTCTTCTACAGAAGAAATAAAGTATAGATATACCACAGGCGAGAAAACGATTATATTGACCTTGAAGCTACTATGGGGCCTATCATGATGTGACGATCAGAAAGCTGTTATCAAAGCTGTTATCTTAAGTTTCTCTGGGAGAGTTTATCAAAAGATATGACTTCTTTAGCGAAGCTCTTCTAAGAATGAATTATGGGAGTCGCGAATACAATGTAGATTAGCTTTGAACATCCTAAGAACGCTGTAGACATATGTATCTCATAGAAGTTAAGGGTTGCTGATTTGACTAATGTGTACTTGGAGGAGACTTAAAAAATCCATACTTTGATCAAAGCCTTTACCTCTACGTTTGTAATCATCAGCACAATATTGAGGAGAAGTTGGATTAAGAAGGCTTAGTAAGAGACATAAAATACTGTGGAAACGCTTGAGTCGCATATAGACTTATAAGCAAGCAAATGCTTAAATAGTATTTGGTGCTAAACTTGTCTCTTGTGGGGATTGTCGGTGGTAGCGGATATATAGGTGGTGCTATAGCAAGAGAGTTATCAAAGAAGCACGTTGTAAAGGTTATTGATATTAGAGAACCTACCTGGAATATAAAGGATTACAATATATCTTTCTGTAGGTGTGATATCAGAACATTTGAATGTGTTCAAGAGTGTTTACAAGATGTTGATATTGTGATACATACTGCTATTATTCAGATTCCTAGGATTAATGAGGAGAAGAGGCTTGGGTTTGAGATAAACTATATTGGTACTATTAATGTTTGTGAGGCTGTTTATAGAAGTCCTAGGGTTAAGGGGCTTGTCTTAACTAGTTCTTGGCATGTCTTTGGAGAGTCTGGCCTTACTGGTGATGTTGATGAGTACTTTGGCTACAGACCTGATAAAGTTGAAGATAGAGCCAAGCTTTACGTGTTTTCGAAGATTGCACAGGAGGTTATTACACGATATTATGATGGAATGAGCGAGAAAATATATGGGGTTATAAGGCTCGGAACTGTCCTAGGAGAGGGTATGCCAGAGAAAACCGCTGCAAATATTTTCATTGAGAGAGGATTGAAGGGCGAGCCTTTAACACCATATAAGCATAGCATGTATAGGCCGATGCTCTATGTCGATGTGAGGGATGTGGTGAAGGCCTTCGATATATATGTGAATAAAATACTGAATGGCGAAGTCGAGAAGCGCAGCAGTAGTCTGAATAGAGTTCTCAACATCATATACCCAGAACCAATAACAATACTTGAGCTCGCTGAAATAGTTAGAGATACCATTGCTAAGCTTACAAATGGCAAAATAGTTCCAAAGATAGAAATAGTGGATCAAGGCCTACAACCACTTTTCACAGAGGATTCTAAATATAAATTCAAAGTAGATATATCAAAAACCATGAAGCTCTTAGGCATAGAAAAGCTCATAGAGCCGAGGAAAAGCATAGAGGATCTCGTGATGATCAGGCTTCGGCGTAGAAGCAACGTTCTAGGTACATCCGCTACTTAAAAGAACAATTGAATTCCTCTCGAGGTGTTAGCAATGGGTGGCATATTTGGGTGCTTTGGTAATAAATGCATTGATATTTATCCAGAACTTGAAGCATCATTAGATAAAAGTAGAGGCAGTATATTACATGTAATGCAGGGACAAAACTATGCTATGGGTATTCAAGAGCACAGTTTTATTGATGCTGATATTAGAGGTTATAATAGTGATAAAGTTGCAATAATATTTTTCAGCAACACAGCAAAACCGGATTTACAGTCAATAGAGAGTTACTATTTAAATAACGGATTTAAAGGATTGACTCTCATACTGAATCAATTAGCGAATGCAGACTACTCTTTAACACTATTTGATCTTGGAAAGAAAAGGGCTTTTTTAATCTGCGATCCTATTGGTATTAGGAAATTATACTATACTGTAATAAGTAATGTTCTTATTTATTCATCATCACTAAAACACTTAGTTAGTCTCCTTAAAAATGGTTTATTTAAAGATATAGATAGCTACATTAATACCCAAGCACTTAGAGTATACTTGGCTTATGGGGTATTACCGATAGATCTAACTCTAATTAAATTTGTATACAAGCTGCAAATGGATAAGGTTGTTTCTTTTGATGTAGTTAACTCCAAACTCAGGGAACTCACAGTAGATATGTATACTCAAGGCTCTTCTGAATTTAAGGAAGAAGAACTAATTAAGAGAACGTATGAGCTTCTTCAAACCTCGATAAAAGAGAGGATGGAGGGTTCTAATGGAATACTTCTTAGTGGGGGTATAGATTCAGGATTAATTGCTTCTATTCTTACAAGTGTATGTCCTCATTGCCAAAATGTTGCTGTAAACGTATACTATGGTTCCTATAGTGAGCTTGAAAATGCACGAAAAATCTCGCAATATCTAGGGATAAAGTTAATTGAAAAAAGGCTTCCTTAGATTCATCAGAGCTATCTAAGTTGCTTGACGAAGCTGTAAAATTCCTAGATGAGCCTAATGCAAGGGGTAATCTCATCGGACGTTATTATGCTCTACAAGAACTTCAAAGATATTCGCACACGGTATTCTTGGGTGAAGGAGGTGATGAATTATTCTTAGGTTATTGGTCTAATTATTGGTACTGGTATCGTCAGCCTATCACAATTCTAGCATCTTTTCCTTTTGTAGAGACGTTAGCTAAAATTATCGGTAATAGTGTTATCGGAAAAGTAAACATAAATACATTAAATAGAATTATTAGTATTATGGAGAGTTCGGGAAGCATTGATCTATTACTAATGACATATTTTATGAATACTAACTATCTTACCCTCAAATCCCTTTTTCCTCATAGTGATCCGAAAGATTTCATTGATAGGAGGGTGTTTTTAAAGGTAAAGTTGTACCCTGATGTAATTTCGAGAACTAGTTTCTTTCTATTTACACTTCTTACGCAATCAGATGTAAGTGTTGATGAGAATGTGTGCTCAAGACTAGGGCTGAAATTGAAGCTGCCGTACTTGGATCTAAGGCTTGCGAGATTCGCGTTTTCTATAGATCCTAGATATAAGCTTAAAGGTAATACTACAAAGTATCTGTTGAGAAAGGTTGCAGAAAAGTATAAGCTCCTACCACCAGAGATTATTCAACAAAAGAAGAAAGGGTTTACTAGTCCAATTTTTACTAAGGGTTTCGATAAGGGGTTGCTTCTGCAAGAGTTAAGAGAATGCGTACGTAACACCCATAATATCTTTTTAAGAAAAATTCTTTATTACTCAGGTGGATCTAATGACTTATCCTTAATGATAAAAGCAATCGTATTATGTAAATGGTATGAAAATTTAAAAGGGTGATTCTAGATGCCCCAGATATTTCAGAGATATTTTGTTATAACAAGAAGAACGAGAATCCTTCATGGGAAGAAGTATACGACTTTCAGGGTAAGCAACAAATAGAAGGTGGAGGAGAGACATGGTTAGGTAATAGATACAAGGTTTTATATGTCTTTAAACGGTCAAAGAAGTATTTGAAACCTAAAATGCATGTTTTCGAAATAGGTTTTGGTGAAGGCTATTTACTTTTATTGTTGAAGTCTTCAGGGCTGAACTTAAAGATCGTTGGTATCGACATCTCTGAGTACTTGGTTATGAAACTTTCGCGTTTCAAATCGTATGGGATCGACTTGATTAAGCACGACATATCTAAACCTGTTAATGAAGACTTGGTACAAAGATTTGATATAGTGTTTGCTCTTGATGTACTTGAACATATAAAGGACTTGGACAAAGCAATTGAAAACATACATAAACTTTTAAAACCCTATGGCTTCTTAATAGCGACAGTGCCTTGGAAAGAGAACCTCGCTGATAAAATAGTCATATGTCCTTTCTGCCACCATGTATTCCATGTATGGGGTCATTACCATTCCTTCCATTCTATGGACGATGTTCATAGGATGCTTGGGAAACATTTCAAGATCATTGAGTATGACTTCCCATCCTTGACACTAGAAGAGAATCTAAAAACACTTTTAAAGAAAACAATATTTAGAAGAAAGTATTATAAGGATGGGCTCCCCAACTTCCAGACTACTTTGTTTTTCGTTGCACAGAAAATATGAAACAAAATAAATATTAATACTTCACAATTACGCTTTTAACCTACCTTCTAAGTTCAAATATTACTGCTCCTCCACAATACAAGGTTTTCCTGGATCTGGGCATTGAACATATTCAACATCGTATTGCTCACCTATACCAAGAACCTTTGCTGATACCCCTTTGAGGAAAGGTGATGAAAGTGTCAGCATCAAGCTTAAAGCATGTATACATATGCTTTTATCCCACCTTAGATACGTAGAACCTCTTTACTGTAAGGCAGTTACCTAGTTTATAGTTCATAGTTCATAACACGGTTCCCCAACCTCCCTAACACACTCCAACCCTGCATGTAGAACCTGGAGACCTCTCTCTTCTTCGATAGCTCTCCGAACCCACTCTTTTTAACAACACAACCGTTTTTTAAACATTTACTTTATACTGCAATCTAGTACGACCATAGGTGGTGTTGTAATGACTAAGAATTTTGTGATATTTGTTTGTAGGATATTTTGTAGATTGTCGAAGTTATATGCAACAGGGATTTAGGAGTACTTCGAGCATGTATCCGTAGATCTGGATGTACTTACAGGGGGTAGATGATTTCCCTAAGGCTGTTAAGTTGTTGATTCGCAGAGGCTTCAAAATAGCTGTTTCTGAGCCTTTCACCATCACTCCTGCTAAGAGCGGGTTTATAGCTGATCTCTACACAAACTCTTCATTCGTATGGATCATGTATTCAGATGGTGTGAAACTGCTTAAAGAATATTCTGAGGAGATCATGATAAATAATGTCAGGGCGAGAGCATTGACTATAGAGGCTGAGACAGCTGTGTCGGCGGCCCATGCAATATATAAGGAACATATGATTCTTTTGATAGATTATTTAACAATATGGAGATGGATGGACAAAAAGGTGTGAGACATAGCATATGAGCTTGGAATAGATAAGTTAGTTGAGAAAAACAATAGAGATATGCAACCTAGTGAGAAGAGGATTAGCAGAGACGCCATACAGACTCGATATCACAACAATATTAGACGCATACATAGACAAGATTTTTAGAGACTCGCTATTCAGATCAACAGTATTAAACATTTTGAAATACCTTATGAAACAAGAGAACATTGGAACAATAATATTAAACAGAATAAAAAGATCATCTTTCATTAAGAGATCTTTGGACAACTAATTCTTCTTGAAAACTTTATTAATAAAGATCAGAGGATGAGAAGTTTTGATTAGAAAGATAATTATCTTTATTTATTTCAGAGACTAAGGTTTAATGGTATTGTTATTAAATGGTATTAAGGTAAGCGTCTATAGATGTTGTAAAAGATTTTATAGGCTTTTTCTTGCAATATTTTTATTGTAACTTTACAGGGACATGAATTTGTTTATGTAGCTTTTTATTACCATATTATCGTTTTAATATGATATCTTTTTCGAGATTAGATGTTCTCATTTTTATGGTATCATATTCTTGTCTTCAGCTTAAATATTTAATATCTTTCCCTGATATAATATGGTATTAAAGAGGTGATGTATAAGTATGTCATATAATTTTTGATGTTCTTGTCTCGAAGATAAGGATCGTTTTAAAAAGCATAGGTAAAGATGAGATCAAAAGTCTGTCACGTGAGAGCTTTGCAGAAGCCATAGAGATCAATCCATTATATATTCGTTCTGAGCATTAAAAAGGTTCTCGCCAGAATTCTTTATCAAGAGTTCGGAGTCACATATAAGAAGATTGCTGAGCTTTTGGCGATGAGCATGCGTGATATTCATAAGGCTGTCAGAGAAGAAACTGATAGAAAGATTGTTGAAGAAGCTGGGAGAGAAGTTGTCTCCATCGAGATCCAGGCTAAAGCTATTGAGCTGATGAGATCTGGGGAGATCAAGAATCCTAATGATCTTGTTTTGAAACTAGGCGTTTCGTTAGATGTTGCAGAAAATCTCTTCGAAAGGATCCTTAGTAATGAGAAGATTATAACTTCTTCTGTGACAAAGATTGTTGATAAACTTAAGAGATTGTTAGATGATGCTAGAGAATATTCGGAGTATTTAGAGGAAAAAACTTCAGAAATTGCTAAACTTATAGCTAAAACTGATGAGAAAATGAAGAAGTAGAAACATATCAGAATTATGTTGAGAAAAGTTTTCAAGAGCTTAGAGAAAAACTCATTAGATTAGGAGCAGACGCTGAGAAATGTAGTGTATTGTCAGAGATTATTCAGAGTCTCGAGATAAAGATCTTAAGGAGTATATGGGTAAAGATCTTAAAATATATTGAATCATTGTTTACAAAAAAGAAAGAAAAATTAAAAGTCTCGAAAATATCAAACCAAGAGAAGATTTTAATGACATGAGAGTAGATATAGATCGTTTGAAAATATTGATGACCGAAATACACATAGGCTTAGGACATAGATTTGATTTTAAGAGAATATCTGTATATACATGGATGAAGAAGGCTATTGTAAAGGGTTTGCCTATTCAAAACCTATGCAAGGTTTAGGTATGAAATCTATCATAGAATGTGACAGAATCAAATACTATATCAACGTAAACAGATATATATATGTCTTGCGTGTCCCTATTATGTACCTAGATATAGAGTATCTAGTCTACAAAAGACTTCTTAAACAAATTTTTCAAATATCACATGCGATCAACATAAAGAGATTTTCAGAGCTTTACTCACAAGATCCTCATGGTCCATAAATTTACGGAATAACCAGATGATCACTTATCCTTAACATATGATATCGAACATGAGAAACATATTTCGATAATAATTGTTTTGCTGAGAGAATTTTTAAACTTTATCTGTCCATAAATTTATGGACTGAAAAAGTCTCATAAAACACAAAATGTCCTAGATGTGGAGAGCCTTATAGATGGATTTATCGAGAGAATATTCACAGAAGATCTTATCTATATGCTGTTCATGAATATGTTGATGAAAACGGTAGAAAGAAAAGAAGAAAATGTTATTTAAGTCCTGAAGGAAATTACGAGTGTGTTTCTGCTACTCATGACCTAGAGTTTTATGGATTAACAAGAGAGGATCGTTATATAAGATATCTCGACTTATCGTAGATGTTGGTGCTTATATTGATGATACACCTCTTTACTATGTTAAGCGTGGTGCTCTTGTGATTGCTGTTGATGAGTCTCTTCCTAATAACTATGAGGTTACGCCCTGGAATCTTGAGTTGAACTCAGATCTTAAACATAGGGTTATACCTGTAAATGCTACTATTAGCTGTAGGGATGGCTTTGTAGAGTTTAGCTATAACACGCCTATGGATGGTGGTGCTTCTATCTGTGGTGGGTTTAAGGTTAGGGTTAAGTCTATGGGGTTACCTACGCTAGTCAAAGAGGTTACCAGTATAGAGTTAAACTTAGCAAGTTTAGGGTTAGGTTTGAAGATGGATTGTAAGGATGCGAATACGGTGTTACCCTAGAGAAAGTGAGATCGAACAGAGCACGCATTAAAAGGTTTAAGTTTGTAGACAGTGAAGCTGTAAGAAAGAGGAAGCCTTGGATTACGAGGGTGAGCTGTGATTGAATGGTAATGTAATATTGAGAAATATGAGAAGGGTAAAGATAGCCTTAGCTAGTCGTTATGTTTTGACAACTGGTGCTCGTTGCTGATTGAGTACTTGTTGGCTAAATATATCTTAGCTAAGTTTGGTTTCAATGTTAAAACCAATGTTAAACTCAATATAGTAATCAGTGGTCGCGCGATCGAAGTAAGTCTAGAGGTGTTTGAACGTTTAACCTGGCAAATCCTCTCCCACTATGTACACGGTTGGAGGTATGATATCTTCTGTGGTTGTTGGGTTAAGGATGGCGTTAAGTTTAGATATTGGCATAACAGTATCCTCGGTGTTTTTGACTACGGTCACTGGGATGAGTTGAATGTTGAGGATAAAGTTGTTGTTGACGTTGGCGCTTTTATTGGCGATTCGTCTATCTACTTTGCATTAAGGGGTGCTAGGAGGGTTATTGCTGTTGAGCCTCATCCTGAGGCTTATAAGGTGATGGTTGAGAATATCAGGCTTAACGGTCTTGAAGATGTGATAACCCCGGTTAACGCTGGTCTCTCCAGTAAACCGGGTGTGATATGTATTAAGAATGTTGATGTTGAAGGAACGTATGGAACATACCATGGGCTTGGCGGGTGCGACACGGCCGTACCTGCAATAACCTTAGCTGATTTAATTGATAAATACAATGTTGGTCGTGACGCTGTCTTGAAGGTGGATTGTGAGGGTTGTGAATACGATGTGATACCTAATGACTACGAGCATGTTAAACTATTCAATGAGATAGCCTTTGAATACCATGAAGGAGCTACCGGTAAACTCTTAAAGGCACTAGTTAGAGACTATAATTGCAGTCATGTAGCGAGATACAGAGTGGTGTACTGTACAAGGAAACGTGTATAGTCAACACCCCCTATCTATAACTAAGTTAACTGGCATTTACATCGAGTTGATGAGTGCTATAGCGAAATTCACCTAGAGAATGTAGACAGGAACATGTAGAATATGAATTCGTAACTATGCACTCCTCTCACACCTACATTAAAGAACACTCTGATAGGCTATTGGGGTAAGCTGATTCCTCAGAACCTTCGAGGGCTCAGCTGTTAATAATGAGTGAGTGCTCTCTCACCAGGTGGTCTAGGAGAGGGTTGAGAAGATATGCATATCGTCATCTCAGGTGCTGATGGTTCTGGTAAGACTACTGTTGTCAGGCTTCTAGCCTCCTACTTCTCCCGTCATGGTCCTACTTGTGTTCACTGGTTTAGGGGTTCTCATCTACTTGCATCTCTCCTCTACAGGCTCCTCTCCCGCTTTAGGTCTTTTCGGGGTTACTGTAACCCCTACTATGGGGTTTGTGTTCCGGTAAAGCTTAGGCCCCTATGGGTTCATGTCGAGTTCTGGTCTCTCATACCACATGTTATCGTGAGGCTTATCCTGAGGCGTTTTTGTAGGGTGCTTGTCTGCGATAGGGGTTTCATGGACTTCATTGTATGGGTTATAGCAACCCTGGAACACCCATCGTTCCTTTCGAGCACTTACGGTAGGTTCCTCCTAAGGCTTACGGCCCTTGAAGAACCCGTATATCTCTACGCTGACGTGGGCACGCTAGCTGGGAGAACTGATGTCCCCAGGGGTTTCATTGCTAGGGAGCTCATAGCATACAATATACTAGCCAGGTACACATCGAGATGTAGCATTGACACCGGTAGGAGGAGCCCACAAGCAGTTGTAAAGGAGATCCTATCATGCGTAGAAACACGTCCAGCAGAGAATAAGAGCTCTACTAAGGGGGAAGGCCTAACCCAAGGGTAATCTGGGAGGAAGTCTACAAACATTCAACCTATATACTGAAACGTTAGCCTAAACACTAGCCTGTAAGCCTATGCACAAACAAGCAGAAGCCTAAGGTAGGGAGGGTTACCTAAACACCTGGAGGGCTTGTAATATGAAACAATTCGCTCAACAAGCCTCCCCATCCCACCAACCGCCTGTTGCTGCATTAACACTCAACACTTGTCATAGGGCCTGGGTGGTGGGTGGGTTCTATGGAATCCTGAAGCTTGCACTTCCAAGTAGGGTTATTTCACCCTAGGTGCTGTGTTAGCGGCAGACCTCCTCGTATATCATAGCTAGAGCCCCGTAGGGGAGGCTGGTTGTTTAAGGTACTTTGTGGAGGCGACCTTGCCTCCGCAATACCCTATCTCCACTAACCTCACGACTCGAAGCCTCGTCTTTTTAAGGCGGGGGGAGGTCATTATGCTTGTGAGGAGGGCTGGTGTTTCAAGAGGGTTTACTGTATGGGTTTCGGCTGAGGTGCTTGGATGTCTTGTGAAACGGGTACTGTGAGGCTTTTGAGGACCCTATATGGTTTGTATAAGCCTGTGGGTTGTGAGGTTGGGAGGCTTGCCTGGCTTTCTAGGTTGAATAAGGTTTACCTAGCTTACCTTAGGAGGGTTCGCTCTCCTGAGGGTGAGCTTTTCCGTGAGGAGCGTAGGTACAGGTGGTTTGTGGAGAACACTGTGGAGGTTGTTGGGGCCCTCGGGGGGCTTGATTATGCTTTGTTCAAGTTTAGGAGGCCTGTTGAGCACGTGTCAGTCGACCTGGACGTGCTAGTCGATAGCGGTTGTGTTGGGAGGGCTGTTAGAGCCCTCAAGTCCTTAGGCTTCGGGGTTGTGGTCTTAGAGCCATACACTATAACGTTGTCTAGGAGGGGTTTCACAGTGGACCTGTACACACAACCATCATTCGCCTGGACAGTGTACCTGGACGGAGGTAGGCTGCTGAGGGAGCATAGGGAGGAGCTCGAGATAGGAGGCTTTAGAGCCTATGGTCTGACGAGGGAGGCTGAGGTTGTCGTAGCAGCTGCACACGCAGTATACAAGGAGCACATGATACTACTCCTAGACTGCATAACAGCGTGGACGTGGACTAACAAGAGGACGTGGAGTATAGCGTTAGAGCTCAGAGCACGAGGGGCATTGGAGGAGCTCCTAAAAGCATGTAGTATAATAAGGGAGGGGTTGGTCGAGGCACCCTACAAGCTTAAACCACACGTTATACTCAAAGCTTACACCGAGAAGATGGTAGAAGACCCGGTATTCAGAGCAACGGTGCCGAACATGTTAAGGTACATTACAACATGTAGAGCGGGAGCACAAATCCTAGCAAGGCTAAGGAGGAAAAGCTACTAGTCCGGAAGATCAACCCCTACACCAAGGCAACCTCCCTAAAGGATAACAGGGTGTAAACCCCATAAGAAATAGGTGGGGTTAGATGGGATGAGTTTAACGCTAAACCCCGAGAAACCCCTTACCCTCAGGCCTCACGGTCATGATGAGAGTTACCCCGGACATCTGGAGGCCTCCGGCTCAGAGGTAACCTTCAAGGGGGTCGATGGAGGATCTTAAACCTTAATAACTCCAACGTACTCTAACATATCAGGGGTTGCATGTGGAGAGGTCTAGCTTGGAGGAGAGGGTTGCTAGGATTGAGGGTATACTGGAGCAGATGGATAAGAGGTTGAACCACCTTGAGAGCGAGATTAGGGATTTAAGGGCCTATGTTGAGAGCGAGATTAAGAGTTTAAGAGGTGAGATAGGCGATCTAAGGAGGGATCTTAACAACAGGTTCCTGTGGATCCTGGGGGTTCAGATAACAATGTGGGTTACAATAATACTAGCAATACTCTTCAGATAGAGGGTGAGGTGCTCTAACAGATCCATTGGAGCTCCCTACAATCAGAGTCTTATTGGCCCGGGGTAGTCGTTCCCCTAACTAGACTCATTGGAAGGCAGGTAGTCTAAGATAACTTCATGATCAACGGGGATCCTAGGATTAAGGGTGATGTTGACCTACGCTAAGAGCTCTGGAGACGGAGGATGGCTTATGGTGATCTAGGGTTAACCTCTATTGTTGCTCGTAGACTCACATGGTACCGGGGGTTACTTTATGCCTAACCGTTTTCACGATGAGCGTTAAGGTCATCCGGAGGTCCACATACCCTCATAAATGTATGTTATCCCAGTGTTAATCACGTCACCGGAGGTTTCTAGAAGTCGATCTCCTCTTAGAGTTTAAGCTTGAGGATCCTCTCAGGCTACCGCTAACAGGTTAGAGCTTTACCAAGCTCAGGGGTAAACGGTTAGCTGAGCTCAAGTAGTGTAGAGGGGTTCTGAGAAGGGGGCTGGGGGAGCCCAACACTACATACAACCTCTCTCTAACGAATCCTAACCTCGGAGCTCCTGAGTGAGTGCATGGTTGCAGCGTGCAGGGAGCTCTATTGGAGTTTATGGGTTTTTAAAGCTGTGGGGTTAAGGCTTTAGAGATAGTTGTGGGAGCTCCGCCTTCAACCTAACATCTCTAAGCATCTAGCTAAAGATAGCCTTCCGGATTGTGATAGATAAATGTATAAATGTAAGGGATTTCAGGAGGTCATATAACCTACGACGTCCTCTAGATGATGTAGCTATCACCAATCTAGTCTATGGAAGCCTTATCATAGACCATGCTGGAAGTTACTTTAAACCATGGCATGCTCCTAGGAGGAGCTCCCACAACTACCTATAGGGGTTGCTGGAATGTTAAACCTTGTAGAAGCTAGTGTTGTCTAGGAGCCTCCTTTCACCTTACCAACCCTCGCATTTAACGTGTTAGTGGGATCAGCTCCTGGAGGTGAGACCCACTAGAATCATATGCCTAGGTAACCCCTTATAGAACAAGTACACATCGCGATTACGGAGGTTAACGTAGCCTATGTTGGGTTTAAACGATAAGCCAACCCTAAGGTGCAGTGGAGGCTCCACAGCCTACAATGACCAAGTAGAGATAAGGTGACCTTGGCCACGTTAAACCCTCACCTGAAGAGTATTGCTAGTATTATTGTAACCCACATTGTTATCTGAACCCCCAGGATCCACAGGAACCTGTTGTTAAGATCCCTCCTTAGATCGCCTATCTCACCTCTTAAACTCTTCACCTCACCCATCACTTCACCTCTTAAACCTTTAATTTCACCTTCAAAATAAGCCCTTAAACTCTTAATCTCGCTCTCAACGTAGGCTCTCAGATCTCTAATCTCAGCCCTTAGATCCCTAATCTCGCTCTCAAGGTGGTTCAACCTCTTATCCATCTGCTCTAGTATACCCTCTATCCTAGCAACCCTCTCCTCTAGGCTAGATCTCTCCACGTGCAACTCCTGGTATGCTAGGGTACATTGGAGTTATTAAGATTTAATTCTTCGAACATCGAGGTTAACTAAGCCCCGCTTACCCCCTGGGGGCACGGGGTCAACCTAATACTATGTTGAAGCCGGCTAGCCGTTAAAGCCTAGGATTCGATACCAGGCTACTACCCCCTTAACCTTAGAGGCGCTCTTAGCACGCACTCCTCTAGAAAACCTATGGCTCCGCGAGCTCCCCAGAGTTGTAGCGGAGCCCCCGTAATTGTCTTTAAAGCTGTGTCACCCCCTAGCTTTAAACGACCATCCATCTTACGGGGCTCCCCATCCTCCCATCAATAAGCCTGTTGAGAGCTTGGCAGCTTTAGATAGCGCCTCTCTTGTCACCTCCTGCTACTACACTGGTGGTATGAGTGGTATGTTCATCGCTATTGCTAGGCTATCTGCTACCCAGGCTACGAGGTAGTCGTGTTACTGCCTGGTCTAGAGTAGGAATATCTTAGCCTCCTTCAGCCTCCCCGTGATGGGGTCTACTTCGAAACCCAGTGTTTCAGGCGTTACAGTGCCTATGAGGGGGGTGTCTACGTCTTCTGAGACTAGTACGTGTGAGTAAGCCCTCCTACCCATAACCTCCACTACACCCAGGCATTCATCGAGCTCCACAGAACCCCTAGCTGTTACAACACTCCTCCTACCAATAACTGGTAGCTGGAGCTCCTCGAAAACCCTACGGGGGATAACACTGTATGTAGCCCCTATGTCGACGAGAGCTCTAGCGGAAACACTCCTACCAGTAAACGGGTTCCCAATCACAACATCAACCCAGACGCGGCCCACCGTGGATCACCAAGCAGAGGGTTTAACAGGAGGGCATAAAATAGCATGGTGAGAGTGCTTAGCCTCCACGCCTTAGAGATCCTTCACACCCAATACAGGGTATACCTTCTCCAGCTCCCCCCGCTTACTTTAAGTAACTCCTTTATGTTCATTACTATCGTCATTACAGGCATATTTATAAGAGGCTTTCCCGACTCCTAGGGTTTAGGGGGTGGTTCCCTTCTTGCCAACCATACCTAAAGATGTTGAGGAGATGTTGAAGGAGGAGGCTGAGAGGTCCGGGGTTACTGTGGAGGAGCTCCTAGTAGAGATTATCTCAAGGGCTCTCAACAAGCCCCCAAGCCTGAAACCCATTGGTGGAAGGCTTTTGAAGGCTCTTAGGGAGTTTAGAGAGGAGGTTTTAAAGATTGAAGGTGTTGTTGACGTTGTGATACCAGATGAGGAGTTCCATGAGAGTAACGTGCTCGTTGTTATTTCAAGGGTTGATCTCAGGGTTATGGAGGAGATTGTGAAGGTCAAGTTCTCCGTAGAGGAGCGTTACGGGGGTGAGATCACTATAAACCCCTACATAGCACTGGAAGGGGAGGAGGTTGTCTCAAAGGTCAAGGAGGCTTCTAGAGGCTACTAAGATCGCATTCCTTATGGTAATGAAGGGTTACCTTAGGTAACGTGGAGCCCTCAACAATAACTCCACTAGCTAAGTATGTTGATGTAGATTCAACAGCTACATCATCTACTAGGGGGAGGGTCTCCGAGGCTCACAGGTCTTCTACCAAGATCATAGTACATGCTAGGAGCTCCTCTAAGCAACCCTCCTTTAAGGAGGTACTATTATCTCTAAGCTTTATAAGGAATTAACTTTAAATCTGATGGTATAGTGTGGAGGTCAACACCAGATTTAAAATAAAAGTAGGGAGGGGGAGGTGACGTAGACAAGGTTTATAGCTATCTTCTCCTAGTGAATATTATTGCTGCTACTCCTAGTAGTACTAGTGGGTTTACAATGCTTACTATAAGTGCTAATCTTGCATTGGATTGTGCTGCTTCAGCTGATTGCCCTACAGTCTGTATATCTGTTGATAGCTTCCTCTCAACACCAGTAATCCTATCCTCAACAGCAGATATCTTAGCATCAGTACTAGCAAACCTACTCTCAACACCACTTCCAAGAGCTTTAATAGCATCACTTGTAGCCTTACCAAGACCGGAGATACTCTCAGTCAAAGCATCACTTAAAGCCTTAATACTAGAAGCAAGCTCAGCACTCATAGACTTCCTAAGATCCTCCATCCTCCTCAACATATCAGCCTGAACAGCAACCAAATTCCTACCAAGCTCCTCAACAGAAGCAGCTATACTACCAATCTCAGCAACAAGACCAGCTGGGATAGTAGTGATCCTAACAATCTTCTCAACTGGAAGTGTTACCTCACTTGAGTAGGCTATAAGTAGAACCTCGTATACAGTGAATGGATTGAGTAGGTTCGTTATTGTCTCGGGGAGCTCTACGACGAAACCTTCAGCTGTCTGCTTAGCAACACCACTAGTGATAACAGCTTTTGTAATAGGATCCCTAATAACATACTTAACAGTAATAACGCCTGGATCCTCAGCTTTAACAACATCCTTACCAACACCGCCAATAGGTATCATAGGCGCTATGACTTCCGTAATCGCCACTGGTTTAGCTTTACCGAAAACCCAGTCCTTAGGCCCAAACGGGTAAGTTGGATCTCTGAAAGCCTCTAGTATCAGCTTCTGCTCCTCGGAGCTGAAGTATGTTAGCATGTATGGCCCATTGGAAACCCATAGAGTGCCAGTCCTATCAAACCATGATAGGAGAGCTCTAACCCTAGCGTCCCACTCATCAGGTGTCATTAGTGCTCCTGCAGGTGTTGTAACATATGATTTGAAGTCATCGAACTTAATCCTACCATCCTTGAAGTAGCCTGCAACTTTCTCAGCATGAGCTTTCATAACAAGATTAAGCCATGGGAGGTTCTCAGCTCTAGCTCTAGCTAGAACACTAGCACCAAGACAAGTAGCACATGTCAAGGAAGCACTATTGAAAGGAGACATAGCAATAGCACACCCAAGCTGCAAGGGTAAAACCATAATAGTTAAACCTCAGATCATCAAAAGCACGTAAAAAACATTACCGGAAGCACCGAACACACTTAGCATCAATAAGACCAAGAGAGGGAACATCAAGCCCACCAGCATAAGCAACCAAACACCTAACAACAAGCCTAACAGTAAAACAGTTAAAACCATCACCATGACCAGCAGAGAGAAGTAAACCTCCTAAGAGCACAAAGACTCAGTAAAGCCTAGGAGTGAAAACAAACAACCTACCCATAGAGAAGACACCTAGAATAACAAGTACACCAAGAGGAGCTTAAAACCACACATGAACTAAAGCTTATATACGTTACCCTTGGATACCCTACCCATAAATATGTGTCCTACAGTATACAATGGAAACTCCCATCCACAACATGGGAAAACCAATGAGGGGCGAAAGCGAAAAGCTTAAATACTAGACCCCACACCATATACATGGAGCCCCCAACTGGGGGCTCAATGGAATAGAATCCATATAATGGAATTGAGAGAGATTTCCACAGTGAATATGGGATGCGATGATGCGGAATCCATTCAATGGAATTGAAAGTGGTGTTCTAGAGTAGTAGTATCTCGGTCTCCCTGAGCCTACCCGTAGTAGGATCCACCTCAAGACCTAGAGCTTCCAGGGTTAGAACGCCTATCAACACCACGTCTACCTCATCTGATACCAGTATCTGTGAACCAGCCCTCCTCCCCTCAATCTCGACGACACCAAAACATTCACTAAGCTCCACAATCCCCCGAGCTGTCTTAACACTCTTCCTACCTATAACGGGGAGCCCTAGCTCCTCGAAGACCCTACGGGGGATGACGGTGTAGGTAGCTCCAGTATCAACAAGAGATCTAACCCTAACACTCCTACCCGTAATAGGATTCCCTATCAACGCCTCAACCCAAACACGGCCCACGCAAAACACCCTTCTAACAGATGGTAGTACCTAACTTTAATAAATAGGGACCTCCTTTTAACCCTTGTAGCCTACAACTAAAACCTTACCCCCATACCTCTATACTCGTGGACA
>Ga0079998_113518_pt1 | contig 22594 bp, 22 predicted proteins | sample PerSpoBPS_BMetaG_FD_69201 | JGI IMG/M metagenome (GOLD analysis project Ga0079998, IMG submission 69201) | Thermal spring microbial communities from Yellowstone National Park, Wyoming, USA - Perpetual Spouter B (PS_B) MetaG (SPADES assembly)... | ecosystem: Environmental > Aquatic > Thermal... | reverse complement strand
CCCGCCGCTCCCCGGAAGGCGTGACCCCCAGGGCCACGTACACCACTTCCCTGACCACGCCTTCCCCTTCCCTCAGAAGCTTCAGGTACAGGCCGTCCAGGTAGACGAAGGCCATCTCCTCGGGCAAGGGCCGCCTGCGGAAGGCCTCCACTGCCTGGAGCACCTCCTCGGTCATGGCGCTGATGGTCTCGTGGGAGTAGCGGTGGCCCAGGAGGCGGTTCATTTGGGGCAGGGGCCCCAAAGAGGCTCATCACTTCGGCGGCTTTGCGCTGGCTGACCCCGGGGCGTAGGTCAGCCCCGAAGGGGCTATCTTGTGGGCTACGGCCACTAGAAGGTAGCCTTCGGCTGACCCCCCACGTCCACCAAGCGGCGGGCGTAGGGCTTAAGAAAAGCCGGGTAATACTGGCCCTCCCGGTCCCTAGGGACCTTCAGGTCCACCCGGCCGAAGGTGGTCTCCAGCCTGCGGGGGTAGTAGCCGTTCCTGCGGCCTCCGTGTGCCTGCAGGAAGGCCGTCCGGTCCAACTCCAGGACGGTTTGTAGGACCTCGGTCACCGTTTCCCGCACCGCTTCCCTCAGCAAGAACCGCAAGGTATCCTGGTCCATGGGGCACCTCCTCGTTCCAAAGTGTGCCCCCCTATTAAACACGGACCCTTACACATAAATCACACGACCAGGGCCTCTGGAGGAAATAGGGGAGGAGATGACGAATGCGCTGGGGTCCAAGACTACGTTTGGGGCCTTGAGGTAAGGTTCATAGAGGTAATGGACCAAGTGGGCCAACTTCTATGTAGGTCCTATCACCAATGGAAAACTTACCTTTCGGGGTTATTTGGAAAACTTGAACGCTTTCATTTCCAGACCTAAAGACAAAGGACTTGTGTATTACCTTGTTCTCTTTTTGGCTAACCTCCTTCTAATCCTTGTCAAAAATAACGTCCAGGAAACTCAGGTCCTCCTCGCTCGGTGGAGGGACATCAGTAATAACACTAGAAATCTCCACAACGCTATCGTCACTCCCAGGGTCAGTAGGCTTCCCAGATTTATCTTTGGAGGACTTATCTTTATCTTTCCCCTCTTTATCTTTCCCTTTACCCCTTTCATGGGGTCCGTGAGGAGGTCTTCTAGGAGAGTCGCCGTCCTTATCCTCATCGGGTTCTCCACAGTTCCTTCCGCCACCTAGGATGTCCTGCCCACTAATTTTATCGAGAATTTTATCAAGGTCCCCTAATTCACTTTCGCCCCCAGCCTCGCCGTCTTTGTCTTTACCTTTATCTCCTTTCTCTCCACCCTGACTCTTTCCCCTTTCTCCATCTTTTTCTTCCCCCTCCTTTTCACCCCCCTTTCCACTATCACCCTCAAACTCGCCGTCTTCTTCCTCTCCCTTATTTAGCTCCTCCACCCTTCTGGTCTGGTTGTTTATTCTTTTCAGGGGGGTTGCCTCCCCACTTTAGAATGATACGTGTGCCTCCAACCTCTGGATCTTCTGGGGAGAAGATGACATATCCATCCCCCCTTTCAATGGAGGACTCAGAAAGGGGTCGAGGACCTGAGTCCCTGTTCTTGGCAAGAGGGGAGTTACGATCTTCAAAGGGCGATTCGCTCATCAGGTTCCTCTTACCTATGAGGATAAAGAATCAAGGTCGACTTGTCAAGACCCTTGCATGGAGCAAGGGGGACGGCTTTAGACAGACCGGCTTATGGACTGGCGGGCGAGATTACCTTTCACCGTACCTATGAGGGTTTGAAACTGGGGAGTCTGCTATGCCGAACAGGTCGTCATGGCGGCGGCTTTTGACCGTACCTATGAGGGTTTGAAACGGAGGCCCCGGGAACTGGGAGGTCCGCACCACGAGGCCTTTTGACCGTACCTATGAGGGTTTGAAACACGCCCCGGAGAGCTCCATGAACCGGAGGATCTTGGCTTTTGACCGTACCTGTGAGGGTTTGAAACCGGACGGGCTGGGCGCGGCCATTGAGGCTCTCGAGGCCCCACAAAGTCCCAAGGGTCGCCCTCCCACCCCCTGCTGGCGCCGGGGCCAGGCCCTGGAGTGTGGGGCGGGACACTTGTCCCTTACCTCCGGACGTGCTAACCTAACAAGCGATCGTTAGGTATGGACCGCCGCAGCCAGATCCTCCAGATGGCCGGGCACCTCTTCAGCCAGCGGGGCTACCACGCCACCAGCATCCGGGACCTGGCCAAGGCCCTGAACCTCCAGGGGGGAAGCCTCTACGCCCACATCGCCTCTAAGGAGGAGCTCCTTTTAGAGGTGGTGCGCCAGGCGGCGGCCCGCTTCCAGGAGGTCCTAAACAGCCTTCCCCAGGCGGGGCCCAAGGAGAAGATGGTGGCCCTGGTGAAGGGCCACCTCAGGGTCATCGCCGAGGAGCTTCCCCGGGCCACGGTCTTCTTCCACGAGTGGAAGCACCTCTCCCCTCCCCTCCTAAAGGAGGCCAAGGCCCTAAGGGACCGGTACGAGGAGGGGGTGCAGCGGGTCATCGCCGAGGGGGTGGAGCAGGGGGTCTTCCGGGTGGCGAACCTCCGGCTGGCCACCCTCTTCGTCCTCTCGGCCCTCAACTGGACCTACCAGTGGTACCGGCCCGAGGGGCCCATGTCCCTGGAAGAGCTTGCGGAAGTCTACGCCCAGATGGTGCTCAAAGCCCTTGGGGCTGAGGAAGGAGGCGAGGATGGTGAGGCTTAGGATCGGCTACCCGGAGGACCCCGACTACCAGGAGCGCCTGGAGGAGTTTGAGGCCCGGATCGCCCGGGGGGAGAAGATTGAGCCCGGGGACTGGATGCCTGCCGAGTACCGGCGCCAGCTCATCCGCATGATCTCCCAGCACGCCCACAGCGAGTGGGTGGGGATGCTCCCCGAAGGGGCCTGGATCACCCGGGCCCCCTCCCTGAGGCGGAAGCTCATCCTCCTGGCCAAGGTCCAGGACGAGGCCGGGCACGGCCAGTACCTCTACCACGCCGCCGAGACCCTGGGCATCACCCGGGAGGAGATGGTGGAGGCCCTGCTTTCCGGCAAGGCCAAGTACTCCAACATCTTCAACTACCCCACCCTCACCTGGGCCGATGTGGGCATCATCGGCTGGCTGGTGGACGGGATGGCCATCAAGAACCAGACCATGCTGGCCCAGTGCTCCTACGGCCCCTACTCCCGGGCCATGGTGCGCATCTGCGCCGAGGAGACCTTCCACCACAAGCAGGGGAAGGAGGCCGTCCTCCTCTACGCCAGGGGGAGCAGGAAGCAGAGGCAGATGGTCCAGGACGCCCTGAACCGCTGGTGGTGGCCCACCCTGATGATGGCCGGGCCCCACGACTCGCAATCCCCCCACACCCCCCTTCTCCTCCGCTGGGGCATCAAGACCAAAACCAACGACCAGATCCGCCAGGAGTTCTTAAACGAGCACGTTCCCGAGCTCCTGGAGGCCGGGCTTTCCATCCCCGACCCCGATCTCCGCTACGACGAGAAGACGGGGAACTGGATCCACGGCCCCATCCCCTGGGACGAGTTCTGGAAGGTGATCGGCGGCGAGGGCCCCATGAACCGCCACCGCCTCGAGGCCAGGAGGCGGGCCCACGAGGAAGGGCGCTGGGTGCGGGAGGCCCTCGAGGCCCACGCCAAGAGGCGCCTGGCCCAGGCCGCCGACTAGGAGGAGGCCATGTGGGGAACCGAGTGGCCCCGGTGGGAGGTCATCAAGCAGGACACGGAGAAGAGCCCGCCCCAGATGGTGGGCTCGATCCACGCCGCCGACCCCGAGCACGCCCTCCTCGTGGCCCGACACGTCTTCGTGAGGCGGCCCTCCGCCTACGCCCTCTTCGTGGCCCCGGCCGAGGCCTTCTTCCACGTGACCCAGGAGGCCCTCAAAGACCCCAAGGCCCTGGAGGTGCCCGAGGGGGAGGAGGAGGCCTACTGGGTCTTCGCCAAAAGGAGCCACCGCCGCAGCATGGTCTACGGGGACTTGGTGGGCCGCTTCCTGGCGAAGAGCCCGGGGGAGGCGGTGAAGGAAGCCCTGCTCCAGACCCAGGGGGTGGCCTTCTGGGCTGTGCCGGAGAGGGTCATCGTGGGCACGGAGCCCAAGGCCGAGGTCATAGAGAGCTGGTTCGCCCCCGCCAAGGACAAGACCTACCGGTTGCAGTCCTACTACGGCCTCATCACCGCCAAGGAGGTGGAGGATGCTTGACCCCTACCTGAAGGAGGCCCTGGTGGGGAAGCTCACCGCCCTGGCCGACGACGAGGTGGTCCTGGCCCAGAGGCTTTCCGAGTGGGTGGCCCACGCCCCCATCCTGGAGGAGGACATCGCCATCGCCAACCTGGCCCAGGACGAGCTGGGCCACGCCAAGCTCTACCTGGAGCTGAGGCAGGAGCTGGACGGCAGCGACCCCGACCAGGTGGTCTTCTTGAGGGACCCCCTGGACTACGGGAACGCCGTCCTGGTGGAGCTTCCCCGGGGAGACTGGGCCTTCACCATGGTGCGGCAGTACCTCTTTGATGCCTACGAGGGGCTTTGGCTCCGGGAGGCCGCCTCCTCCCGCTACGCCCCCCTGGCCGAAGTGGCGGCCCGGATCCTAAAAGAGGAGCGCTTCCACCTCCGGCATTCGTCTTTATGGGTGGAAAGGCTCGCCCTGGGGACCGAGGAGTCCCACCGTAGGGCCCAGGCGGCCCTGGACCTCCTCTTCCCCTACGCCCGCCAGCTCTTCCGCCCCCTGGAGGGGGAGGAGGCCTTGGTGGAGGCGGGGATCGTGCCGGACCTAAAGGCCCTGGAAGACTCCTACCTGGAGGAGGTGGGAAGCTTCCTGAAGGGGGTGGGGCTCAAGGTGCCCGAGGGCGGGTACGTGCCCAAAAGCCGCCGGGAGCACACGGAATACCTGTGGTCCCTTCTGGCCGAGATGCAGTCCGTGGCCCGCTGGGACCGGGAGGCCAAGGCGTGGTAGAGCGCTACTTTGAGGCCTTAAAGGGCGTCAAGGATCCGGAGATCCCCGTCCTCAACATCGTGGAGATGGGGATGGTGCTGGGCCTCGAGGCCGAAGGGGATAGGGTCCGGGTCCGCTTCCGCCCCACCTTCTCGGGCTGCCCCGCCCTAGCCCTCATCCGGGAGGAGATCCGAAGGGCCCTGGAAGAGGCGGGGGCCAAGGAGGTGGAGGTGGTGGAGGAAAGGACCCCCTGGACCACCGAGGCCATGACCGAGGAGGCCAAGGAGAAGCTTTGCGCCTACGGCGTGGCCCCGCCCCTCCCCCTCCCCATGGCCCACCGGGACCCCCCCTGCCCCCGGTGCGGGAGCCGGAGGGTGGTCCTCAAAAACCCCTTCGGGGCCACGCTGTGCAAGATGCTCTACCAGTGCCAGGCGTGCGGGGAGGTCTTTGAGGCCTTTAAGACGGTCTAGGGGTAAAGAAGTATGCGCAAACTACAGAGCTACCTGATGGGCGCCTGGCATGAGGGCGCCGGGGAGGGCGTGGCCATCCGGGACGCCGCCACCGGGGAGGCCCTCTTCTTGGTGACCTCGGAGGGGCTTCCCCTGAAGGAGGCCGTGGCCTGGGGCCGGGAGGTGGGGGGAAAGGCCCTTCTTGCCCTGGGCTTCCAGGAGCGGGGAAGGCGGCTTAGGGCCCTGGCCCAGCACCTCTTGGAGCGGAAGGAGGAGCTTTACCGCCTCTACGCCACCACCGGCGGTACCCGGCGGGACGCCTGGTACGACGTGGACGGGGGGATCGGGGTGCTTTTCGCCTACAGCTCCCTGGCCCGCTCCCTCCCCGAGGGGAACCTGCTGCCCGAGGACCAGTACATCCCCATCTCCAAGGACCTCTCCTTCCAGGGGCGGCACGCCCTGGTGCCCAAGGGAGGGATCACCCTCCAGATCAACGCCTTCAACTTCCCGGTCTGGGGCCTTCTGGAAAAGTTTGCCCCCGCCTTCCTGGCGGGGGTGCCCACCCTGGTCAAGCCCGCCACGCCCACGGCCCACGTGGCCGAGGGGCTCGTGCGCCTCATGCTGGACTCGGGGCTTCTTCCCGAAGGGAGCCTGCAGTTCGTGGCCGGGGGGCTCGGGGAGGCCCTCGAGGCCCTGGACCACCGGGATAGCGTCTACTTCACGGGCTCCAAGGCCACCGCCGACCGCCTGCGCCTCCACCCCGCCTTCCAGAGGGGGGCTCTTTTCAACGCCGAGACCGACTCCCTAAACGCCGCCATCCTGGGGGAAGAGGCGGGGGAGGAGGAGCTGAACCGCCTCGCCGAGGAGATCGCCCAGGAGCTCGCCATCAAGACGGGCCAGCGGTGCACGGCCATCAGGCGGGTCCTGGCGCCGGAAAAGAAGCTCACGGCGCTTCTAGAGGCCACCCAGGCCCGCCTGGCCCCCCTCCGCCTGGGCGACCCCAGGGAGGAGGGGGTGGACCTGGGCCCCCTGGCCTCCTTGGCCCAGAAGGAGGAGGTGGAGCGGGCGGTGGCGGCGCTCCTTCAGGCGGGGGCCAGGGTCTACTGGGCCCACCCCGGGAGGCGGGATGGGGCCTTCTTCCCGCCCACCCTCCTCCTGGCCGAGGACCCCTGGGCTGAGGCCCTCCACCGGATTGAGCCCTTCGGCCCCGTGGCCACCTTCTTCCCCTACCGCACCAAGGAGGAGGCCCTGAGCCTCGCCCGGCTGGGCGGGGGCATGCTGGCGGCCACCCTGGCCACGCCGGACCCCGGGGAGGCCCGCTTCTTCCTCCTGGGCCTCGGGGGCGAGGTGGGCCGGCTCCACCTCCTGAACCGGCGGGACGCCAAGACCTCCACCGGCCACGGCTCCCCCCTGCCCCGCCTCCTCCACGGCGGGCCGGGGCGGGCGGGGGGCGGGCTGGAGCTGGGGGGGCTCCTCTCCGTCAAGGCCCACCTGGCCCGCGTCGCCCTCCAGGGGGACCCCGAGACCCTCCAGGCCCTTCTTTTGGAGTACGCCAAGGGGGCCGAGCGCCCCGCGGAGGTCCACCCCTTCCGCAAGTACTACGAGGAGCTTGAGGTGGGCGAGACCCTCACCACCCACCGCCGCACGGTCACCGAGGCCGACATCGCCCTCTTCTCCGCCCTCTCCTGGGACCACTTCTACGCCCACACCGACGAACTCGCCGCCCGGGAGAGCCTCTTCGGCAAGCGGGTGGCCCACGGCTACTTCGTCCTCTCCGCCGCCGCCGGGCTCTTCGTGGACCCGGCCCCGGGGCCGGTCCTGGCCAACTACGGCCTCGAGGGCCTCCGCTTCACCGAGCCCGTGGCCGCCGGGGACACCATCCAGGCCCGCCTCACCGTCAAGGGCAAGCGTCCTAGGGACGAGAAGAGCGGCGTGGTGGAGTGGGCGGTGGAGGTGCAAAACCAGGAGGGCAAGGTGGTGGCCGCCTACACCATCCTCACCCTGGTGGCCCGGAAGCCCTCCTGAGGAGGCGGGCCCACTCCTCCCGGATGGCTAAGGCCATCCGGGGAAAGGCCTGGTGGTAGGCGGCGAGGAGGGCCCTTTTCTCCTTTTGGCTCGCCGGTGCGCCTTCCGCAAGCCGGGCGCGGAAAAAGGCCCGGGCCTCCTCCGGGGGGCCGTGCCAGCGGGCGAGCTCCTTTAGCTCCCGGTCCAGGAAGACCAGGGTGGGCACGATGCGCTTCTCCCCAAACCTATAGGCTTCGCGAAGGTCCGGGTTCTCGTCCCGGAAGAAGAAGCGGGCCCGCTCCCCGGCGGCCTTGGCCAGAACGGGCGCGGCCTGGTGGCAGTCGGGGCACCAGTCCTCCACCAGGGCCAGGACCCAGGCCACCTCCTCCGGCAGGGGCTCGGGAGGGGCGGCCTCGAGGAAGCCCAGCAGGAGGGAGGCGTGGCGGCTTCGCTCCAGGAGCTGGGCGAAGGTCATGCCCTGGGTGAGGCGGGTCTGGAGGTCCGGAGCCATGTCATGTGCTTTCATTCACGATTCTTCCGGCTTGTGCTTTTCGTCCCCGCTAGCCGCACCCTGCCGAAAGGCCTCCCACCGCGCCCGAAGCCTGGCGAAAAGGGCCTCCACCTTGGCCTTGGGCAGGATCACCTGCTCCGTCCGCCCCCGGCCCAAAAGGTCCCCCAGCTCGTTGTAGGCCTCCATGACGGCGTGGACCCGGTTCCCCTCGGTGCGCTCGTGGCGGGCGATGATCCGCACCCGCATGCCGGGCAGGGCCGAGGCCAGGTGGCGCACCTCCACGTAGCTCCCGATCCCCTCCTCCCCCTCTTCCAGAAAGGGCAGGATGATCTTCCGCCCCGCCAGCTCCATGTGCTTGGCCATCCAGTAGGTGGCGTACACGGGGTGGACCGGCCCCAGCTCCTCAAAGTCCACGGTCATGGCCTCGGTGACCACGGTCTCAAAGACCGCCTCGTAGCCAATGGGGATGGGGCGCATGGCCTACTTCCTCAGGTCCAGGACCCGCCTCAGCTTGCCCCCCTCGCTCCTCGGGGCCTGGCCCGGGGCCAGGAGGGTCACCCGCATGCTGACCCCGATGGTGTCCTTGATCTTGCGGGCCACCTTGTCCCTCAGGGCGTGCAGGCGGTGGTCCGCCTCAATGACCTCGTCGGAGAGGGCCTTCTCGCCAATCTCCCGGAAGAAGTCCTCGGAGACCTCCACCTTGAGCTCGGCCTCGTCCAGGGTGCCCTCCCGGCGCACCACGATCTGGTAGTAGGGGACCACCTCGGAGATCCCCAGGAGGACCGCCTCCACCTGGGTGGGGTAGACGTTGACCCCGCGGATGATGAGCATGTCGTCGGTGCGGCCCAGGATGGGCCCCATGCGCACGTGGGTGCGGCCACAGGCGCAGGGCTCGTAGGTGAGGAAGGTCAGGTCCCCGGTCCAGTAGCGGAGAAGGGGCATGGCCTCCTTGGTGAGGTTGGTGAGGACCAGAACCCCCACCTTGCCCTCGGGAAGGGGCTCCCCGGTGTCCGGGTCCACCACCTCGGGGAGGAAGTGGTCCTCCCAGATGTGGCTTCCCTGCCGCTCCTCCACGCACTCGTTGGCCACCCCGGGGCCGATGATCTCGGAAAGCCCGTAGATGTTGGTGCTCCTCACCCCAAGCCCCTCGTCCACCTGCTTCCTGATGGCCTCGGTCCAGGGCTCGGCCCCCAGGACGGCGTACTCCAGGGAAAGCGCTTCCGGGGAAACCCCCCGCTTCCTGAACTCCTCGGCCAGGGTCTGGGCATAGGAGGGGGTGCAGGAGATGACCTCCGGGCGGAAGTCCTGGATCAGCATGACCTGGCGCTCCGTCATCCCTCCGGAGACCGGCACCACCGTCATCCCCAAGGCCTCGGCCCCGCCGTGGAGGCCAAGCCCGCCGGTGAAGAGGCCGTAGCCGTAGGCGTTGTGGAGCATCATCCCCGGCCTGGCCCCCGCCGCCGCCAGGGAGCGGGCCACCACCTCGGCGAAGACCTGGAGGTCTTTTTTGGTGTAGCCCACCACCGTGGGTTTCCCCGTGGTGCCGCTACTGGCGTGGATCCGGGCCACCTCCTCCCGGGGCACGGCGAAGAGGCCGAAGGGGTAGTTTTCCCGCAGGTGGTCCTTCCTGGTAAAGGGGAGCTTGTGGAGGTCCTTAAGCCCGCCAAAGGCCTTGGGGTCCACCCCCGCCTCGTCCAGGCGCTGGCGGTAGAAGGGCACCCGCTCGTACAAATAGCCCACCACGAAGCGGAGCCTTTCGTCCTGAAGCTTCTCTAGCCTTTCCCGGGAAAGGGTTTCCAACTCGGGCTGGAAGATCATGTCGCCTCACCTCCTAAGCGAAAGACCGTGCCGATGAAAAGGGCCACCTTCTTGCCCTCGGCCACCACCTCCACCTCGTAGGTAGCCGTGCGGCGGGAGAGGTTCACCTCCTTGGCCCTGGCCTCCACCCTGGCCCCTAGGCCCAGGGGCCGGAAGTAGTCCATGCGGCAGGAGAGGGCCACGGCGGGGCCCCGGGAGTTGGAGGCCAGGGCGAAGGCGCTATCCGCCAGGGCGTAGAGGAAGCCCCCGTGGGCGGTGCCGTGCAGGTTCAGGTGGGCCTCCCCCACCTCCCCCGCCACCACCGCCTCCCCCGGGGCCAGGTGGAGAACGGCAAAGCCCAGGTGCGCCATAAAGGGGTCTTTCATCCCTCCTCCACCGTCCCCAGGTAGGCCTCCACCACCCTGGGGTCTTCCCGAAGCTCCGCCGCCGGGCCCGAGAGGACCATCTCCCCCGCCTCCATGACCAAGCCCCGGTCGGCCAGCTCCAGGGCCACCTTGGCGTTCTGCTCCACCACCAAGAGGGTGGTCCCCTCCCCCTTGAGCCCGGAGAGGATGCGGTAGATCTCCCGCACCATGAGGGGGGCGAGGCCCAAGGAGGGCTCGTCCAGAAGGAGGAGCCTGGGCCTGGCCATGAGGGCCCGGCCCAGGGCCAACATCTGCTGCTCGCCGCCGGAGAGGGTGCCCGCGGGCTGCCGCCGCCTTTCTAAAAGCCTGGGGAAGAGGGCGTAGACCCGCTCCAGGTCGGGCCTCAGGTTCTCCCGCCTGCGGAAGCGGGTGAAGCCCCCGAGGAGGAGGTTGTCCTCCACGGAGAGGCCGGGAAAGAGAGCCCGCCCCTCGGGGACCAGGACCACCCCCCGGGCCAGGAGGCCCTCAGGGGTTCGGGAAGGAACCTGGGCCCCGTCCAGAACAACCCGCCCTTCGGCGCGGGCGAGGCCAAGAAGCCCCCGGAGGAGGCTCGTCTTCCCCGCCCCGTTGGGGCCGATGACCGCCAGGGCCTCCCCTTCCTTAAGGGCGAAGGAGACGCCCCGCACCGCCTCGAGGGGGCCGTAGCGCACCGAGAGGTTTTCCACGAGGAGCATCAGGCCACCTCCCCCAGGTAGGCCGCCCGCACCAGGGGGTCCTTCTGCACCTCTTTGGGCGTGCCCTCGGCGATCTTCTCCCCGTAGTTCATGACCACCACCCGGTCCGCCAGGCCCATGATCAGGTCCATGTCGTGGTCCACGATGAGGATGGAGTAGCCCTCGCGGGCCAAGGACTTGAGGAGGTGGGCCAGCTCCCGCTTCTCCCCCGCCCTAAGGCCCGCCCCCGGCTCGTCCAGGAGGAGGACCGAGGCCCCCGAGGCCAGGGCGCGGGCGATCTCCAGGAGGCGTTGCTGGCCTGCAGGAAGCCTCTCCGCCATCTCCAGGGCCAAGCTCTCCAGGCCCACGCGCTTGAGGGCCTGGTAAGCGGTGGCCAGGGCCCGCGCCTCCTCTTTCCGGTGGAGGCCCAGGAGGACCTGGAGGAAGCCCGCCCGGGTGCGGGCGTAGGTCCCCAGGGCCACGTTCTCCAGGACGGAAAGCTCGGGGAAGAGGTGGGGGTGCTGGAAGGTGCGGGCCAGGCCTAGAGGGTGGATGCGGTGGGGGGGAAGGCCGGTGATGGGCCGGCCCAGGAGGCGCACCTCGCCCGCGTCCGGGGGGATGGCCCCGGTGATGAGGTTGAAGACCGTGGTCTTCCCCGCCCCGTTGGGGCCGATGAGGGCCAGGATCTCCCCTCGTCTCAGGCTTAAGGACACGCCGTTGACGGCGAGGAGCCCCCCGAAGGCCTTCCTGAGCCCCTGGGCCTCGAGGACCACCTGGCCCTCCCCGCCCAGAAGGGGCCTTTCGGGCAGGGGCGCTTCCCGGGGGAGGCGGCCCTCCCGCCGGGGGAGGTAGCGCGCCAAGAGGGGCCAGAGGCCTCTTGGGGCCAGGATCAGGATGGCGGCCAGGATGAGGCCGTAGGCGATGGTCTCGTAGTTGCCCTGCCGCCCCAGGAGGAGGGGGAGGAGGTCCTTAAGCCAGTCCTCCAGGCCGGTGAAGAGGGCCGCCCCCAGGATCACCCCGGGGATGGCCCCCACCCCCCCGGCCACGGCCATGACCAGGTATTTGATGGAGGCCTCGAGGGAAAAGGGCGTGGGATTCACAAAGCGGAGGAAGTGGGCGTAGAGGAAGCCCGCAAGCCCCGCCAGAAAACCGGAGAGGAGAAAGGCCTTAAGCCGCAAAGCCGCCGGGTCCACGCCGAAGCTGGCGGCGGCCAGGGCATCCCCCCTTAGCGCGAGAAGGGCCCGGCCCAGGCGGCTTTCCCGGAGGTTATGGAGGGCGAGGACGAGGAGGGCGAGGAGAAAGAGGCTTAGGAAGGCGTAGCGAAAGGCGTTATCCAGGGGGAGGCCGAAGAGGACCAGGGCCGGGAGGTCGGTGAGCCCCGTGTGCCCCCCGGTGAGGTCCACCAGGTTCCCCGCCAGGATGTAGAGGGCCACCTGCCAGGCGATGGTGGAAAGGGGCAGGAAGTGGCCCTTAAGCCGCACCGTGAGCCCCCCCAGGACCAGAGCCAGAACGAGGGCGAGGCCCAGGCCCAAAAGGAGGCCGAGCCACGGGGAATACCCCCCCTTGACCGTCAGGAGGGCCGTGGCGTAGGCCCCCATGCCCATGAAGGCCGCCTGGGCGAAGCTGGTCATCCCCCCAAGCCCCGTGAGGACGTAAAGGGAAAGGGCCACCAAAGCGGCGATGGCGAAGAAGTTGAGGAGGGTCAGGTAAAAGGGAAAGGGGGAAAGGAGAAGGGGAAGCAGAAGGAGCAAAAACCACAGGTAGCGCATCACTCCTCCACCGCCCGGGCCTTCAGGCTCTGGAAGAAGAGGGCCGGCACCAAGAGCAGGAAGACCAGGGCCTCCTTGTAGGCGCTGGCGTAGAAGCTGGTGAAGCTCTCAAAGAGGCCCACCAGAAGGGCCCCTAAGAAGGCCACCGGGTAGCTCAAAAGCCCCCCCAGAATGGCGGCCACAAAGCCCTTCAGGCCCAGCATGAAGCCCATGAAGTAGGCGGCGTTGATGAGGGGGGCGAGGAGAAGCCCGGAGACCGCCGCCAGAAAGCTGGCGATGGCAAAGGCTACCATCCCCGCCTCCTCCGGCCGGATGCCCAGAAGCCTGGCCCCCAGGCGGTTCTCCGCCGCCGCCAAAAGGGCCTTGCCGAAGAGGGAGAAGCGGAAGAAGAGGTAGAGGGCCACCACGGCGCTCAGGGCGAAGAGGAGGACCAGGACCCCCTGCCAGGAAAGCCCCACCGTGACCTCCCCCGAAAGGAGCGGGGCCGGGCGGTACTGCTCCGGGCCGAAGAAGACGAGGCCCAGGCCCTGGTAGGCCACGTGGAGCCCCACGGCCATGATGAGGTAGGCCAGCACCGTGGCCTCCCGCATGGGCTGGAAGAAGACCCGGTAGGTGGCGAGCCCCAGGTAGACCACGAGGAGGACGGCCGCCGGGTAGGCCAGGAGGGGGAGCTTCAGCCCCAGGAGGGCGAGAAGGAAGAGAAGGGCCCCCAGGCCCAGGGGCAAAAGGCTCCCCCGCCCCCGGGAGAGGAGGGCCCAGAGGAGGCCCAGGGCCAAGGCCAGCCACAGGGTCCCGGGAAGCTTACCCCCATGGAGCCACACCAGGGAAAGGGGGGCGAACATGAGGAGCTCCCCGATGGGCACCAGGATCACCCGGGTCACGGCGAAGACCAGGACCAGGGCCAGGGCCAGGAGGCCGTAGACCACCCCGTTCTGCAGGGCATCCAGGAGGAGGAAGCCGAGGATGGTGGCGTCCATGGCCTAGCGGAAGGTGCGGACCAGCTTCCAGCGACCCCCCTCCACCTGCACCATCACCGCGCTGTCCTCAAAGCGGAGGCCCAGGTGGTCCTCCTTGCTGAAGGTGAAGACCCCGTGGGTGGCCACCAGGCCCCGGGTGGCCTCAATCTCGTCCCGCAATGCGGCGCGGAAGGCGGCCAGGTCCTTGTCGGGGTCGGCCTTCTTGAGGGCCCGCTCCAGGGCCGGCCTCAGGATCAGCCAGGCGTCCCAGGCGTGGGCCCCGAAGGTGGAGTAGGAGCCGATACCGTACTTGGCCTCGTAGCGCTGGATGTAGTCCAGGGCCACCCGCTTGCTGGGGTAGCCGGAGGGGAGCTGCTCCGCCACCAGGATGGGCCCGGCGGGCAGGAGGGTGCCCTCCACGTCCTTGCCCCCTACCCGGAGGAAGTCGGGGTTGGCCACCCCGTGGGTCTGGTAGATGAGGCCGCCGTAGCCCCGCTCCTTCAGGGTGCGCTGGGGAAGGACGGCGGGGGTGCCGCTGGCCCCGATGAGGACCGCCTCGGGCCTCCTGGCCAGGATGCGGAGCACCTGGCCGGTGACGCTGGTGTCCGTGCGGTTGTAGCGCTCGCTCACCACGAGCTGGAGGCCCTTGGCCTTGAGCTCGGCCTCAAAGAAGCGGGCCCAGCCCTCGCCGTAGGCGTCGTTGAAGCCGATGTAGCCCACGGTCTTCACCCCCCGGGCCACCATGTCGGCCACGATGGCCCGGGCCATGAGCTCCTCGGTCTGGGGGGTCTTGAAGACCCAGTAGCGCTGGGCGTCCACCGGGTAGATGATGTCCTTGCTGGCGGCCAAAGAGATCATGGGCACCTTGGCCTCGGCCACCACGGGGATCATGCCCAAGGAGGCGGGGGTGGTGGTGGTGCCGATGACGGCCACCACGCCCTCCTCCACCAGGCGCCTGGTGTTGCGCACGGCCTGGGTGGTGTCCGAGGCGTCGTCCAGGATGGTGAACTGCACCTTCCTCCCGGCCACGCCCCCCGTGCGCTCCAGGATCTCCTGGATGAGGAGCATGGTGTTGCGCTCGGGGATGCCCAGTGAGGCGGCGGGCCCCGTGGCGGAGACCACCACGCCCACCTTGAGGGCGCCTTGGGCCAGGGCCGAGAGGGCCAGGAAAAGGCCTGCCAAAAGCCAACGCTTCATCTCGCACCTCCTGTTTTCCCACGGGCCTGGGGCCCGGTTGGGCCTAACTAACGTTTGCTTCAAGCATAGGAAAGGACCTTTGTCCCGTCAAGGGGCCTAGATGACGTGCTGGGGAATGCCCTCCAGGCGGGAAGCCCGCGTGGGGAGAGGCCTTCCCTCCAGGTCCAGGAGAAGGCTTCCCTCCAGGAACCAGCTCTTGGGCGTGCGGTGCCCCCAGAGGGTCTGGCGGCGGGGATCGTTGAGGGACCAGCGCAAGGGGGGATGGTCGGGGTCCACGGTGAGGTAGTCGGAGGTGTAAAGCTCCACGCGGTGGCCGTCCGGGTCCTTGAGGTAGAGGAACATGGCGTTGGAGATGCCGTGCCGCCCAGGGCCCCGCTCAATCTGGTCGGTGCGCATGGCCCCCGCCAGGATGTCGGCCGCCCGGATGATGGCCAGGGCGTCGGGGAGCCAGTAGGCGAAGTGGTGGAGCCTGGGGCCCTCGCCGTTGGTGAAGGCGATGTCGTGGACGTTGCCCTTGCGGTGGAGCCAGCTGGCCCAGAGCCTCCCCTCCTCGTCCTCGGTGTATTCGCTTAGGCGGAAGCCCAGGGCCTCCTGGTAGTACCGGGTGGCCTCGGAGACCTCGGGGGAGAAGACGTTGAAGTGGTCCAGGCGCAGGACCCCCGGGCCCCGGTATTCGTGGTAGTTCTGCAGGACCCGGGGGAGCTTCTCCGCCCGGAAGTAGAAGGCGAGGGGGTAGCCGAAGGGGTCCTGGACCCGAAGGACCACCGGGCGGCCCCAGTCGGCCTCCTCCCGGTGGGAAAGGCCCTCCCGCCTGGCCCAGGCCCTTAAGGCCTCCATCCCCTCCTCCGAGTCCACCTTGAAGCCCAAGGCCCGCGCCGCCGGGAAGGGAGCCTGGGTGAGCTTCAGGCTCCACTCCAGCTCCTCGTAGCCCCTTAGGTAGGCGCTCTTCCCCTCCCGATGCTCCAGGCGGAGGCCCAAAAGCCCCTGGTAGAACTCCAGGCTCCGATCCAAGTCCCGCACCCAAAGCTCCAAAAACCCCACCCTCACGATGGCCATACGGACCTCCTGTAGCCCCGGGCGAAGTAGACGAGGGGCGGGCCCGGCTCCCCCAGCTCCACCGCCTCCACCCGCCCCACCACGAGCCCGTGGTCCCCCGCCGGGTAGATGGCCTCCAGGCGGCACCGGAGCACGGCCAAGGCCCCGGGAATGGCCCCCTCCACCAGGGCCACGCCCTCTTGGGGCTTGCCGGCGAAGTGCTCGGCGATGGCCTCCTGCCCCTCGCGAAGGAGGCTCACGGCGAAGGCCCCGCTGGCCTCCAGCAGGGGGAAGAGCCTGGCCTTCTTGGCGATCCCCAGGGCCACCAGGGGAGGCTCCAGGCTCAAGGACATGAAGGCGGTGGCCGTCATGCCCCTTTCCTCCCCGTGGCGGGCGGAGACCACCGTGACCCCGGCGGCGAAGCGGCTCATGGCCTCCTTAAAGGCCTCCTTCACGCCTCCACCTCCGCAAAGACCGCCAAAGAGGCCTTGAGGAAGTCCCTGACCCGGGCCTTGTAGGGCTCCTTGTCGTAGACGGCGTAGAGGGTCTGGTACATGCGCACCGGGTCGCCGAAGAAGAAGCGCTCGTAGAGCTCCTGCCTGGCCCCGAAGCCGGAAAGGGTCATGTCCCAGGCCAGGCGGAAGAGGGCCACCCGCTCTTTGGCCTCGAGGGTCGCCCCCTGCAGGTACTTCTCCAGAAGGGGGGCGAGAGGCCCCTTGAAGTCCTTTTCCGAGGGGAGGGTGATGAGGCCCGAGGCCCCGATCTGCTGGAGGATCTCCCTTAGGCGGGGGTAGAGCCTGGGGTAGAGGTTCCGGGCCCCGTCCAAAGCCCCCCGGTCAGGCACCAGGAGGCCGTAGGCGTTCTCCCTGGCCTCCTCCTCGGCCCGGGTCCAGAGGGCCCGCATGGCCTCCAGGTAGACGATGATCTCGGCGATCTTCTCCTGAACGTGCCCGTAGGCGTCGGCCCCGATCCCCTCGGCCAAGAGGCTCGCCACCCCCAAGAAGGCCTCGGTCTTGGCGGTCTTCAAGGCCACCACCTGGTGGGCCATGTGGTTGAGGGCCCCGGTGGCGGCGTAGGCGTGGTTGCAAAGCTCCACGTTGCCCAGGATGAAGACCCGCTCCCAGGGGACCAGGACATCGTCAAAGACCACCAGGCAGTCCATCTCCTCGAGGCGGCTACTGAGGGGGTGGTCAAAGGGGCTATCCCCGCCCACCAGGCCCTCCCGGCAGACGAAGTGGAGGCCCGGGGTGGAGGTGGGGAGGGCGAAGGCCAGGGCGTACCTTTCGCTCCCCGCCTGGAGGAGGGTGGAGGGGAAGATCAGGACCTCGTCGGCCAGGGGGAAGGTGGCCGTCATCCGGGCCCCCCGGACCACGATGCCCGCCTCGGTCTGCCGCACCACGCCCACGGGGATGTAGGGGTCGGGCTGGGCGGAAGGGGGCTTGGCGCGGTTCACCTGGGGGTTGGTGAGGGCGTGGGTGGTGGCCAGGTCGTGGTCCCGGAGGTAGGCGTAGTACTGGCGCACGTTGTCGGCGAACTCGCCGAAGTAGTCGGCGCTGGCGGCGTAGGCCATGACCACAGCGTTCAGGTAATCGGGGCTTCGGCCCATCATCCCCAGGTGCTGGTCCGCCCAGAGCTTGTAGGCCCGGCCCCGCCGCCTCAGGTCCTCCTTGGTCTTGGGGATGAGGAAGCTCATGCCGTGGCGCTTCCCCCCCTCCTCGTAGGTGAGGGCTTCCCGGTACCGGGGGTCGTGCTGCAGGTCGTAAAGGGCGGCCATGGTGCGCACGATGCCCCGGAAGACCGGGTGGGTGGTGGGGTCCTCCACCTTCTCCCCCTTGTACCAGAGGTTGGGGGGGCGCATCCTCAAGGCCTCTATGTACTCCGCTCCTGTCCTCGCCATGCTAGCCTCCTTGGCCGAACTTGGGCACGTGGGGGGGCCTTAGGGGAAGGCCCACGCTCTTGAGGTCCGTGTAGAAGTCCAGGGCGTAGAAGCCCCCTTCCCGCCGGTCGCCGCTCGCCTTCACCCCGCCGAAGGGCGTGGGCAGGTGGCGCACGTTATGGCTGTTGAGGTAGACCATGCCCGCCTGAAGCTCCAGGGCCAGGCGGTGGGCCCGCTCCAGGTCCCGGGTGAAGACATAGGCGGCGAGGCCGTACTTGGTGTCGTTGGCCTTCTTGAGCCCGTCCTCCTCGTCCTTGAAGGGGATGGCCACCAGGACGGGGCCGAAGATCTCCTCCTGGGCGATTTTCATCCCGTTCTCCCCCACGAAGAGGGTGGGCTTCAGGTAGTTCCCCCGGGAGAGGTCCTCCCCCCTATAGGAGGTGAGGGCCCGCTCCCCGCCCACAAGGAGCCTCGCCCCCTCCGACTTGCCCGCCTCTATGTAGCCCAGGACCCTTTGGAGGTGCTCGGGGTGGATGAGGGGCCCCACCTCGGTCTCCGGGTCCAGGGGGTGGCCCACCCGGATCCTGGCCGCCCTCTCGGCCACCCGGCCCACGAAGTCCTCAAAGATGCCCTCCTCCACCAAAAGCCTGGAGCTCGCCGTGCACCGCTCCCCGTTGAAGGAATAGATCTGGAAGACCACGGCGTCCAGGGCCCTCTCCAGGTCGGCGTCGGCGAAGACCAAGGCCGGGCTTTTGCCTCCCAGTTCCAGGGAGAGCCGTTTGAGGTGCTGGGCGGCGTTTCGCATGACGATCTTCCCCGTCTCCGTCTCCCCGGTGAGGGTGATGAGGGGCACCAGGGGGTGGGCCACCAGCGCCGCTCCCGCCTCCTCGCCGAAGCCCTGGACCAGGTTGAAGACCCCCGGGGGGAGGTCGGCCTCCTGGACGATCTCGGCCAGCTTGCTGGCGGTGAAGGGGCTCCACTCGGCGGGCTTCAGGACCACGGTGTCCCCGAAGGCCAGGGCGGGGGCGATGCGCCAGGTGGAGAGCATCAGGGGGGCGTTCCAGGGGGTGATGATGCCCACGGGCCCCGCCGGGACCCGGAGGGCGTAGTAGAGCCAGTCCCGGTCCACGGGGTAGGTGCGGTCCTCCATGGCGTGCTCGGCGTACTCGGCGTAGAAGGCGAAGTTCTCCGCCGCCCGGGCCACCTGGGCCCGGACGATCCGGAGCGCCTGGCCGGCATCCAGGCACTCCATGACCGCCAGCTCGTCGGCGTGCTTCTCTATGAGCTCGGCGATCCTCAGGAGGTAGCGCTTCCTCTCCCTGGCCGGGGTGCGGCTCCAGCGGGCAAAGGCCTCGTGGGCCGCCCGGGCCGCCCGGTCCACCTCCTTTTCCCCACCCCGCGCCGCCACCCCCAGGACCTCGTTGGTGGCGGGGTCCAGGGAGGGGAAGGTCTTTCCGCTCTCCGAGGGGATGAATTCCCCGGAGATGAAGTGCAGGGCGGGCCTTTCCCCAAGCCGCTTTCGGATCTCCTCAATCCGCTCCCAGGGGATTCCCGCTACCCGGTCGGCGTACCTCATGCCTCCTCCTCTATGGGGTTTTCCAGGGCCCCAAGGCCCTCAACCTCCAGGCGCATCACGTCCCCCGGCCGCACCCGGCTCACCCCTTTGGGGGTGCCGGTGAGGAGGACATCGTAGGGCTCCAAGGTCATGAACTCGGAGATGAAGGCCAGGAGCTCGGCGACCGAATAGAGCATCCTCGAGGTGTGCCCCTCCTGGCGGAGCTCCCCGTTCACGTAGGCCCTGAGCCAGAGGTTCTGGGGGTCCTCCACCTCCTCCACCACCAGAAAGGGCCCGAGGGGCAAAAAGGTGTCCCGGCCCTTGGCCCGGATGGGGGGGCGGAAGGTGTCCTTCACGAAGTCCCGGGCCACCAGGTCGTTGGCGATGGTGTAGCCCAGGACGTAGTCCAGGGCGTCCTTCTCCTTCACCCGCTTCATGGGCCGGCCCACCACCACGGCCAGCTCCACCTCGTAGTGGACGAAGGTGGCCCCCCTGGGGTAGAGGACGGTGCCCTTGTGGGGCAGGAGGGTGTTGTTGGGCTTCCAGAAGAGGGCGGGCTCCTCGGGACGGGCCAGGTTTAGCTCCTCGGCGTGGTCGGCGTAGTTAAGGGCTACGCCCAAGACCTTGCCCGGGGTGAAGGGGAGGAGCCAGGTAACGGCCTCGGGGTCGTGGGCCTCCCCGGCCTCGTCCAGGAGGAGGCCATCGCGATAGACCCCCTGGTGCACCCGGCCCTTGTGGAAAAAGCGGGCTAGCTTCACGCCTCACCCCCCAAAAGGCCGTAGCGCTCCGCCATGCGCCTAAGCCTCTCCTCCACCTCGGGGGTGGTGGGGGCAAGGGGCAGGCGCCACTCCTTCTCGCAAAGCCCCATCCAGGAGAGGACGGTCTTCAAGGGGATGGGGTTGGTGTCCCAGAAGATGGCCTCGTTGGCCTCGAGGAGGTAGTAGTGCAACTCCCTGGCCCCCCCGTAGTCCCCGGAAAGGGCCCTTTCGCAGAGGAGGGCCACCTCCTTGGGAAGCCAGTTGGCGGTGGCGGCGATGGTGCCCACCGCCCCCAGGCTCATCATGGGCAGGGTGAGGCTTTCCAGGCCGCAGAAGACCAGAAAGTCCCGCCCCGCCTCCTGCAAAAGGTGGGAGACATACTCCAGGTCCTTGGAGGAGTGCTTGAGGCCGATGATGTTGGGGAAGTCCCGCCTGAGGCGGGCCACGGTCTTAGGGGCGATCTCCACCCCGGAGCGACCCGGGATGTTGTAAAGGACGATGGGAAAGTCGGGGACGGCCCGGGCCACCTCGGCGAAGTAGCGGTAAAGCCCCTCCTGGTTGGGCTTGACGTAGTAGGGGACGATGACCATGGCCCCCGCCGCCCCCACCTCCCGGGCGTAGCGGGTGAGCTCCAGGGTCTCCTCCAGGCGCAGGGAGCCCGTGCCCGCCAGGACCGGGACCCGGCCCGCCGCCGCCTCCACGGCGAGCCTTATGACCCGCTTCCTCTCCTCGAGGGTCTGGGTGCCGGGCTCCCCGGTGGTGCCCCCCACGCTAACGCCGTGGGAGCCCCCCTGGATGACCCGCTCCACAAGCCGCCTCAGGGCCTCCTCGTCAATCCGGCCCTGCCGAAAAGGGGTGATGAGGGGTGGTATGGACCCGCGGAACATGGGGCTCCTTTCGCCTTGCAGGATGAAAAGGCCCCCGGTGGCGGGCAATGGTTTCTTTGCACAAAACTGCCCAGATCTTTGGTCAAACGAACCAAAAGGGGCGTCCTCCCGTGGGGGTTGCGCCGTGGTATTGTTGTTTTGAACCATGAATGCCGCCAACTTTGGGGAAAACCCCCTAAGCTTCTCCGCCCTCATGGAGGACCTGGGCCTCACCCCTTTGGTCCCCTCGGAAAGGCCCGTCCTCTACCTCCTCCCCGAGCCCCGTCCCCTCATGGCCCAGGAAGGGGCCTTGGTCCTCTTCCGCCCGGAGGGAAGCCTTTACCGCTACCGCACCGCCTCGGGCTTCCTCCTGCCCGAGCCTGACGCGGAGCTCCAGGCCTTCGCCGAGCGGGAGGGGATGGGCCTCGCCCTCTACCCCCCCTGGCTAAAGCGGGAGGAGCTGGAAAGGGCCATCGCCCTCAGGCTTTTCGCCCTGGGGCCGGGCCTGGCCCTGGCGGGGCTTCTGGACCTCCTCCTGAAGCTTCCCGAAAGGCCCCTTTTAGAGGTCCTCCACCAGGCCACGGGCCTCTCCCTGGCCCGGGTGGCCCCCTGGGGGGAGGTCCTGGGCTTTGCCGGCCCCGTGCCCCCGGAGCACCCAAGAGCCCCCGGAGAGGGCCGGGGCTTTGTGGCCCTGGAGGCCGGGGAAGGGGTTCTGGTGGCCTACGGGGAGGAGGCCCCCCTCAGGCGAGCCCGGGGGCTATTGGAGGTGGCCGCCCGGCTCCTCAGGGTGCGGGCCCTGGAGCGGAGCCTGGAGAGGATGCGGGAGGAGTCCCTGGGGGAGGCCCTCCTTCTGGCCCTGGTCCTGGGGGAGGCCGAGCCCGAGCGGCTTTTCGCCTTCGGCTTCACCGAGGGGGTGGAGTGGGTCCTGGGGCTCCTGGAGCCCCCCTCGGTCCCGGGGCGGCACCGGCTGGCGGAGGAAAGGCGGCGGGAGGCCACCCTGGAGCTCCGCCGCCTCGCCGGGGCCTATTTGGACCGCCTGGGAGTGCCCTACCTCCTCGGGGTGCGGGGGAACCGGGTCCTGGCCATGTGGCAGGTCCATAGCCCCAAGAAGGAGGCGGAAAGCCTCCTCAAGGCCCTTCCCCCGGGAAGCCGCCTGGGCTACTCGGCGGTCCACGCCGGGGGGGAGGTGGCCGAGGCCTACCGGGAGGCCCTGATCGCCCTCAAAGCCGCCAGGCCCGGCGAGGCCCTCTCCTTCACCGGGCTGGACCCGGTGGCCTTCGTCCTCCTGCAACAGTCCCCCGAGGACCTGAAGGCCCTGGTGGAGCGCTATCTGCCCCTGCCCCCCAAGCTCCTGAAGACCCTCGAGGCCTACCTGGAGGCGGGAAGCCTGGAGGAGGCGGCGAGGAGGCTCCACATCCACCCCAACACCCTCCGCTACCGCCTGAAGCGCGTGGAGAAGGTCCTTGGCCCCCTCTCCCGCCCCGAGACCCTGGCCCGGGCCCACCTGGCCCTGCGGGCAAGGGACCTCTTGGTGGGCTAAGTGCCCGCGCTTTGGTTTCGCAACATGGAGTGCCCAAATCGGGGCTTTGGAAGGGCTTTTCTGGGGCCCCCACCGCGGCTTTTGCCGCGGTGGGGTACTTAATACCACCCCATGCTGGCCCAAGCCAGCGTGGGGGCCCCGGCAAAAGGTTCCTGGGGAAGTTACCACCGACATTCCGCACCCCTCTCCCTTGGCCTTAGGATTTTGGGATGGAAACCACACCCAACCTACAGGTGTACGACCTGGGCCACCTGGGCCTGGTGGCCAGCATCCTGGATCAGATAGGAC
>Ga0079998_114519_pt1 | contig 22668 bp, 28 predicted proteins | sample PerSpoBPS_BMetaG_FD_69201 | JGI IMG/M metagenome (GOLD analysis project Ga0079998, IMG submission 69201) | Thermal spring microbial communities from Yellowstone National Park, Wyoming, USA - Perpetual Spouter B (PS_B) MetaG (SPADES assembly)... | ecosystem: Environmental > Aquatic > Thermal... | reverse complement strand
GGGGAAGCCGGCGAGGGCCAGGCCCCACTGCCGGGGGAAGAGGGGCTCCCCCTGGCCCTGGGTCCGAAGGGGCCGGTCGGGGAAGAGGCCCCCGCCTGGGGCCCGGTACCACCTCCCGCCCAAGGCCTGCGGGGAAAGCCCCTCGGGCACCCCCACGTAGACCGTCCCCTCCAGGGCCACCCGCTCCGCCCGGGGCTCCGCCACCACCAGGCGGAAGGGGACCTCCCGCCTAAGTCCTTCCCCCTCGGCCACCACCCGGGCGCTGTAGGTCCCGGCCTCCTTGGCCAGGAGGGGAAGGGTGAGGGTGCGCCGGCCCTCCTCCAGGGCCATGGGAGGTGGGGCGAAGCCCTCGGGGAGGCCCTCCACCCGGAGGGTGGCCCGGACCCGCCGGGCCTCCACCTCCACGGGGAGGTCCACCCGGGCGCCGGCCTCGGCGGTGAGCTGGGCCGTGGCCAGGCTGAGCCTCAACATCCTGGGCCCCTCGAGGCCGCACCCCGCCAGGGCCAGGGCCAGGCTAAAGAATAGGGTCCATGTCCGCATCGTCGTCCCAGTCTTCCGGCGGCTCGTCGGGGGTGTAGAGGTCCCAGGGCGGCTCCTCACCCTCGCCCTCCTCGCCCTCTGGGTACTCTGAGGCGAAAAGGGGCCCCAGGACCTCGTCCTCGTCCAGGCTGGCCACGATCTCGTCCATCCTCCGGCTGAAGTGCGCCTCTATGGCCTCGTAGGCTTCCTCCAGGGTGGGGAAGTCGCCGATCTCCTCCCGCTCCCCCTCCTCGCCCTCCCACCAGGCCAGGGTGCGGCCCGTGGGGTACTCCAGGGCGTACCACACGCCCAAGCCCGGGCCCTGGTAGACGCTCCGCTTCTTGGCGCCGTCCAGTCTCAGGATCATGGCTTACCTCCCAAGGCTACCGCGAAGTAGCCGTAGAGGGTGGCCACCACCTCCCGGCTTTCCACCACCACGTACCGCCCCTCTTTGGGGGCCAGGAAGTAGCGCCCGTCCGCCAGGAGGAACCACCCCGCCATGGGGCTCCCCCCGAGGCGGATCACCCGGGCCCCCCTGGCCCAGGAAGGCGGGGCCTCCCTGCCCAGGAGGAGGGTGAGGCGCTTGTCCTTGAGGGCCTCGGCCAGGGCGGCGGGGGGCAGGCCCACCACCAGCACCTCCTGGGTCCGGTTCACCAGGAACCAGTAGGCCTCCCGCTCGCCCACCTCCTGGACCCTGGGGACCCCCTGGGCCAGGGCCAGGCCCAGGAAGAGGAGGGCCACAAGCCCCCTCACGCCGCCCCCCGCAATAGGCCCAAAGCCCTGGCCCGATCCAGGGCCTCCTCGCCCTCCGCCAGGAGGTTCACCTGGGGTGTAGGGGCCCCAGGGCGGTGGGCCTCGAGGGGGGCCAGGTGAAAAAGCCGCCAGCCCTCCCCGGGAAGCCTGACCAGGTACCACCCTCCGTCCGAGCGCACCTCGGTGGCCTCTTCCAAGAGCCGAAAGAACTCGTCCCGCTTCATTTGGTCTCCTCCTCCCTCTGGGCGGCGCTGGCCGCGTACTGGGTGGCCAGCCTCAGGACCAGGAGCACCTTGTCCGTGGTGGGCCCGTCAAAGGTGAGCCAGAGCCACCGGTCCGGGGTGCTGTACCCGGGGGCGAACATGAAGGGCCGCCCCGCGTAGACCATGGGAAGTCCCAGGAGGACCCGGGAGAGCTCCGGGGCGTCCCGCTCCCCGCCCACCCCCACCACCTTGAAGAGGTTGGGGTCCTGGAGGCTTCGGAGCTTGGCCTTGACCTCCCGGGCGGTGGCGGGGTCCGTGACCACGAAGGCCTTGGCCACCTGGATGCCCCCCTCGGGGCAGGTGTAGATGGGCACGCCCCCGTAGGAGATGTTCTGGCACGCCCCGCCCCCAAGGGCGGCGATGAGGTAGTCGGTGAGGGCCTTCACCCCGGCCCCCGAACCCACGATGAGGACGTCCCCGCCTCCCCGGAACCCCTGGAGCACCTCCCCCCAGCTGGCGGGGTAGAGCATGTCGTCGGGGAGGCCGCACATCTTGAGGGTCAGGCAGAGGACGCACTTCGTCACCCGGTACACCCCCCGGAGGACCAGGCTGGGCTGGCTGAAGTCCAGCTGGGCCAGCCTCCCGGGGTCGCAGCTCATGACCTGGCCCACCTGCTGCAGGTTGCTGCTGATGCCTCCCCAGTCCAGGCCCGCGAGCCAGTCCATCTGGGCCAGGGCCGGGCCCAGGGCCAACCAAAGGACTACGAAGGTCTTCTTCACGCTTCACCTCCCAAGCAGAATCCGGTAGAAGGCGGAAAGGTCCACCAGGCTCGTCAGGGCGGAGAGGTCCCCCAGGGGCTTGTAGGGGGTGCCCCGCACCCCGGGCACCTCGTACCCCTCGGGCACGGAGATCCAGCGCCAATGGGTCCGCTCCAAGGCGAAGGGGAGGACGTAGGGGGGTATGGCCAGGGGCTGGACGGGCCCCTCGAGGGGCAGGGAGGGGTAGGCGAGGACGCACGGGGGGCAGTACTCCACCCGGGCGTCGATGGTGAGGGGCACGTGCCAGTACACCACCAGGCGGGATAACTGGCTCCAAGCCCACCCTATCCAGTTGCCCAGGTTCACCGAGGAAAGGTCTATGTTGCGGATGTCGGGCACCGTGGTGGCCTCCAGGATGTTCTGGGCCTGGAAGAAGCCCGCGTACCCGAAGGCCTCGTAGACGGGCAGGGAAGAGGGGGGAAGCCACCGCTTGGCCTCCTCGAACTTCCAGAGGCCCGGGGATTCCCGGTCGGCCTTGATGGGCTCGGCCTGCCCACCCCCTCCCAGGTCCTGCAGGTTCCCCACCCCCTTCACCGCCAGGTCCACCTTCTTGAGGGCCAGGGCGGCGCACGAGGCCACCTGGTCCAGGCTCCCCGCGCACCCCCGGAGGACCGGGAGGCTCTGGGCGAGGCTCCGCAAGGGCGCCTCCACCAGCTTCACCAGGTTCTCCTTGACCGCGTCCATCCCCGGGAGGCCGTAGAAGGCCTTGGACTGGAAGAGGGTCCTGGCCGCCCGGTAGAAGTGGACGTAGAGGTAGGCCTTCTCCACCTCGCTCCCCGCCCGGTCGATGAGGCCCTTGTAGGCGTTCCAGAGCCCCTGGACCTGATTCCATAGGGCCGTGGGGTCGGTGGGGACGAGCTCCGTGTAGACCGGGGCCACCACGCTCCCGCCCCCCAGGAGGTGCCCCTGCCAGGGCACGGGGAGGTAGGCCTTGGGCGCCCCCAGGCTCCGGAAGTCTCCCCCCAGGAGGTTCAGGGCTTCCTGGGGGGTGCTGGGCCTAGGGGTGAGGAGGATCCGGGCCACCTCCTTCTGGTAGTCCAGGTAGTACTCCGTGAGGGCCTTCTGCATGGCCCGCTCCACCCGGGCGTTGGCCTCGTCCCAGTTGAACCAAAGCGGCCGCGAGGGGTACCCCGGGGTGCGGAAGACCTCGTACCCCTGGAGGAGCACCTTGAAGCCGGGGATGTACATGAGGGGCAGGATCTGCATCCCCAGGCCGTCGCAAAACTCCCGCGGGTCCACCTGGGGCACGGGGAGGTAGCGGTCCAGGCTGTGGAGCCCCGCCGAAGCCCACCGGCCCATGTCCAAAGGCCCCTGGCGGGTGGCGGCGTCCAGGAAGGCGGTGTCTACGCCCTCTGAGGGGACTTGGAGCCGGAAGTCGGGAAGGGGCGGGGCGAGCTCCGGGCCCCGGATGCCCGCCCAGCAGTAGGCGAACCAGAAGGCGGGGTTGTTGAGCTCGGTGATGACCCGCCAGTAGTACCGCTCCTCAAACCGCTGCCAGGCCCGCCTCAGGTCCCGGGCCACCTCCCGGGTGGCCTCCAGGCTGGAGAGGGGCAGGTAGAACTCGTGGGCCTGGGCCTCGGCCCAGGGAAGCCGCCCCTGGCACCCCTGGGGGTCCTTCTGGGGATCGCAAGGCCCCTTCTGGTAGTCCTGGAGGCGGTCCTTCCTCAGGACCTCCAGGTAGGGCCACTTCCCCTTCACGATCTGCTCCAGGCGGTAGTCGGGGGCCGAGAGGAGGTACTTGGTCCAGTCCTCGTACCGGGGCCCCGTTTGGGCCAGAACTAGAGCGGAGAGAAACGCCAACCCTATCGCCCACCGCATACTCCACCTCCCTAAAGCCCCTTCGCCACGCACCAGTTGAGGAGGGGCTTAGGCCCCACCCCGGCCTCCTGGACCCCCTGGCCCTTTAGGAGCTCGTAGGGGTTCGCCGAAGGGTCCAGCCGCCGGGTCAGGTAGGAGACCGCGGGGTTCCCGAAGGCCGCCTCCAAGGCGCCGCTCCCCGGCTGCAGGTACCCCTCGAGGCCCGGCACCCGGTACCCCCGGCCCTCGGCGTAGACCACACCCCCCGCCTGCACGGGGCGGTCGTTGTCCGTGGCGTAGCGCCAGGCCTGGCTCCAACCCCGGAGGTAGGCCCCTCCCGTGTAGCGGAGCCCGGTGCTGATGAGCGCCCTCTGGATGGTGAGCACGAAGGTTTCGCCGGAGGCTACGTCCGAGTGAACGTAGTACGAGCCCACCCAGGCCGTGCCCACCGCCTTCTCGGAAGCGTCCACCACCGAGCAGGTCCATTGGAACTCCCCACTACAGGACCTCAGGGTGTAGGTCTGGCTCTCGTAGCTGAACCGGAGCCCCTCGGGGGTGTAGAGGTCGTAGTAGGTCCCCAGGTTGTAGAGGTCCACCGTGTTCTGCTGGGCGTACACGTAGGCGTACCCCCGGTATCGTCCCTGGGTGTCCCGCACCGGGAAATTTCGCGTACCACTCCAAGTGGCTCCGGAAGTCCAACCCTCTAGGTACAAGGACTCCTCCCCCCGTCCCAGGATTACCGAAAGCCTCCCGTCCCAGTCAGAACCGAAGTTGATGCTCGCCCAGTAGTTTTCGTAGGAGTCCAGAACCCAATCCTCGAACTCCACCCGGGCCTTCAGGTCGGCCCGGGAGGTGTAGCCCCACACCCGGGCCCGGGCCTGGGGCAGGCCCTGGGTGAGGGGGATGAGGGCGGTGGTGAAGTCCACGTAGTCCGTCTCCGGCCACCCCGGGTCCCGGTAAAGCCCCGCCCCCGCCAGCACCATCCCCGGCTGACCCTCCCCGGAAGGGGGATAGGCCACCCCCAAGGACGCTTCCGGGGGCAGGCTCTCCCGGGGCATCACGTAGTAGCGGGGGTCCCGCCGGACCCGCGTGGCGCAGTAGGCCCGGGCCGTCCCCTCGGGCACCACAAACCGCGCCTGCCCCCCCACCTGGCTTCCCCACTCCTGGGCCAGCCGCTGGGTCCATGGGGAGACGTCCGGCACGTAGAGGTAGAGGGTGGAGCCCCTCTGTGCCCTCCCGAACACCTGGCGCAAGAGGGCCAGGGAGTCCACCCGCACCACCTCCACCACGTCCCGGTCCGCGGGGGAAATGGACGAGAAGGCGCTCCCCCCCTGGGGCGGCTGGTACCCCTCGAGGCCCGGGTACCGGTACCGCTCCGGCCTCACCCCCCCGGGCGGGGTGGCCGAAAGCCACCCCCCGGCCTCCACGGGCACCGGGTTGTCGGGGGAGGGGCGCCACACCCTGGTCCCCTGAAGGGGGGACACGGCGTACTCCACCTGGTAGTAGGCGGGCCGGTTCTGGGCGTCGTACACCGTGTTCACCCCCGCCCGCCCCCGGAAGCGGTTCTGGCTGTCGTAGAGGTCAAAGACCGCCTGGCTGTAAAGGGCACCCTGGGTGTACCCCGAGAGGCGGAAGGTGTCGCACGTCCCGGGGCAGAGGTACAGGGTGCCGTCCCAGGAGAGGGGCTGAAGGGCGGACCCCTGTAGGGGCTCCACCCCCTGGTCCACCAGGAACTCCACCGCCACCTTGTACCCGTCCCGGGGGTTTCCCTGCAGGGTGCCCCGCACCTCGGTGGGAGGCCGGGGGCCGTCCAAAAGGCCCACCTGGGCCAGGGCGGGGGCCAGCAAAAGGGCGAATGCCAGATACCTAGGCCTCACGCCGCACCTCCGAGTGCCCTAAATCCATCAAGGTCAAGAGGGCCGCCCACGCGGGACCCACGAAGAACCAAAGGAGCCCGTAGGTCTGGGCCAACACCACTCCCGCCGAAACTCCGATGACCCACCGCGTCCAAATCATGGGTACTGCCTCCCTCTCCGGAACATGGGGTCAATCATGAGGAGGGTCTTCAGGGTGGGCACGATGCCCGTGGGGGTCTCCACCAGGGCCACGCACCGCCTGCCCTCCTCCGTGTCCTTGAAGGTCTGGCATCCTTGAAGGACCTGCTGGCGCTCGTCTTCCGGTACTCCCACGTACTCCGGCACCGAAGGGTCGTAGTACTTCCTGGGGATGAGACGGTCTAAGAGTATGTAGTCGTGTCTCCACCCCTTGACCATGAGGAAAGTCTTGATCTCCACCTTGGGGCCGATGTCCGCTCCCCGGGAGTTCTGCTGACCAAAGCAGAAAGTGATAAAGCCACCGCAAAGCCTACCCGTGTAAAGGAGCCCGTAGAGGATGCTGGGAACGTCCGTGAGAATCTTTATCTCCCCCGCCGGGTCGGCCCGCTGACAAATACCCAACCAGTTGCAGTCGTAAAAGTACCCCTGGGCGATCTTCTGCAGAGCGCCCCGCACGGGGTCGTTGATCTCCTTGGCGTAAGCGTAGGCCAGCATGGACCCCCCGGCCCGCTTGTGGTCCTCCAGGAGCCGGTTGGCGAACTCCTGAAGCGCTTGGTCGTAAGAAAGGGACTTCTCCCAAGTAATGTAGACCGGAACTCGTTGCGAAGCGCTCACTATCCCGCTCTGCACCTGCCAGTACGCCCTTAGCTGTTGGCAGTTGTAGTAAGGGTACCCCGGAACGTAACCGGTGGTCGTAACCACGGCGCTCTGAACATTGCCGTCCTGGTCCCTATACTGACAAGACCAGTCCGTGTAGTACTGCTTCCAGTAAACATACGCTTCGGCGACGAAGGTGTGGAAGCCGTTGTCGCGGTAGTCTAACTGCCGGGTAGTCGCCACAACCGTAGGACAGCCCTGCTGGGGATTGTGATTCAAAAGGGGAACGTATCCCGAAGCCGGGACGTCTCTCGTGGCCAGCTGTCCCCCGCTCCACCTTACCCGCACCCAAGCGGTGGAGCCGGAGAAAGAGGTCCAAGCCTGAACCGTCAACGCTCCCGGGTTAACAAGGGGGTTAGGGGTAACGGAAAGGTAGACCTGGGGCTGATACGCCGGAAGCTCCGGGTAGTCGGGGGGCGTGTACTTCACGGTGCAGGTCTGGGCCATCCCCCATCCCGCGAAAACCACGACCGCTAAAAGAAGCCAAACTCCCCGAACCATACGAAGCCCACCTCAGTATATAGCGTAACAAACCCCCGTGGATTTGACCACGGGAGTCTTGGCAGGAACGTCCTTTACTGGCTCACCTGGTAAACGACCTGTATGGCACCGCTCCCCCCGGGGTCAAGGGACACCGGTGAACCCTGGACCGTTGGGGTGTAAGTCTGGCCGTCCACCACCACGGGGTAAGCGCTCACGGCGTACACACCGGGTTCCACGGTGAGCACGGCAGTACTGTTGAGAGAACGACTATACCCGTTCGCTCCGGTAACCACGACATTCGCCGCAGGCCTCGGCAGGCCGGAAATCTGCACCGTTAGAAAAGCGCTGTAAAGGCTGTAGCTCACCTGAACGGTGGCCGTGGTGCCCCCGCCCACCCTCACCGGGGAACCGGAAACCGTGGCCCGGTAAGTCCTCCCGGAATAGACCACATCCCCGGCGCTCACCGTGTAATACCCCGCCGGCAAAGAAGACAAGAGCGTCGTCTGCGTAATGGACCGGTCAAACCCCCCGGGGCCTTGAACCCGAACGCTTCCCAAAGCGCCGGAGGGCAGTCCGTTCACCTCTACCAGAAGGTCCCCGGGAGCGGTGGCGGGGTCAAGCTGGTAGTTCACTCCCACCCCGCTCGTAGCCCCGGCCTCCACCTGAACCGGAGAACCCTGCACAGCAGCCCGGTAAACACCTCCAGGAGTGGCCACATCTCGGGCCGTTACCGTGTAAGCGCCGGGAGAAAGACCGTCAAGCGTCGTCGTCCTGGTAAGAGCACGCCGGAAACCGTTGGGGCCTTCCACAACCACGTCGGCGCTCACGCCCGAAGGAAGACCGCTGACCGTAACCACCAGCGTCCCCGTGGTGTACACCGGGGCGTAGCTCACCCTCACCAAAGCCGTGGCCCCCTTCTTCACCTCGGCGGAAGAAGGAGAAACCACACCCCGGTAGGTGGTGCCCTGGAACACCACCTCCTTAGCTACCACCAAATAGCTTCCCACCACCACCTCAAGAACCTGCGAGGCCTTCAGGGTGGCGACAAGGGAAGCGCCGCTCCTCACCTCCACATCTCCTTCCGCCCCAGAAGGAAGCCCGGCGATCTCCACCGCGAGGTACCCTGTGTCCGGCGGAAGATACTGCACCACCACCGTAGCCGTACCCCCACCGGAAAGCGTCAGAGAAGAAGGCTCCACCTTCGGCGTGTAGGTCCTCCCCCCGACCTCTACGGAGTCCGCGAAAACGCTGTAAGTCCCCGCCTTCACGCCCCGCAAAGTCGTGGTAGACGTGAGATTCCAACTAACCCCTCCAGGGCCGTAAACCGTAACCCGCCCCTCCGCGCCGGAAGGCAGCCCCTGGATCACCACGGTCAGAGTCGCGGGCAAGGTGTCCTGGCGAACCGCGTAATCTACCCTGACCTCCGCTGTCTTTCCGTACTCCACCTTCACGGGAGAACCCTGAACCGTGGGGGCGTACACCTCCCCCTGAGGACCCGAAACCTCCGCCGCCTCCACGGCGTATTCGCCCTCAGGAAGCTCCAAAAGGGCGGAGGTCTTCAGGACCTTCTCTACCCCGTTCCCCCGAACCACCACGTTGCCCTCAACCCCACCGGGTAGACCGGAAACCGTCAAGGCGAGCTTGCCGTTCAAGCTACCCTGGACGCTCGTGCACCCGGCGAGAAGCAAAAGCAGCAAGGAAAGCCTGCCCAAAACCCTCACCATCCGTACACCACCCCCAGGCCAAACCGGGCCACATTGGGACCAGTACCCATCGGGAAAGACAGAACGCCCTCAAGCCCCAACCCGAGGTCCCCAAAGAGCTTGACCCCAAAACCCGTGCCCACCTCACCGTAAGTGAATCCGGGACCGTAGAAACCTCGGGCTACACCCAAAAGCGCCTTGAAGGAAAAGGGAGAGGCCACCGTCACGTGCGCCACCCCCAGGGCCGCGTAAAATCCCAAGGAATCATAGGTAAGACGGGCATAACCCCCGAATCCCTGGAGAAGCGCGTACCCTACCCTCAAAGAACCCCCCAAGGGAGAAACGCCGGTGAGCACAACCTCCACGCCCAAAGGAGAAGGCCTTTCCACTTTGGGTATCTCGCCCCTAAGCCGAGTTAGCTCTTCCCTCAGGGCCTTCACTTGGGCTTCCAGAACACTTACACGGTCCTCCAAGGCCTTTAGGCGCTCTTCCGCGTCCTTCACCCTGCTCAACGCCACCTCAAGGGCAGACACCTTCCCCAAAACCTGGGAAAAAAGCCCCTGAAGCTCAGAGTACCTACTCTGCGCTTCCTGAGCCTTCCCGTCCAACGCTTCCTCCAAAGCCTTTACCTTAGCGTCCAGGTCCCGCAAAAACGCCGCTAGCCCGTTCACCTCCTCCCTGAAGTCCCGCAACCCCTTATACGTGGTAGCCTCCAGGTCGCTCAAACGCTCCGCGAAAGAAGCGGTCTGCGCTAAGGCCTCTTCCGCCTTCTCCCGGGCGGTGCCCGCCAAGGTGGACGACTCCGCCTGCGCCTTCTCCAAACGCTCCCGCAACTCCTTGATGGCATCCGCGTAAGCTTGCAAAACCTGACCCTGGTCCTGAAGCGCCTGGGCAAGCTCATCGGCCCTCTTCAAAAGCGCCTTGAGGTTCTGAATATCCTCCCTGGTGAGGTCCTTCAAGTCCTTCAGGCGATAAGTGAGGATGACCCTCCAGAGAAGCGTAAAGGCCTCCCCCCGCTTTAGGTAGGCTTCCGGCCTGATCTGCCCATCGGGATACCCGTAGACTACCCCTTCCTTGACCAAAGCGTCTACCGCCTCTTGGCTCCACGACTGCGCCAAGGAAAAAGCCCCCAAAACCAAGGTCAACACCAAAACCGCCCGCATCACTTCACCTCACTCCACTTGCCGCCCACGGTAAAGGTACGCCCCGCGCCAACCTCCGTGGCCGCCCAGACCACTTCCAGGGGCAGAGTTACCCGGTCGACCAAAAACGCCCCCCGTTCGCTCTCCCCCGGAAGCAACCGCCCGGGAACCGCCGCTCCTTCACGCCACAAAAGGCGAAACGAAACCTCACCGCCTCCCCCCTTGACCCGCAACCGCGCGGGGTCCAAAACCACCGGGTTTTTACCCGAGTTCAAGGCCCGGTACTCCAAAAGCACCCCCTCCCCCGCCCTCGTCAGCGTGAACTCCACCTGCAAGGGCAAAGAAGACTCAACGGGCTTCTCCTTCGCTTCCCCGGCCCCTTCCTTCGAAGGAGGTGTAGATGGAGAAGCCCGCCTCACCGGAGTCAGGTCTGAAGAAGGGACTTCTACCCCCTCCTGACGGGGATAACGAACCCTGTACCGGTAAGTGGTGAAATTCTTGTCATCCACCACAAGGCGGAGCATGAAGACCCGCCCGCCCGCCGTAACCACCAGGTCCGTGGTCCCCGCCCGCTTGGTGGGCCTAAGGTAGATGCTGTTGCCGAAAACCCGCATCTCGAAGAGGTCCGACCTCGCGGAAACCGCCTGCTCCACCTGCTCGTCCACATCCACAATCGTCAAGAAGCCGGGAGTGAGCACCACAATCCCGGGACGGGTCATGAGGTCCCGAACGTCGTACACCCGCTCCACATAAGGACCAAGCTGCGCCCACGCCAAAAGCCCTAACGCCAAACTCCAGAAAGCCCAAACTCGCCGCACCTCTTACCTCCAAAAGTAGTAGCTACGCGCCGTCTTTCCTTCCTTGTTCACCTTGAGAAGAAAACGGTACTGCCTGCCGTCCTGAAGCATCACCCAAAGCTCCCCTTCTCCCTCTCTCACCAAGGGCCGCAAGAGCACCATCGCCCCCTCCAACACCTGCACCTGCACGTAGGGCCATCCGGTGGCGACATACCGCACCCCCTCACCAAAACGCAACACCGTGGTCCCATAGGGCACCAGGTCTATCCGGTACACCTTCCCCCACCCAAACCCCAAAAGGGCCAAGACCACTACCGCTACCCAAAAGGACCAGCGCATCCGGTATGGATTATAGCATGGAAGGTGAGATAATGCCTAGCCCCACCCGGATAAACCATGGTACACTTGGTCTGTCCCGAAAGGGGAGGTGTATATGTACGGGTTACTCGGAGTGAGCTTGCTGGTAGCGGCTTTGTTGGGGCAGAAGGAAGCCCAAGCGATCCTGTTTCTGTGGATCGCTTGGCCGGTTCTGAGGGGGTTCCTCCTTGCCCTTCCGAAGGTTGTTGAAAGCCTTCGGAAGAGGAAGGAGGAGAAGGAAGACATCGAGGCTATCGAAGCGGAGGTGATGGACGTGGAGTGGGAGGATAACTCCCAGCGGCGGTCGCTTCCACGCTCCACCCGTCCGGAGCTCCCTGACCCGGACGTGGTGGAGGCGGAGTGGAAGGAGTTGCCGGCTCCCTCCGCTCCCCGGTGGAAGACGGCTATTGCCGCGGCGCTGGTTGTCGTTGGTGGCCTTCTCTTCCTGGCTGGAGCAATAAGCTTCGTGCTCACGTTGCTCCGGTAGGAAGGGAGGCGGTCTTTCCACCCCTGGTGAACTCACCAGGGGTTTCTTCTTGCTCTACCAACCCCCGTGGTATAATCCAGGTGTCCCGAAAAGGGAGGTGAGCCATGGGAAAGAACTTGGAGAAGTTCATGCAGGAGATCATGAAGCACTTGGGTCAGGGGACGTTGTCCCGGCGGGAGGACGGGGCGATCGTTTATGATGCCCCGTGCTCCTGCGGGAACCCATACTGCGGCGACGAGGTGATCCTTCTTCAAGATCACCTCGTCTGGACCCGTACATGGGGGTCCCGGGATTACTGGGACCGCTGGGTCTTCTACGAGGACGGGGATTTCGACTACGCCGGCACTGTAACCGATCAAGAGGGGTTCCGCTATCCCCCGGTTGTACCGGAGTGATAGCGGCCCCCGGTTAGGACCCCCGGTGAGATCACCGGGGGTTTTCTGGTTTAGAGGGGGAGTCCCAGGAAGGCGTGAACCTCCTTGAGGAAGCGGCCCACGGCCTCGGTGTCCACGGAACCCAAGAGGACGGACACGGTCAAGGGAAGGGGACCGGAAAGGAGGACCAACCCCCGGTCCTGGAGGAGAATCAGGTACAGGGTAAGGAGCTTCCGCTCCCCGCCCAAGTCGTAGATGACCTCCGCCTTGAACAGGGGATTTGTGGGCGAAGGAGGCGTTACCCGGGCCACCTCGTACCGGATGGTCCTAGCCTTCTCCCGCATCTCCGACGTAACCTTCCCGGGAAGCTCCCGCTCCTGGAGGACATCGTAGAAGGGTTGGGAGAGGTACCGGTTGATGCCCGCGAAGTCCAAAGCCCGAACGGCCTCGAAGAATCCCTTGACCGTTTCCGCCGCGTCCTTCTCCGGCGAAGAAACGGCCGGGGGAACCGGAGAAACCGGCGGTGAAGGCGGCGAAGGGGAAACCTGAGGCGGGGGTGAAGCCGGAGCCTCTTGGGTTTTGGGAGCGCCCAGCCTCACCAGGGCCTCCCGGGCCTCCCTCCGCACCTCATCGGGAAGGAAGAGGTCCTGTGCGCTCGCAATCCGGGCGTAGTCCTCACGGGCTTCAGCCAACCGCCCTAAACGCTCCAAAGCCCGCGCCTTGGCGAGGGTGGTCCGCCAAAAGAGGTCGGCTACCCGACCTCCCCAGTTCACTCCCTGAAGAGAACGGTAGAAGGCCTCCGCCGCCTCTAAAACGCCCTCGGGATTCCCCAAAGCCTCCTCCGCCCTCACCAAAAGGGCGTAAGCCCTGGCCGCCTGAGGAAGTTCACCGGGACGGGCAGGGGCTCCCTTCTCCGCCAGTATCCGGGCATCCCTCGCCGCCTTGTCGGGAGCGAAGCGGAGGTAGGCCTCCGCCCTGCGGTAGCCGTATTCCCAAACGTCCCTCCCCTGGCGGTCAAAGGCGAAGGGGTAGAGCGCCTTGAGCCCAAGGTTGTAGTAGCTCGCGGCGCTCTTGTAGTCCCCGGAAGCCTCGTAGTAGCGCCCGTAGAGGTAATGAAACTCGGGACCGACGCTGTCCCCCGCCATCCTCTGCCGCCTCAAGAGGGCAAAGACCTCCTCCCGAACCCGGGGATCGGGGTGGGTAAGCCTCTCCTCGGAAACCGTGGGAAGAGCTTCGTAAACCCCTCTGGGCGGGGTGTAGGTGCCGGAACCGGGAAGCGCCCGGGAAAGGTCCGCCTCTCCCAAGGGGTCCCCCGTCACGGTGGGGGCGCAAGCGGCGAGAACCAAACCCAAGACCAAGACCGAGTACACCCTGCTCATCCCATCACCTCCCCAACAACCGCGCCACGTCCTTCAGAATGGCGATCTCCGTGAGGGCAAACAAGACGGCCAGGCCAAACCCCAGCGCGTAGGGGTACACCTTCTCCACCCACTTCCTCCCCGCGAACAGGCGGTACACCGCCTGCCCTCCATCCAGAGGGGGTATGGGAAGAAGGTTGAACCAGAACAACACCGCGTTCAAAGCCCCCCAAACCAGAGCCAAGCCCTCGAGCCCTCCTTGCCGAATGATGCCCCCCGTAACCTGGAACATGGGAATAGCCCCCGCGGTGCTCAGGTTACCGAAAAGCGCCCGGAAGAGGTCCCCGACCAACAAAACCGGGAAAATCAGGATGGCGGCAAAGGCCTTCAGGGTAAAGAGAAGGCTTCCCTTCAGAATCCCCCAAAGGACAAAGCCCGCTAACGCCGCCAGCAGAGAAGCCAAAGGACCCGCCACGTACACCCTTACCCAATCCAGGGAAGTCAGGTGCTTAGCGTCGTCCTCCTGAACCAAGACCGCCCCGAATAGGGGGATAAGGCCTAGACGGCACTCGGTGCCCTTTCTCTTCCAGCGCAAGACCCAGGGAGGACCACCCAGGTAAACCCCCAAAACCGGAACCCGGTACTTGCGGTAAACCACGTAGTGCCCCAACTCATGGAGCGCTATGGCCACGTGCATCAGAAGCAAGACGATCAGAACTTCCACCATCTTCAGGTTACCTCCTTCACCTCTGCGTTTTCCCGCTTCTTCTCCACCACGGGAGGAACCACCTTGCTCCCCTGAAGCTTCCGGTCCAGGGGAAGGTGGGCCAGCATGGCCCGGACCACTCCCGCGATGGTCTCCGGGGATTCGCCGGCTTCCACCAACTCCAAAAGGAGAAGGACCTCCGCCTCGTCTCCCTCGCTCTTCAACCGAAGAGCTCCCTCCACCGCTCCTAGGTCCCCGTGGGGCATCAGGACCTCCAGCACCTTCGCCATCTCCTTGAAACCGCCCTTCGGGGCATCCCAGTTGCCGAACTTCAAGGCCGCCGGCGACTTCGCCACGGCCAGGGCGTAAGCCCCCGCCTCCCCAAACTGCCCGGAAAGCACCAACCTCTCAAACCGAGGATACCCTTTCTCCGTCAACACCTTGTACCCTAGCGCCAAGGCCTTACCGAGAAAGGGCTCCTTCAGGTACACCCCACCTATAGCCCGCACCACGTCAGGTCGCCGCCTGAGCTTCAGCATCCTTCACCTCCCAAATGGACTTCCCCGCGTAGTGTCCCACGCCCATCCGGTTCAAAAACTCCCGGCGTTCCGAAAGCCAACGCATGCTCCACACCAAGTCTTCCGGCTTGACCTCCATCCCTACCCTCTTGGCGAGTTGCTTCAGAAAACGCAACTCGGGCCAAGTGGCCTCTTGCAACACCTTGGCCACCTTCTCGGCCTCCTCCCCCCGCATCTTCACTCCCCGCGCCAGCTCGTACACCGGGGCCAGGTAGGTCTTCCGGTCTACCCGGCCCACCTCCTTGAAAAACCACGGAGAGGCGGCCACCTGGGCCGAAAGCGCCACCCCCTCGTGGTAGCGCTCCTCCAATAGAGCGACGATGGCCTTCTGCTCTCCCCTTAGGGCCATCATCCCCTGGAGCAAGGCCACCACGCTAAACCGATCCCCGCGAACCATCGCCCTGAAAATCTCCAGCGCTAACCGCTCCTTCGCCTTCACGCCCGTAAACCCCCTATGAACCCCAGCAGGAAAAGCTTCTCCGCCCCCAAACCCCGCACCCACGCCTCCAGGTTCTGCATCAACGCCACCGGATTCGCCCGCGAAGCCTCCCCCAACCAGAAAACCCCTCGCTCCACCCCGTAGCGCAACCAAGAAGCTCCCTCGCGGGCCAGCTCATCCACCCAGGCCTTGAACGCCTCCGGGTGCAGATACCCCCAAACTCCCACGCCCACCAAGACCACCACCAAAACTCCCTCTAAGGGCCGCCTCAGCGCGGAGCCCAGCGCCAACCCCGCAAGGAAAGGTAAGACCAGACCGAGGTAGCCTTCCAGACTCATACTAACCGGCCTCCCTTTTCATTTTAGCTAAGGATCGAGCATAGAAGGCAAGCCCTAGAGCGTCCAGGGCGTGAGGACGGTGCTTCCTCGGCAAAGCGCTTATCTGCCCGAGTAAAGGCCCCCACCCTTCCAGGTGAAGCCTCAACCAAAGGGCGCGGTCTTTCTCGTCCAACCCCGAAGGGAAACGAACCCCAAGGCGCTCCGCCGTCTTCAGGTGAAGCCCCTTCACCAAACTCCTCTTCCACAAGGGGTCCACGGGCTTCGCTCCCAAAGCCAAAAAGCCCCCCACCAAAATCAGGGGCACCACCTGCCCTTGCCCGATGTTCCTGCCCTGATAGGTCCAGTCCTCAACGTAAACCTCATCGGCGCGAAGGAGAAGGGGGTGGAGCGCCCTCAAGACTTCTTCCACCGCCAAACGGTAGTCCGAGGGAAGCGTCAAGGTCCCCAGGTGAACCTCCTTGCCCAAGAAGGCGTACCCCGTGTGGATCCCCGGATCAACGGTCAGCACGGAGGGCATCCAAGACCTCCTCCCGCCACCGTCCGTACCCGCCAAATCCCCCGACCACACGAACCACCTCCCCCCTCCTGTTCACCACGACGGCCACGGGAGTTATCCGAAGCCCGGCCCGATCCACTTCGTCCCGCATCCGCTCCAGATAAGCCCGCGCCGCCTCCTCCTCCCACCCCCAAGAAATCAACCGAAGTAGCCAGTCCTCGTAAGACCCCTCGTGCCGCATCACGGGAACATAGCGCACCCGCTCCCTTATTTCCGAATCCTTCGCGAGCTCCTTCTCCAAAGCCCGGCAAAAAGGACAGCGGGGATCGGTGAAGAGAAGGACATAAGGGGGCTCACGAAAAGGCCAGGCTTCCCGGAAAAAGGAAGGACGCAATTCAAGTGGAGCACCCCTGGGAAGCAGGAGATAGACCAAAACCCCCACGGCCAAAGCGAACCCGGCAAGGACAAAAGCGCGAAGGAACGCCATCCCTCACCCCCCCCTCTCCCCGGTCATTTCCACTACACCCCTACCCTCCCAGGTTTCCAAGTTTCTGGGAAAGCTGACCGCCCTTAGGCTTTCCAGAAGAGCGCGAACCCGATCGTGATCCGCGAGGACCGCGTATTCCGTTCGCCCGGCGCGAAAACGCGCTCCTTCCAGAGCCTTCAGATTGGTGAAGTCCACATCCACCACACGCTCGCCCCGTGTATCCGCCAGGTGAACCCGAGCTACCCCTTCCGGTATCCGCCACACCGCACCGGGCCAATCTTCGTGAGCTACCACCGTCCGCTTGTAAACCCCGTTCAAGGCCCAAGTCACGATTACCCGTTCCACTTCTCTACCAGAGAACCAAAGAAGGGCCGCCAACCTACGGGGGTCTCCCAATATTTCCCGGACCTTCCGGCACTCCCCCTCACGGAGGGAAAAGGCCAGAAGGTCCTTCAACCCCGAAAAAGACTCACGTACCCCCTCCGCCTCCCTGGTCCTATACACCAACCGGCCCCCTTTGCGGCAAAACACCAGGTCGGAATCGGCGTAGTTCATCAAGCTGTTCAAAAACTCAAAGGGCCTCACCGCGCACCCCCTAGAGTTCGTACTCCGGAACGTCCTCCTCCTTCACTTCACCCTTCTTTTGCAAAACCCAGATGGTCTGTTTTAGGTGGAGGCTCCGCTCCTTAGTTACAACAATCCCCGCGCTTCTAAGCGCACTCTGAAGCCTGGGCAAGCGCCTCACCAGCGCCTCCGGCGACTTCGGCCAGTCCATCAGGTTCTTGGTGTTGACCTGCCCCCCGAACACCACCTTTTCCAGTTCTTCCAGAAGCCCTTTTGAGGTGTACCGCCGGCTTTCTCCAGGCTGCCAGTCCCGGGTAAGAAGCAGAATCGCCCCGCCCAACGGGTTAGACTCCAAAAACTCGCTGTCAAACTCGCCCTGAACGTCGTAAAAAGCTTCTCTCAGTTCCCCTAACGGAACGCCGAAGTGGCTGACACCGGCCTCCGCCCACACGATCCAATCGGCCAGGCGGGGAAGAAAACCTAGCTCCTCTTCGACTTCGTCAAAACGCTGTAAAGCCACGGAAGCCGCGTCCAACAAAACCCCCAGGATACGGGGATGCTCCCGGTGAAAGCGAGTCCACAGTTGGCTGTCGGTAACCCGGTCCTCATCGGCGATGCGGGTGAGTTCCACCCGTATGGCCCGGTCGGCCAGGTCGTCCCGTATAGCGCCAAACCCGATCCCGGTGAGGATCACGGGCCTCTGCGCCTCGAGGACCACCTCCGAGTCGTCCGTGTAAAGCTTCCGCTTGCTGAGGCCCCCACCGGTGCTCAGGCGGCAAAACGCGTCCGAAATCCGCGGAGGAATCTGCGAGAGGTTGTCGTACAGGAGAATGTGGTTGTTCTGAGCCGCGATCACGATGTCGCCCTCGTTTTCCGGCTCCGAACGCCGCGGCGCTTTCGTGGGGTCCAACAGGCGCTTAAGAACCTCCCCCGCCGTGCTCTTACCGGCCCCCTTCTCGCCGCTGAGGATCAAAACAGGATACGGACCCCAAGGGTTTAGGCTCCCAAGAAGCCACCCCAGGACCAATAAACGGTCCCGCTCACCCTGTAAGGGCAAAAGCTCCCACAGAGGCTCTAAGCTTCCTCCTCTCTCGGGGACGGGCAGAGGGCGCTGGTACTCGTTGCGGTAGAAGCGCACGGGCGCTTCCGAAGCCGGGATGACCCGCCACCCCTCGGCGGTAACTTCCACAACGGTCCAATCCGGTCTTCCAAGGTCCAGGTATACCCGACGCTCGCCCGTCTCTTTTTCTTCCCACCCGCCTAAGCGGGTAAAGACGGGGTGAACGTCGCCGAAGAGCAAACCCGTTGCCCGTAGATCGGCCATCACGTCTTCAACCGCCACCTTGGGCACAAGACGTTTGTAGACCTGGCCGTACAGCCGGCGCAACCAGGCCTCGGCGCGGGCGCTGCGAACGGGCCAATGCTCCACATGGCCGTTCAACCGCACGCTCACCCAAACCTCAGTTCCGTGAGCACGCCAAACCTCGTACTCTTCCATCTCCAAGAGTTCCCGGAGATGGTCGGAAGCTCGCGGCTTCGCCTCCTTGGGGTCGCGCCCCAGATAGGTCTGCCAATCGGCCCACACCTGGACGTAGCTAACCCCCAAGCGCTTCGCCGCCTCCCGAAGAACCAGTTCGGTCTCCACCCGGGTCAGCCCGTGCTCCACAAGCGCGGCGAAAAGCTTGGGGTACGTCTCCCCCCAACTTTCCGGCGAAACCCGCTCGACCAGAGAAAGGATTTCCTTGGGAATGATCATGACCGCCCCCCCAAAGCCCTGAACCTTCTGCCCCGCGCTTCTCTCCACACCGGCTCCAGATCTAGCTTCCGAATGGGAGCCCTTAGGCCATACCTGAACCCGTCCTTGGCCGTGGCCAAAGCCTCTGAACGGGGTAACCCGGCCTGAACGGCCGCCTCCGTTAAGGCGCTCACCACCACATCCTCGGAAAGCCCCATGTGGGCGTATCCGCCGAGAAGCCGCGCGGTCCTCAAAAGCGTGTGGTGCCGGGTGCCCACAGGAGCCTCCGCCACACGCCGGAAAGCCCAGCGCAAAAGCCCTTCCAGTTGGCCCGGCAAGGCCGAACCCTCAAACGGGACAGCCCGTTTAGGCTTAGAGTCCTTCGGAAGGAGTTTTCGCCGAAGCGCCTCCGGTAAAGGGGGAAGGGAGTGCGCGGGAAGAAGGGGAACCTCCCAGACATACCCCGGCGTGGGCGGCACCACCAGAGCGGTCCTCCCCAGTCCCCGCAAATCCACTCCCGGCAAAGCCCGCACCGTGGCCCTCAACCGATTCCCGTCCGACCCAACCCGAAACCATAGGTGCCACCCCCCAGACGGAGTACGCGCCCGGGGTGCCTCCTCCACGCCGGTCAGACCGGAAAACTCCGCCCAAGCGTCGGAAACATCCACGTCTAAGACCAGAACCTCCCTGGGCGGCACCAGGGCTACCCCACAGCCGGGACAAACACGCCACCAAAACCCAACCACCGCGCGGTCGCACGTGGCATCGTTGATCCCGCGCGGGACCAAAGGGGAATGGGGTCGCTTGCCCCCGGGAACAACCGGGATCACCCGATACCCCAACTCCGTGTACGCCAGGGCTTGAAAAAGGATTCCAGGTATGCTACGCTGCATCCAGACCTCCTCGGGTCAAAAAGGGGCTTCTGGGCCAGGGGAGCCCCTATATCAACCAATAGGTCGGTTTTCCAGAATGGTCGCAAGAGCCCTTATAGCTCCCGGTAGGTCCTCCTCGTTAAAAATCACATCCCCAACCGCGACCCACACCCGATCGGGTTCCACGCGAGCGTACGCGGGAATCCCGATTTGGTGAAACAAATCCACTAAATCTACCGCTTGTTCCAGGCTATTATCTGACCTCAAGAGCGGTTTCATCGCGTTCCACCTCCAACCACTCCCGGGCGTAGCGGTCAAGTTCTTCCACGGAAATCAGTACCTTCCCGCGCGGTCCCGGAACGGCCCGTGGGCGCAAATGCCCAGAGCGAATCGCCGCACGTAACGTCGATTGCGGAACACCCAGATACCTGGACGCTTCCCGAATGTCTAGGTAGCGGGATGGAACCTCTCGCCTTAGCAGAAACATTCCATCGGCCTTACCGGTGATCAGCGCGTGCAGCACCATGGAATCGGGAATCCCTAGACGTGAGGCCAGCGCCCCGGCAAGGCGTCTCGCGGTCTCCACGGTCATCCCGACCCCCCCGTTTTCTATCCGCCACACATGCTGACGGCTAACACCCGCCAACGATGCCAACTCGGCAACGCTCATGCCCGCCATTCGCCGCAACTCCCCCAACACGCCCATACACGGGTTAGCGTAGCACACTACGCTACACTTTGTCAACCCTTACACCATACAACAGGGTGTAAAAGCCGCTGATGACGCGTTTTGTAACAAGAAGTAAAATCCCGTTAGGTGGATGAGGGGATAAGCGGTCTTGCTTGACTTACAATCGCCTTCAGAGGAGGAATCTCATGAGTCCCGAAAGCGCCCGCCATATTGAGTCCGCTATAGACTGGGAACTCGTGGCCCGTATGACCCCCGAGGAGTTCGGGAGGTTCCTCCGTTCCCTGAGGGAAAGGGCGGGCCTCTCCCAGAGGGAGATGGCCGAAGGGGCCAAGATACATCCCGCCTACATCTCCTTCGTGGAGACCGGGAGGCGAAACCTGCGCAAGATGAACGCCCAACGGACTTTCAGCATCCTCTCCGCCTACGGGCTGAGGGAAGACGAGATCAACACCCTCTTCCGGCTCTGGGCAGAAGACGAGGCGCGGCAAAGGTCCCAAGCCCCGGACTTGGAGAACCTTCCCCCCGAAGCCCAAGAACTCCGCCCCTACCGGCTGCCTCTGGTGGAAGCGGGGGCGGGGTCCCCCAGCTTCAACGACGCTCAGGAGTACGTGACCCTCTACCTGCCGGAGATGCGGGGCAAAGGTCCCGGAGACCTCTTCGCCGTCAAGGTGGTGGGCAACTCCATGGAACCCCTCCTCTACGAAGGCGACCTGGCCGTGGTGCACACGCAAGGCCGAGTGGGCATAGGCGCTGTGGTGGCCGTGGGCATCCCCTGGAACGGCATCGTGATCAAAAAGCTCGCCGAACGGGAAGGGAAACTCTACCTCAGCAGCGTCAACCCCATGTACGAAGACCAACCCTTCCCGGAAGACGCGAAGATATGGGGTCCCGTGATCGCCATCATACGCAACCTCACCAACGGATACCCCGGCAGAAGGAAACTCTGACCGCCATGCCCCGCCGCCACCGCAAAGGCGAAGGTTCCCTCCGCTACCGCAAAGACCTCGGGATGTACGAAATCCGCCTCACCGTAGGCGGCAAACGCAAAAGCTTCTACAGCCCCGGACCCCGCACCCGGGAAAACGAAAAAAAGGCCGACCTCCTGCGCCGAAAACTGGCCCTGGCCTACGGCATCACCCCCAACAACCCCGACAACCCACCCACCCTCCTGGAGTGGCTGGAAGCCCACGCCGAAGCCGCCCGGGCCGAAGGCCGCCGCCCCAACACCCTCAACAGCTACGCCCGCCACATCCGCCTCATCGCCCAACACCTCGGGGACCCCCGGCTGGACACGGTAACCGCCGAACGCCTGGAAGCCCTGTTCCGCGCCCTCGCCCAAGAGGGATACAGCCGCTCCACCGTCGCCCAGGTGCGCAACCTCCTCCACGCCGCCTTCGAACGCGCCGTGCGCTACGCCCGCCTCTCCGAAAACCCCGTGGACCGCACCCGCCTGCCCCGCTTCCCCAAAGGGCAAGCGGGCCGGGAAATCCCCGAAGAAGAACTCGCCCGCATCCTGGAAACCGCCCGGGAACACCGCCTGTTCGCGGCCTTCTACCTGCTGGCAGCCTACGGCCTGCGCCGGGGTGAGGTCCTGGGCCTCATGTGGCCGGACGTGGACTTCGAAGGAGGTCTGCTCCACATCCGCCGAGCCCTCGTCCCCGACAACCGCACCGCCCGGCTCATCCTCGGCCCCACCAAGACCTCCGGGTCCGACCGGACGCTCCCCCTGACCGAAGAGGCCCGGGAAGTCCTCCTGGCCCACCGGGAACGCCTGGAAATGGACGGCCTCTACCACCCCGAAGGCTTCGTCTTCCCCTCCCTGGCAGGCACCCCGGTCCGCCCGGAAAACCTCTACCGGGTGTGGACCCGCCTCCTGGCCAAAGCGGGCGTGCCCCGGGCTCGCATCCACGACCTCCGGGGCACCTTCATCACCCGCGTGGTCCGCGAGACCAAAAACCCCAAACTCGCCGCCGTCCTCGCGGGCCACAAAAGCCTCACCGTGGCCATGCAGCACTACACCCGCGTCTCCGAACAGGACCTCAAGACCGCCCTCAAAGGCCTGTCCCTCACCCGCAACAACCGGGAAGACGATAAGGGGTAGTCAAGGGGTAAGAAAAACCGGAAAACCCAGGGTTGGACCCTGGGTTTTCCGGCTTCTGGAGCCTGGTGGCGGCGGTGGGACTCGAACCCACGACACCACGATTATGAGTCGTGTGCTCTGACCACCTGAGCTACGCCGCCCAGCGCCAGGCAACCCCCA
>Ga0079998_116654_pt1 | contig 22927 bp, 24 predicted proteins | sample PerSpoBPS_BMetaG_FD_69201 | JGI IMG/M metagenome (GOLD analysis project Ga0079998, IMG submission 69201) | Thermal spring microbial communities from Yellowstone National Park, Wyoming, USA - Perpetual Spouter B (PS_B) MetaG (SPADES assembly)... | ecosystem: Environmental > Aquatic > Thermal... | reverse complement strand
GGGACGTACGGCATGGCCCGGATCTATATAGACGCGAGGGCCTTTGAGGAGAGGCCCTACATCTCGTATGGCGACTTGCTGGAGGCTCTGCGTCGGGAGTTGCGGCGTCTTTTGCCGGTTCACAGGAGGCTGGGGGAGCTTCTGGCTAGGGTGAGGGGGGTCTCCGTGGCGGGGGTCGACGTAAGGTTTGAAGCGGGGAGAGGCGCCCCCAGCCTCTCGGAGCTTCTGCAGGCTCTGGACGAGTGGGCGGGGGGCAGGGGCGAGAAGTTGCTGGTCATCGTCGACGAGGCGCAGGAGCTCGTGAAGCTGAAGGGGCGGCAGATGCTGCCGGTGCTGGGCTACGCCTACGACCACCTGCGGAACCTCTCCCTGGTGCTGACGGGGTCCAAGGCGGGGCTTCTGCTGAGGTTTCTGCGTCTGGAGGATTCGGCTCTTCTTGCGAAGAAAGTCAAAAGCTGAAAAAATGGGGTGCCTTTTCAGGATTTTTTCGGCGATTTCTCTCTGTTTCGGCGTGCCGTTCTTCACCTTATCGGCGAGGTACAGCGCTACGGCTCTCCTGATTTTACCGTCTTGCTCCGCCAGTCTCAAGAGATCAGTCGTGGCGATGTACACCATGTAGTAGGGGCCTGCCTTCACAATGTTCGGCCTAAGCCCAACTGACTTAAGTCTCTTGGCGACTTCCTGCGCCTTTTCGACATCGTGGACGTAGTGTCTAGCCAAGAGCGAACCGCCACTATTGCTGACAAGATGCAGATGCATCACGATGCCCGCCACGGTTATGCTCTTCTTATTCTGCTTGAGGATGGCCCTAAAGCTATCGTCGGTGGTCAGCTTTATATAGATCCACTTGTGCGCCTTCAGCAGATCCAGCAGTTCCCCGTATACACCAGCCGCCTCCCTAAGCTTTACAAACGCCTCCTTGCCAGAGGCAACGAGGGCCTTGTGTGTGCCTACGCCTAAGCCCAGCCTCCAAGGCTCCTTAGCCGCAATAAGAATCTTGTATTTGCTATGCAATACTTCCCTCCATGTGGCCGTCCCATCTCCCAGCCACATGGTGAACAGAGGTGCCCACTCCCCGCGTCTGAGGTAGTCCGCAACTAGACCTATTGCCTCGTTCTTGCTCCACTTCTGCCTCCAGCTCTTTACCTTGATACGTACCATTACGCTTATCCCCTTATGCGTCAAGTTGGCTGAGGCGATATGTATGCGGAATTTTCCATACCTCACCGCGGCCCAAGCAAACACCTGCCAAGGCTGCGTGGTGCCCATGAAGGGCCGACCCTTCTTATTGCTCTCATCGCTTGCCCTCCAGCCCAGTTGCAACAATTTAAGTTTTTCACGTGATATCTTCAGCAGGTCGGGGAAGTATGTCTCAGCTGTTACGCCGTGGATCATAATGTATGGAACGAAATCCCCTCTTACATACATCCACGTACCGTTTGGCGCGTATAGCCTCTTCCCTTCCAACCTGTACATGCCCTCGGCGACGGCCTTGTACAGCGCCGTCAGCTTTTCTTTCGTCTGCATCCACGCCTCCCGTAGTAATCGCGTCATCGCGTCTCTGAAGTGGAAGAGCTGTCTCCTCTCCTCCTCCGAGAGTTGAAACGTCTCGGCGATCCTCTCTGCCGCGTATTCCACGTACAGCATCCACGCCGGGAATACCCAGTCCACAGGCCCCCGCAAGACGCCGCGGGTGGAGACCTCCTCAAGCACCTCCTCCAAGGTCGGCTGCTTCTCAACAGGCCTCAGCGCAAGCTCTAGACGTTGTTTAATTTTGTTCAACTCCATAACGCGTCAAACGACATAACAGTCGCGATCTTATCCATGTCTCTTCTTTTGCTTCGCTATTTAAGCCTTCTCTCCACAGGTAAAGACTGACAAATATAGAGCTACAGGAGTAATTATACCTGCCAGGATATACCACGTAGAGCTGGCCACGAGGCTGTCGGCGTCGTTAAGGAGGTCGGGCCCGGCGTAGATGGGGTGTCGCCAGGCGACTGCGTGGTGACTAGCTTCATATGGCCGTGCGGCCGTTGTAAAAACTGCGCCTCGAGCAGAGAAAATCTTTGCGAAAACTTCGCCAAGGTCAGACTCAAGGGCGCGTCGCCTCTATACGGGAGGTACGCCGAGAGGATAGAGATAAAGCCGTTTGCCAGGGAGCAGGCGCTTGAGTATCTGAGGGAGGGCTTCCGGCGGGCGGGCGCGTCCATAGAGGAGAGGCTTCTGGAGGCCGCCGTGGACGCCCTCGGCGGCGTGGTGGGATGGCTCGCCTACTTCGGCCTCAACGCCCTGCGGGACCCCGCAACGGCCCTGGAGGCCACCGTGGAGCGGGCCGCGGAGGTCGCCGCGGGGGAGTTCTGCAACTTCGTGAGGTACATGGGGACCCGGCGCTACGTCTCCGTGGCTAAGCTGGCCGCCGCGGCGGGGGGCGCCAGGTGGTCCGACGTGAAGAGGCTTCTGCAGGCGGAGGAGGGGAGACCTATAAGCGACTCCGAGGTGACTAAGCTCCTCCGGAACTTGGTGGACTACGGCTTCTTGGAGAAGCGCGGGGAGCTGTACGCCGTGCCGGACCCCGTCCTCAGGCGGGCTCTGCGGGACATACAGTGTTTAATATAGCCATTTGTTGATCCGTGGTTAAGGAGGTTAAGCAGGACATAAGGGAGCGCATTTGGCGCGTCCTGGAGAAGAGGGACCTAGCCGCCTTCCCGAGGCCTGTCTACGGCAGGATACCCAACTTCAAGGGGGCTGAGGAGGCGTGTCGGAACCTCGCGTCCACGGAGGAGTTTAGGAGGGCCCGCCTCGTGAAGATAAACCCAGACGCGCCTCAGAGGCCCTGTAGGGAGCTGGCGCTGTCGCTGGGCAAGGCGGTGGTGATGCCGACGCCTAGGATAAGGGAGGGTTTCCTCCTGCTGGACCCCGGCCGGATCCCCCGCGGCGCCTACCGCGAGGCGTCCACCATCTCAGGCGCCTTCAAGTGGGGGCGGCCGGTGAAGCCTTGGGACCTCCCGCCGGTTGACATGGTGGTGGTGGGGTCCGTCGCCGTGAACCCCACTGGGAGGCGGCTGGGGAAGTCCCACGGCTATGCCGAGATCGAGTGGGGCATCCTCTCCGGCCTGGGCAAGGTTGGGGAGGAGACCCCCGTCGCCACCACGGTGCACGACGTCCAGCTGGTGGAGGACGACATACCCCGGGAGCCTTTCGACCTGCCCGTGGACATAATAGCAACGCCCACAAGGCTGATAAGGACGGCGAGGAGGGACCCCAAGCCCAGGGGCATCTTCTGGGAGTACGTCACCGACGAGATGCTGAGGGAGATCCCCCTGCTCTCCGAAGTCAAAATGTTTTTATGTAAGTAAGAAAAATCGTTTATGTCTTGGAGGGTCGCGATTACAATCGCGGGGCTGGACTCTGGGGGCGGCGCCGGCATCCACGCCGACGTGAAGACCTTCGCCGCGCTGGGGGTCCACGGCGCCGCGGCGCTTACCTGCGTCACGGCGCAGAACACCTACGAGGTGAGGGAGGCGCAGTGTCTCCAGCCTTCGCTTGTGAGGTCGCAGATTATGGCTGTGTGGGACGACATGGGGATAGACGCGGGGAAGACCGGGATGCTGGGCACCAAGGAGATCATCGAAGAGGTGGCGTCTACGGTGTCAAGGCTGGGGTTACCCCTGGTGGTGGACCCCGTGATGATAGCCAAGTCGGGCGCCCCCCTCATCTCGGAGGACGCGGTTGAGGTTTTGAAGAGGAGGCTCATCCCCCTCGCCAAGGTGGTGACGCCCAACCGCCACGAGGCCGAGAAGCTGACCGGCATGAAGATCTCGGGGCTGGAAGACGCCAGGAGGGCGGCCGCCGCCATACACAAAGAGCTGGGGGCGGAGGTGGTCGTCGTCAAGGGCGGCCACCTGGAGACTCAGGAGGCGGTGGACGTGGTGTACGTCGGCGGCGTCTTCCACGAGGTCTCCACGCCCCGCCTAGACTCGAAGGCGACCCACGGCACGGGTTGCTCCTACTCTGCGGCCATAGCGGCGGGGCTGGCCAAGGGGCTGGAGCCGCTTGAGGCCGTCAAGACGGCTAAGCGGCTGATATACATGGCGATTAAATACGGCGTGGCCAGGGGCAGGGGACACTGGGCCGTCAACCCCATGGCCTGGCTGGAGATTCCGGCGGAGAGGTGGCGCGCGGTGGAGGAGATGAACGAGGCGTTGAGGCTGATCGAGGAGAACGCGGAGAAGTTCGCCAGGGCCATACCGGAGGTGCAGAGCAACCTCGGCTACGTCATCGACCTCCGCTACGCCAGAGGCCGCGGCGACGTGGCGGCCGTGCCGGGGCGCATAGTGAACTACATGGGCAGGGCCAAGCCCTCCGGCCCGCCTGTCTTCGGCGCCAGCGACCACGTGGCGAGGAAGATACTTGCGGCGGCGGCGGCGCGGGACCCCAGCGTGAGGTCTGCCATGAACATCAAGCTGGACCCCGCCGTGTTGGAGCGGGCGAAGGCGCTGGGCATGTCTGTGGCTTATGTGGACAGGCGGAAGGAGCCGGAGGAGGTGAAGAAACGCGAAGGCGCCACTATGCAGTGGATAATGGAAGAGGCGTATAGACAGACCGGGGGGAAGACGCCCGACTTAATCGTGGACTTGGGCGACTGGGGCAAGGAGCCGATGATTACTGTGCTTGGGAGGAGCCCTAGGGAGGTGGTGGAGAAGGTCCTGAGGCTACTGGGCTAGCCTGTCTCTGAACTCCTCCACTATTTTTTGTATCTCCTCGGCCAGCCGCAGGTCCTTCTCCGTGACCTTGTTGCCGGCGTCGTGGGTGGTGAGCCTTAGGGTTAGGTTTACGTAGCGGAGCTCCACGTCGGGGTGGTGGTTGAGCCTCTCGGCGGCCTCGGCCACCCGCCGGAGGAACTCCACCGCGTCGAGGTACTTCTTGAACTTGAGCCGAAACACGATGGCCTCCTCCCTCTGCATGTACCTACCCCGTCTACACTTTTTAAGTCGTATCGGGGAAGGTTCATGGACCCCGTGGAGGTGCTGAAGAGATACAGAACCGTGGCGGTGGTGGGCGCGTCCAGGGACCCGAGCAAGTGGGCCCACATAGTCCCTAAGTACCTCAAGGAACACGGCTACCGCATAATCCCCATAAACCCCACCGCCTCCGAGATACTCGGCGAGAAGGCGTACAAGTCGCTGATGGAGGTGCCGGAGGAGGTGGAGGTGGTGGAGGTGTTCCGGCCCAGCGAGGAGGTGCCCAAGATAGCGGAGGAGGTGATCCAGCGGAGGAAGGCCCGCGGCGACGTGAAGGTGCTCTGGCTCCAGCTGGGCATCACCGCAGACGAGGACACAAAAAAGAGACTCAAAGAGGCCGGCATAGCGCTTGTGGAGAACGCATGCATGATGGAAACACATCAACGACACCTAAGGTAGAAGGCAGCGCCGCGTCACCTGCCTAGAGGCATCTACCCGCGACTAGCTTTAGATTTTATGTAAAAAGGTTGGGTGTTTTATAGGGTTGGAGAAGCCCTTACTTCTTCTTTTCCTCTTCCTTTTTCTTCTCCTCTACCTTTTTCGGAGGCGCACACATGAAACCACTCTCCGCACGTGTATATAACTGTTTCTCACGCCTTTGGAAATAATATTAACCGGATTCGAGAGTTCTGTCATGGCAGTTGACCCCGTATGTGGAATGGAGGTGGACCCCGCCAAGGCAAAGTACAAAACGCTGTACAGAGGCAAGGTCTACTACTTCTGCTCCCCCATGTGTAAGGAGGAGTTCGAGAAGAGGCCTGAATACTACCTGCAACACGGGCCCCAGGGCATGCCGCACCACCACTGATGGAGGTTAAGGTAGGGGTTAGGGTAGGGGGGCGCGAGACCGTTTTGAAGATCTTGGGGATGCACTGCGCCACCTGTTCGTTGACTGTGCAGAGGGCTTTGCTGTCGGTGAGGGGGGTCAGGTGGGCGGAGGCCTCGCTGGCGAGCAACGAGGCTAAGGTTGTCGCCGGCCCCGAGCTGGACTACGGGGAGCTTCTAAAGGCCGTCAGGCGGGTGGGCTACGACGTATATAGGGAGGCTGTCTACATCTCGGTGCCCGGCGCGCGGCCGGAAGACGCGGCGGCCGTGGAGCGGGCGGCGCGGCTCTGGGGCGTCTTCAAGGCCTCCTTCAACCCCGCCACGGCGGTGCTGTATGTGGAGTACAACCCGCTGGAGGTAGGCCCCGGGGACGTCGCCGAGGCCGTAAGGAGGGCCGGCTTCCGGGCAGGCGAGGTTTCGAGGTCTGAGGTAGATGTCGACGTGGATAGGAAAGCCGCCGAGAGGGAGGCCAGGTACATCGCCGCCAGGCTCGTCCCGGCTGTACCCATCACGGCCCTCCTCATGGCCTCCATGGTCCTCCCGGCGGTGCCTCCGCTTGTCCAGCTCCTCCTGGCCTCGGTGGTTCAGCTCTACTCGGGGTGGAGGTTCCTCTCAGGGGCCTACAGGGCGTTTAGGAACAAGACGGCGAATATGGACACCTTGGTGGCGCTGGGAACAACCTCCACCTTCCTGTACAGCGCCTACGCCGCATTGACAGGGGGCCACACCTTCTTCGAAGCCTCGGCGGCCGTGATCACCTTCGTCCTAGCCGGTAGGTACGTGGAGGCCCGGATGAAGCTCAAGACGGGCGACGCCGTGAGGAAGCTGGCGCAGATGACCCCACCCAAGGCCCGGGTGAAGACAGGAGGCGGCTTCGCCGAGGTGGATTCGGCCCAGGTGGAGCCGGGCCAGCTGGTGGAGGTGAGAGAGGGGGAGGGGGTCCCAATAGACGGCTACGTGGAGGAGGGGGTGGGGTACGTGGACGAGTCGGCCTTTACAGGCGAGCCGATGCCCGCCGAGAAGAAGCCCGGCGACTTGGTGCTCGCCGGCACTCTGCTGATGAGGGGGCGGCTCGTAGTTAGGGCCACCAGGTCTGGGGCCCACACCTACCTCGCAGAGGTGGTGAAGCTGGTTAGGCAGGCCCAAAACGCGAGGCTCGCCATGCAGAGGCTGGCTGACCGCGTCGCCGGCGTCTTCACATGGGTTGTCTTAGCCGTAGCGGCGGCCACCTTCGCGGCGTGGGCCCTGCGGGGGGCGGCTCCGGAGCAAGCTCTACTCTTCGCGGCGTCTGTCCTCGTGGTTGCGTGTCCCTGTGCCCTCGGCCTCGCGACACCGCTGGCGGTCGTCGTGGGCGTCGGCCGCGCCGCAGAGAAGGGACTCCTCGTGAAGAATCCCGAGGCCTTCGAGAAGGCCCTGAAGGCGCGGTTCGCCGCCTTCGACAAGACCGGGACGCTGACCTGGGGGTCCCCACGCGTGGTGAAGTACGTAGGCGACGCGGAGGCTCTGACCTACGCCGCCTCCGCCGAGTCCAAGTCCACGCACCCCCTCGCCCGGGCGCTTGTGGACTACGCCTCCGAGCTGGGGCTGGCGTTGCGCCCGCCGGATTCCTACGACTCCTTCCCGGGCATGGGCGTCTACGCCTCTGTCGGCGGCAGGTCGGTGGGCGTCGGCAACGAGAAGCTGATGGAGGCCCTCGGCGCAGAGACGCCGCGGGACATGAGGCATCTCGCCGAGGAGCTGAGGGCCCAGGGGCTGTCCGTGGTGTACGTGGCGGTAGACGGCGAGGTCAGGGGGCTCGCGGCCGTGGGAGACGAGCTGAGGCCAGACGCGGCGGCGGCAGTCCAGAGGCTGAGGTCGATGGGGCTTGAGCCCGTGGTGGTGTCCGGCGACAGCGAACGCGCCGTCGCCGCCGTGGCCGCCAAGCTGGGCATCTCCAGATACTTCGGCGGCGCCGAGCCTGAGAAGAAGGCCGAGATCGTGAAGAAGCTTAGGGAGGAGGGGGGCGTGGTCTTCGTGGGCGACGGCGTCAACGACGCGCCTGCCCTCGCCACGGCAGATGTGGGCATCGCGGTCAGCAACGGCACGGAGGTGGCTAAGGAGGCAGGCGACGTGGTGGTGGCTAGGGGAGACCTCTCGAAGGTTGTGGAGTTCCTCCAGCTCTCCCGGCGCGTGGTGTACAACGCCAAGTTCAACCTCTTCTGGGCCTTTGCGTACAACATGGCCCTTATACCCGTCGCCGCCGGGCTCTTCTACCCCGCCCTCTACCTCAAGCCGGAGCTCGCCGGGCTGGCCATGGCGCTAAGCAGCATCACCGTCACGGCAAACGCCCTGAGGCTTAGGAAGGCTTAACCCTTGATCTTCCGCCGGTGGGTCTTTTAGTATTGTTTTAAAATAAACGAGGGATTTTTAAAGCACGAGAAAAAGAGGGTCATGTCCAAACAGAAGCTAAAGTTCTACGACATAAAAGCCAAGAAGTCGTTCGAGACAGACAAATACGAGGTGATGGAGAAGAAGACCGCCCGCGGCCCCATGATGTTCGCAGTCGCCACGTCGCCGTACACCGGCATCAAGGTCTACAGACTCCTAGGCAAGAAGAAATAAGAATAAAAATAAACAAACCCCCAACCCCCCTTTTTCCCGTGATCGACCGGGTTCTTGGCTCATCCACAAAGATAAAGATGGTCATAGCCCTCTGGCGGCACGGCGAAATGAACCTCACAGAACTCGCCAGACGCTCCCAAGCGTCGCAACGCGTCGTCGAGGAGCAGATAAAACCCCTCATACAATACGGCATAATAGAGGTGAAGACCGTCGGCCGCATGAAGCTCTACCGCCTATCCCCCGACCCCGCCGTGCGACAGCTCGCAGAGGCCCTCGCCCTCCTAGACCAAGCCCTCGCCGCCGCTTCCGCAGACGAAGAAGAAACAGATTAATCCCTATCCATTGGCAGAACTGCGGCTATTTGGCTACTGCCTCTTTACGAGCGGATGTAGCAACAGACCTCCGACTAGAATCGCCATGGAGACTGAGAAGACCGTCGTGAAGCGCCACCAGTCGTAGAGTCCGTACAGCACCGCCGTCTCGGCGAAAACCCTCGCGACATAGGGAGGGAGATTCTGCACTACTTTAAGTATCCCCTCCGGCAAGAGCTCCGCCGGCATGAAGTAGCCGGTGAGAAACGCCAAGAGCAAGAAGAGCGGCGTGGGGAGCACAGGAGGCGTGACGCCGGATCTGAGCCTTATATCCGCCGCGGAGATCAACAGACCTACCCCGACGCCAAACAAGACGTTAGAGATGAAGGCCACGAGGAACCCCACGTTGGTGAAGACCGACGCGGGGTGACCCACCAAGTAGGCAAGCACTGCGATAGAGAAGAGAGACATCAGAGAGAGGGCCAGCGAGCCGAGCGCAACCGCCAGGAGAGACACGTACTTGCTTTTAGGACTGAGATACAGCCTCTTCAGGTAGCCAGTTACATGGAGGCTGTACATGGTGAATGCCACAGTCAGCATTAGGTAGAAGCCTACCACCAAACCCATCCTCACCAGCCACGTGGCTTTTACAGATCCACTGATACCTGTGCTTAAATCCACGTAGTGCACTCCTCCGCCGAACTGCGGCGACCATCTCGGAATAGTTATTAAGATGTGCGTCTCGTTGCGGAATACAGAGATCGCCGATACATTCGCCGTAACCACATCGATTTTATACGTCGCGTTGCGCATAACGCCGCCTTCTACATACGATATGTTCATCGTAATGTTGCGAAACTCGCCGAATTGCTGGAAGTAAAGCGCCTTCTCCACTAGGCCCGCCACCATCGGTCCGTATACGGAGGTGGAGTATATCGTCACATTGCCGTTGGTTGCGACGTAGACTGCGGCGCGGCCCACCGCCGCTTGTTTCTTGAGGAAGTTGATGGGGTCGTCCAGCCCCTCCACCACCTCCGCCGTGATGTTGTACCATCTAAGCCATTCGGCGAGCCTCTCCGCCGTGGAGGAGTTGGATATATACACGGCGACTCTAGGCTTGTCTTCGCCTTGTAGAAGTACGCCGAATATTATGTATATCATCAGCGGAAAGATGAGAATCCAGAAGAAGGCTTGTCTCTCCCTAGCGTTTGATTTGACCGTGGCTAAGACCAGCTCCTTTAAGAGCCCCATATCTTCCTAAACACCTCCCCTAGGTCAGGCGGGTGGACTGAAATCTCAAGGGCCTCAACCCCTCTAAGCACCTCGGCAACCTCCGCTGGGCTGTTGACATACGTCACGTAGAGACCTCCATCCCGCTCTTGGCCCGCTGGCTGTCTCTTAGTCCTCACCACCACCTTCCACCTCCCCCCGAATCTGGCCACCAGCTCCTCCACGGACCCTACGGCAAGTATCTTTCTGTTGAGCATAGCGATCCTGTCGGCGTATCTCACGGCGATGTCAGCTGCATGAGTGGAGAAAAGCACCGTGACTCCACCAGCCGCCAGCCTCTTAACCAGATCCATGATCTCCAGGCGGGAAGCCACGTCGAGGTTTGCCTCAGGCTCGTCGAGAATCAAAAGCTCAGGCCGGCCGAGAAGAGCCGCGGCTAATAAAACCCTCTTCTTCTGCCCAGCGGAGAGCTTACCGTACAGCCTTTTGGCATATTCCAAAGCCCCCACCGCCTCGAGCACAGCCCTCAGTTCGCCGTCAGAGGTCTTGACGCCGCCGATGGCCGCCACCAATCTCAAGTTCTCCCACGCCGTAAGCGCGGGGTCTAGATCCATGCCCTCGAGAAGGTACCCAACCCGCCTCAACACGTCGAAGGGAGGTCTCCCCCTCACCTCAACGCCGAAGAGCCTCACCGTACTCCTGTCCAGACGCCTAAGCCCCAGAATCCCTTCGAGAAGCGTCGTCTTGCCTGCCCCGTTGGGCCCCATGACGCAGAACATTTCCCCCCTCTTGACCTCAAAGGAGACGTCTTCCAAAGCCGTCACGTTGCCGTATTTCTTGGAAACCCCCGCCACCTCTACCACGACCACGGATATGTTAACGCCGGTTCAAATAAAGCTGTCTGAAGTTCGTAGAATGAACTACAGCGCCGCCCCCTTTACCAGCTCCACGTATTGCTTAACCACCTCCCGTCCCTTATCCGTGATCTTAACCACGGCCCTTACGCCTATGTCTGTAATAGCCCGCCTATACTCCACCAGACCCACCCGGCTCATATCGTCGAGAAACTCGTGAAGAGAGCTTTTAGGCAAGTCCAACGCCCTTTGTAGATCCGTAAACGTGACGTAGCCGTCGATGTGGTAAAGGGCTAGGAGAATCCCCAGCTTAACTCCGTTTAAAAGTCCGTGGATCCTCAGCAAGTCAAGCAGACGCTTGGCCCCCTCCATAACCCTCCTCCAGCGACTTAACCCCCGCGTAGATCCACATGAGCCCCGTCGCCAGCTGGATGGCGTAGCTCCATACGAAAGACGCAGGGAACAACAGGAGGAACCCCACCAACGCCAAGTGGTCGTAGTACCTAGGCCTGGCGAACCCCGAGTACACCGCCCCGTAGGTGAAGAACGCAACCCCGGCGGCGTAGACAGCGGCAAAAAACACAGCAAACCGGCCCCCGGAGAGGAACCACATCGCAACCACGCCTAGGAAGTAGGCGGCGGAAATCACCCCAGGCCACCGGCCCCTCCTAACGCCGAGACGAGAGGTGGCCACCCGGTAGAACGTGCCAAAGAGACGGAAGGTCAACCCGAAGTAAACCCCCAGCACAGCGACGAGGTAGATTACGTAAAGCGGCACGGAAAACGCATACGTCTCCAGCGCCGACTTCAGCCACCCCACGTCAAACGCCGCTACCAGTGGCGCGTTGGCCGCCATGGGGAAGCTCCCCCATAAGATGTAGAACCTGCCCAGCTTTTTCCTCAGCTCAATTGCGATGATTCTTCGCGCCGCCGCCTCCCCCTCCGACACAACCCTACGCAACTCCTCCACATGTGAATAAAACCCGCTATTAATAAAAAAGGCGGGAGTTCGGCCCTTGAACGCTCAGCAGACCTCCACCTCCGCGTCTATAAACCGCTTGTACCAGCCCAGGTACTGCTCAGGCCTTACAATGTGAAACTCCAGCAACGCCGCCGCCTCGCCGGCCGCCTCCCTGAGGGCCGCCGCCACCTTAGCCCTCTCCCATGGATCCTCAGGCGCGTTAGGCGAGATCACAAGCACGTCTATGTCGCTGTCGGCAGACCAGTCCCCCCTCGCCACGCTACCAAACACCACGACCCTAACCTCCCCCAGCAACTCCCCAGCCCTCTGGCACAGCCTCTCTACATACAGCCTCCACCTCTCCAGAACTTCCCTCCGCCTAAGCCCCCACTCTACGTACATAGCGCCACCAACTCCTACGCCACCTTGACCAGATGCTCCGCCACATCTCTGCTGTACCGCCGCGGCAGATACCGGGCCCCCAGGCAGGAGTAACCTCGAAGGCGAACATATGCCTCTCGTAGAGACTCCAAAGCTCCGGCTTAACAGCCCTAACCTCCTCAAAGAGCCGTCTCAGAGAATGCGTATGCGGGTAGTAACCCGCCCTAGACGCCAGCACGTATTTAAGCGCCAGCTGACACGCCTGCTCGGCGTGAAACGCCGCCACCCTCCCAGCCCTCAAATCATCCCTAGCCGCCGCCAGAAACATCAAAGCCCGCTCCCTCAGAATCTCCACCTCCTCCCTCCCCACGACCCCATGCAAATTCATATATAAATGGACAACCCCGCAATCCTTTCAATTCGCTCCAGAAGAGTTGCGTCGCGGACTACCCCACGGCCGTTGCTATTTTCGTCAGCGGGCAAACCCACCGGTCTGAAAAGCGCCGTGGCATCGGCAATTTCTCTAAGTCGTCGCCTAGGCGGGCTATTACATTAGCCCCCAAGCCAAAGCTAACACCGAATGTGCCTAGTTGTGATAAGATGCAACGACGTATGAGTTGTAACGCCATCTCTGCGTTGCACCAAGAGATGCTGACCATAATGGTTGAGATGACTTGGTTATCCTAAGAATTTCCTTACTGCCGCCGCAATTCGTTTTATGCAGTTCTCAAACTGAGAGCTGGCGTTGTTGTCTTTCTTCAATTCAGAGTAAAGGTAGTTGCAGGCATCCTTATGTTTAAGCTTGTCCCTCGGGTTGAGGCCTAACCATTCGGCGAATGCCTCTATATGCGGGTCGAAGACCACCGCGACGACACCGGCGAGTTTGTTCACTCCTTGCCCGACCCAAACCTTTCCGCAAATTTGTGTCAGCCGGAAGCTCTTTTCTACCAAGTTCCTCGCGTCGCCGGTCTCGTAATCTATAACCACGACGAGGCGGTTGCACCGCGGCTTGATCTCTTTGACGACGTCCTGCAGTATGAGCTCGAGGCCGTAATTGTGCCTGTGGCGAACCTCGCCTCCCACTGCGTTTCTAAGGTATTCGCCGATGCATTTGTTGCCGTAGCACTCCGCTACGATGCACGTCTGCATAAAAGCAACACTTCGCTGGGCTTCATGAAGAGGATGTCCGCGGAGGTGACCAGCTCCTCCGCCAGCTTGTCCTTGTCGAGCTCCGCAACCTCTGTAAGCCCTCCATCTCCCCTGTATACGTAATACAGAGTCACGTTCAGCTTATCCCTCAGCAGAGAGACCAGGATCGGGTTGTGAGTGGTAATTACCACATATCCCACTTCGCTGAACTTTGCGATGTATTTCACCAGGAGGTTGAAGAACTGGGGGAAGAGCTGTCCCTCCGGCTCCTCTAGCAGTACGACTGTCCTCCCCTCTAGGCCGTGGAGTTTCGTGAAGAAGATCGCCGAAGAGAGACCCACAAGGTTGTACAAGATGCGAAACACCGAGTCGGAAATGGCGGAGGACTTCATGGCAACGTCGTTGTCAAACACCACAACCCTCCCATCGTCTAGCAACTTAACCTCTACCCGACTCAGCTGGGCCAACTCTGCGTTTACGTCTCTGAACACCTCCAGTTGTTTCTTTGCCACAAGGCCGAAGTTTTTCCCATCCTCCCGCAAAAGATCTTGCGGAACTTTAACCTCAATTCCCTCAATCATACTATTTATAATACTGTCTCTAAATCTGTCAAATCCATAAAATCTCGTCACAACCTTCTCTTCGAGAGCGCCAAGTAATTTGTTAACCCTATGTTGATCAACCGCATATTTGAATCCGCCATACGAGAATAGGTAAAGAAAGCGGTAAAGGGGGTGAGGAAATTCGGTATACCCCGTAATTGGTACTTCGGCATCGTTGAGTTCAACGCGGAGACCCTTCTCGAAATATATACGTAGTGATCGGCGCCACTCGCCGGTGCCTATGCTAATTTCGACGGCCTTTGTCAAGTCATAAAACGTAAATAGAGCGGTTACATCTGTGGTTCTGACTAGCCTATACAGCGGTTCGCTCTTGACGTAGAACGCGTAGCGGTCGAGGTAGGTTGCAAGCGCTATGGCTTCTAGCACGTTGGATTTGCCGGCGGCGGGCGGGCCCAGCAGGACCGTGACTTTCCCCAGCTTCATTTGCACCTTTTCTATTGACTTGTAGTGGCTTATGGAGACCTCCACGGCAATACGTGGCCCTCCTTATAAAGGTGTTAGTGAGTGAATCTTCTCAAAACCTTTGGTATTCTTGGTATGAGGTCTGAGGCGGTGATGTGGTGGCCCAGCTCCGCGGCGGCGTCTTCGCCGGCGAGCCCGTTGACGAAGGCGGCGACGGCGGCGGCCTCGAGGGGGTCTCTGGTCTTGGTTAGAAAAGCCGCAACAAGCCCCGTCAAGACGTCGCCCGTGCCGCCTACGGTCATGGCGGGGGTGCCGGTTGTGTTTATCTTAACCCGCCTCCCGTCTGAAGCCACGTCGTACCGCCCCTTGAGCAGAATGACGGAGTTCAGCTTGGCGGCCCACTCCCTCACCGCCGCGGCCCTCTCCTCCAGCCCCCTCGGCGGCTCCACGCCGGTGAGGGCCTTGAACTCGCCGGCGTGCGGCGTGAAGACCACAACGCCCCGCGGCGCCTCGCCCCTGAGCGCCTTAATGGCGTCGGCGTCCACCACAAGCGGCTTAACGCCGGCAAGCCTCCGGAAGAGCTCCCTTACAGCGTCGGGGGTTTCGCCCTCTACGCCGAGGCCGGGGCCCATCGCCACCACGTCGAACCTCTCCGCGAGGGCCGCGACCTTATCCACGTGTCTCAGCGATAGTCGGGGCCCCTCCAGCGGTATGGCGATTACGTCGGGGCTCTGGGCCTTGGCCGCCGTGGCGGCGGGCTCAGGCGCGGCTATGACCGCCAGGTCGACGCCGGCGCGGAGGGCGGCGAGGGCTACGTAGACAGGCGCGCCGGAGTACTCCAGCGAGCCGCCGACGACTAGCACCCTGCCGTGGTCCCCCTTCTTGCTGTCGGGCCGCCGGGAGAAGTCGAGGTAGGCGAAGTCGCCGGGCCCCACCAACAGCTCGGCCTCAGGCGGTATGCCGATGGGCTCCACCACCAGCTCCCCCACGTACCTCCTCGCCGACTCCGTGAGAAGCCCCCTCTTCGGCTTGTGGAAGGTGACGGTGAGGGCGGCCTTAACGGCCTTGTCCCTCACCTCCCCCGTGTCTGGGTCGAGGCCGCTCGGCACATCCACGGCGACTTTAGGCGCCGGGGCTATGTTCATGAGCTCTATGGCGGTGGCGTGGGGCTCCCTCAGAGCACCCCGTATGCCGGTGCCCAACACCGCGTCGACAATCACGTGGGCCCACATGAACCAGTCCTGAAGCGCCAGAAGCTCCAGGGGAGACTGCACGATCACCAGCTCCACGCCCCAGAGGCGCCTCACCGCCTCGTAGTTCAGCCGGGCCAGCTCCTCCCTCGGCTCCCCCAGCGCGATGACCCTCACCCTACGCCCAGCCGCGTGGAGGTGCCGCGCCGCCACGTAGCCGTCTCCGCCGTTGTCCCCCGTGCCGCACACCACAAGCACGTTGACGGCGTCGGGGAACCGCCTAACCACGTTCCGCGCCACGGCGGCCCCGGCGTTTTCCATAAGCACCAGCCGGGGCACCCCCAGCCACTCCGCGTTTCTGTCGGCGATATACATCTCAACAGACGAAATCCCCTCCACGACACAAGAAACCACGCCATTTATAAATAAACACGCAACTACGGAGCGCTTGGGCCTAATCCCTATCGCCGCTGTCCTCCCGGCGCCTCGCGCGGGGCGTGAGGTATATGCGGCCGAAGGCGGCAACACGCCACCTGTTGACCCGCCTCTGCATCCTCTCCCGGAGGGCGTAGCGCTCCTCAGGTGTGAGCTCCCGCTCCTCCGCTTCGGGCGCCTCGGCTTCGCGGAGCCCAATGCGATAAAACATAAGCGTGGAGCCGACCGCAGAGGCTACGGCCGCCGCGTTTAGCAACGTTAGGTAGATGTCGAGGGGGTCCCTTAGCCACATGTCAAGGCTCTCCGCCAGTAATCTCGCCCAGAAGCCCGAAAATATGACGACGCTTGGGTTGACGGTTTTTTCTAGTTTTTTGTCTGTGAGGCCCCGTCTGGCGGCGTCGCGGAGGATGGCGGCGACGGGGGCGGCGGCTATGGCGAAGGCCAGCGCCGCAGATGCCGGCGAGGCCTTGCCCTCAGCCACCAGCATCGCTACAAGCAACGCCATGGATGCGAAAGATGCGGCCGCCAACTTTTTCAGCTTCACGGAGGCCCTTGGGCGTTGCTTTTTCTGAGGACGCCTCGTTTGAGGAGTTCGGCTGTTGCCCACCGGGAGAGGTAGAGCTTGCCGTCTTGCTGGGGGATTCTGTCTTCGGCGTCTAAGTAGTCGAGGAGCGTCGCGGCGTCTATCCCCTTGACCACGGCGACTTTCCAGTACTCGCCGAGGGCGTACAGCTCCACCTCCGCCTCGGCATCCCCCAGCCGCGCCACGTATCTCCCCAAGCGGCGCATCTCCAGCTCCTCCATGAAGTCGGGTGGTATGACGTCCCAGCCGGCCAACACGCCGTTGGCTATCACCAGTTGCAGCCAGCCGCCGGGGACCTCCACCTGCGTCCCCTCCGTGCGGGGGATGTACAGCTCTGCAAACCGCCTGTAGAGGCGGAGCGGCACGTTGACCGCCTTTCTCCGCGGGTCGTAGATCTGCGACACGAAGGCCTTCACCTCCTGGACAATCCCCCTCTTCATCTGTCTGAAGTTGAGGGAGACGTCGAGAAGCCGCGTGAGGAAACCCCCGCCAGCCCTGACCACGCGGCCTCTGGTCTCCGCCGGGGCGATGACGGATATGTGCGAGGCGGCCTCCTTAGCCTCGCTAGGAGTGGGCATCTTAAGCACGGCGTACTTCCCGAAGTGCTCCACGACGAGCTCCCCGACCAGGTACACCAGCTCCAGGGGCTCCCCCTCCAGCTCATCCACAATCGCGGCATAGCCCGCGGCGAAGGCCACCGCCTGCCGCCCAACCAGCACAATACGGACTCTGTCCCCCGACTCGACAACGCTGTACCTAAACCCAAACCTATCCAGCAGAGACCTGGCATAAGCCGCATCCTCCCTGGCCAAGTTTATCTCCACCAACACGTTCTCCATACATCTAAAGACCATCATATTTAAATCCATATGGCGAGGACTCCACCCACCGTGGAGACCTTAAAGCTAGAGAACGAAGTTGCCGTGCAGTGGGCCGCTGACCATGTTCCGCGCCGGAAAGCGGCGAGCCTCCTGTCGCCCCACCTATCCCAACGCGGCGCTTCGGCGAGGCTTCATGCTCCTCAAATACGGCGTAGCCGATGAGGAAGAGTCGAAGCCGCAGACGCGTCCTTACTCCAGCCGCCGTATCCCCTCCCCCAGATTGCCGCGTCTATCAAAACGACGCCGCCTACGCCGACCGTTGCGGCGGCGAGTCCACGCGTCTAGATCTCACTCCGTCGACACATGAGGGATTGAAAGGCTTGCGCCAACGGCGAGGGTACAAAGAAAACACAGGCATGTCGATCACAGCCGCGGGAGCTCATCCCGCGGCACCTTGAAAAAATCCGCTGTTAAAGCCGGCAGAGCCGTCGTGCGGCTTATTACTCCTTGAAGTAAGACTTCAGGGTCTCCTCGACGTCTCTTAAATGCTCTTTGTGAACCAACTCTCTGTGTGGGCTGAGTTTTTTCTCGACGTACTCAATTACGGTTCCTTCTTTTATCTCTTCGTTCAATCTCCACGCTCTGAACGTAACTACGACGATCAGCGTCTTGTTATCCACGACCAAGGCTGTGTACTCCATCATGAGGGAATACAATAAGCGTGGAGTCCCCAGGTATGTACGGCCCCCACCCGCCCCCTGTTTGCCATGGTCCACTAGGTATATCGAGGCATTTACACGGAGCCTCTTGACCATCTCGCGGTACTTCGGCTCCTCCTCAAGCGGAGTCATAAACCTAGGCCACTCGGCCCCCTTCTTGTATGTCCCCCCTTCTCTGTCGTAGAGGGTGAAGTTCAGCGCCAACTCGTCGCCAACCGCCCGGAACTCAACCACGGTCAAGTTGCCCGAGATGCACGTCCCCGCCAGCACCAGCCCACCATTTACAAACTGCAGTGGACATATAGCTACAAAGCTCGAATTCGGCGGCAACATCACGTTCCTCTCGCTGGCCAATGCGCCAAACGTTGCTAATCCAACGCTAATCAACATCACAATCACGACTGCAGTGGCGAATAATATCAGCAAAGTCCGCTTCATATTAACGTACCTCATATCTTAACCAGTAGTAAGCATAGTCCCAGTCATAGCCACAAATGAAGAACCAACAATAAATAGGTTTCCAGAAATACGAATAGCCTTCTGCTATGCCGCCAGGATTTGCGTACTGCAAGTCGGCTGGTCTGACTAACCCCATAAAGCCATACCCCCATGTCCACGTAGACCTGGCGTCCTCGTTCCAACCAGGATTATTCACCGCGCCTATCCAACTTATCTTGCAAGTATCTGCATCTAATAGGCGGAATTTCGTAGTCTTAACGATCTCTGTCCACGATACCCCTACTCTGTAGCCACTTGTAACAATGCCCACACTCAGACTTATCTGCATAGGTGAGCCGTATCGGTAATCAAGATTAGTTGGCTTTACCTGCGGTCCGCCTACGTTTGCAAAACTTTGTGCACTGCACCGCCAATCTACACGTTGGGTGGGACCAACCTTATCATTAACGCCGCCTGTGGTTACGCCCCAATTTCTATAACTGTCTGGATGAGTAGTCACTACTATGACTTGAGGCCATACGTAAGCAGGTTGCTCATTCCAGTAGATAGTTTTAGTACTTGCACACACAGTTACCTCTACCTTTGCCCAGTTATCATATTTAGTGCCATACCTAATACCATAAAATTTATTGGAGTCATATTTAATTTCATTATCGCATCCCGCTGTTATTAAGCTCTGTGACTTCAATAAAGCGACTGAAACTAGTAGAAGTATTAGGAACCCTTTTAATTTTACACTTCTTAGGGGTTTAGGCATAAGAAAGCGTTCTCAACCTTTTTTATTACTATTTCGCTTATTGACGTAATGATTTTTATCTATATGTCGATAAATTAAATTTTAATTTTTCTAGGGTCCGGTATGTCATATAATAGGTTTGGAATCATAAGAATTAATATGCCGTGACTAATCCATGTATCTAGCGCTGAGAAGGCTGGGCGTGTTCGCCGAAATCTTGTTAAGTTGAGGTCCTCACCGCTAGGTGTCACACTGTGTACGGAGCCCTCGCCAAGCTACCCGCCTGGAAAGACTCATGAAAGATGAAGATAAGATCAAAGCAGAGAAGGAGTAGAGAAGTTGAGGACGAGCAGTCAGAGAGGAGGTTGAAGGCTTTAGCAGTTATGGAAGATTGGAGTGGTTGCGTGGGAAGGCTTGACGCGCTTGGGACTAGGTGGGGGTTGTGAGGGGAATTGCTCAGATGGGCTTGTTATGCGGTGGAGGGCTTTTGATGGGGAGGAATACTAGAGTGTGGTGGAGCTTGACGTGGTGGTGGGGGTGGAGAGGGAACGGCGGTGGAGGTCGCCTCGGCTCTTAGGCGGGCTTATAGTGGTGAAGAGGACGATGGTATGTGGGGGTGGCTAGGCGTGGGGCGGGTCGTTGCCGGTTACTATATCCATGTCGAGACTCCGGGGGTGTGGGGCGTCGTGGTGGTGTGGCTTCCTAGGGGCGTCTTTTTATATGGCTTCTTGTTGAGTTGGGGCATGCGTAGCGTGGAGAGGCTGGGGAACGGTGTTGTGTTGGTTTTGGATGGGTTCGAGTCGCCGACCGCCGCCGTGGTGGTGGCGGTGGGGGTGGGGTCGCTGTATGAGGAGAAGCGGCAGAGGGGCATTACCCACCTCTTGGAGCATATGTTGTTCCGGGTGCCGGGCTTCGACGTGGACGAGGCGGTGGAGGCGCTGGGCGGCTCCAATAACGCCTACACCCAGAGGGACCTCCTCGCTGTGGTTCTGGAGGGGGTGTCTGAGTCCGCCCCGGGGCTTGTGGAGCTGGCGTATAGGCTGTACGCCAACGAGCAGTATAGGGAGGAGGACCTTCAGCGGGAGAAAGACGTAGTCCTCTCCGAGCTTCGGCAGGCGAGGGAGGACCCCTCCGCCCGCGTGGGCGAGCTGGCGCTGAGGGCTCTCTTCGGCGACTCCGACTGGGGCGACCCCGTAGGCGGGACGCCCGAAACCGTGTCGGCCATCTCTCTCCAGGACTTGTTGGAGTTTAAGAGGCGGTGGTTCACGCCGGACAACACCGTGGTGGTCCTCTCAGGCGGCTTCGGCGAAGAGGCGGCTGGGCGCGCCGCCGAGCTGTTCGGCAAGCTGGAGGGCTGGTCGCCGCCGAGGCGGAAGCCCACGGCCGCCGCGGGGCCTAGGCGAATCGTAGAGGAGCGGGTAGTGGACGGCGTCTACTACGCCAAGGTCTTGAGGCTCTCCGCAGAGGACCCCGCCAAGATGTACGCTCTGCTTTACGGAGCCGCCTTCCACCTGGGGACCGGCACCAAGTCCATCCTATTCCACCTCCTGCGGACCGAAGGCGTGGCTTACTCTTACTACGTGGACTACGACGTGGTGGGGGACACGGCGTATCTTGAGGTGGTGGTGGAGTCCGCCCGATCCCTCGGGGAGGCGCGGCGGGCTGTGGAGGAGGCGTTGAAGCCTCGGGAGCCGCCGCCGTATAGGCTTAGGTTTTACGACTACGTCTGGCGCGTGGAGTGGCGAAATGCCGCCAGCAGAGCCTTGACGGTGGCCGGCTACGTGGCCAAGGGCGGCCGGCCCGAGGCGATCGAGGAGGCGTTTAGACGCGCCGCGGAGAGAGGCACTGCGTGGATTCGGCCTCACGTGGTGGACGAGGCGGAGGCGGTGTTGATAAAAAACTATAAATAGTGGAGAGTTTTCCAGCATATGAATAACAAGCTTTCAACCGCGCTCTCGGTGGTTGCTGTAATTCTCGCCGCAGTCGCCGCCGCGTTGGCCTACCAGGCATATACGGCAACGCAGACAGAAGTCAAGGCGCTTGTGGAGCGGCTGGGCAAAGTGCAGCAGAGCCTAGACGCGTTGAGCAACAGCTTGGCGAAGCTTGCCGAGGAGGCCAGGTCTCTAAAGGCTGAGGTAGGCGCCGTCAACAAGACCGGCCTCCTGGCGGAGCAACTGCAACGGAGGCTCGAGGCGGTGGCCCGCGACGTTTCGAAGCTAGCGGAGGAGGCAACGGCCGTTAGGGCCGAGGTGAGGGCTGTGAACAACACGGCGGCGGCCGCCTACGCCCAGGCCAAACTGGTGTCGGAGGCCGTCTCGCAGCCCGCCGGCGCGGTCCCCGTCAAATACGCCAAGCTGTTTACCATCTCATACGAGGGGGACGTCTACGTCTTGACGGACGCCATGGGGAGGAAAATATTGGCCGTGCCCAGGGGGTTGCCGCAGGACCTTTTGGCGTACTACAGGGCGAAGTATAGACCGGACGTGGTGGTGGAGTACCCGGTGAAGAGGGCGGTGGTTATGGCTTCTACGCATGTGGCTATGATCTACCGGCTGTATAAAGAGGCTGGGCGGCCCGACATCCTCAGATCTGTGGCGGGCATAATGTGGGGCCGGGAGTACAGCTGGCACATGCCGGAGGTCGCCGCGATGCTGGAGAACGGCACGATAGCAGACGTGGGGCCGGCGTATTCGCCTAACTACGAGCGGCTGACTGCGCTTAAGCCCGACGTAGTTTTTGTCTACTTCTATCCAGGCCCCTACGGCACCGAGGCCGTTGTCAACAGACTGGCGCAGCTGGGCGTGCCCTACGTCGTGGTGAACGAGTTCCAAGAGCCGTCGCCGCTGGGGCGGGCCGAGTGGATTAAGTTCTTCGCCGTCTTCTTCAACGCCACGAGAGACGCGGTAAGGATCTTCGACGCGGTGGAGGCCAAGTGGAACAGCTTGGCAGTCCTCGCCGCAGACCTAGACCGGCCCAGAGTGGCGTGGTTCACTATATTCGGCGGAGTCCTCTACCCCGCCGGGTCCCAGGTCAGAGAGCTCATCCGCCTCGCCGGGGGCAGATACGCCTACGCCAACTACAGCCGCGTGGACCTAGAGGTCGTGCTGAAACACAGAAACGACGTAGACGTCCTCATCTGGTCCAGCTACAGCGTCTCCACAATCCAAGACATAGTCAAGGTGGAGCCCCGCCTGGCGGAGCTCAGGCCGGTGATCTTGGGGCAGGTGTACGCCTACAGCCCCGCCTTTTACCAGCTGGCTAACGCCTATCCGGAGAAGTTGCTGGAGGAGCTGATGTGGATACTACACCCAGAAGCGTTGCCGCCGGGCAACTTCACGCTATTTGTGCATCTGCGGTGAGGCGGCTTCTGCTCCTCATAATTCCACTACTTTTTTCCGCCGCGGTTCTTCTGGGGCCAGCCGGCTTAGACCCTCACATCATCGAGACGGTTAGGCTTCCCCGTGCCCTCGGCGCCGTGGTGGGCGGCGTTTTGCTAGGTGTGTCGGGCCTCCTCCTCCAGACCGCGCTGAGGAACCCCCTGGCGGACCCCTACGTGCTGGGGGTCAGCGGCGTCGCCGTCCTCGCGGCTCTGGGGTCGTACCTCCTGTGGAGGCTGTGGGGCCTTC
>Ga0079998_103924_pt1 | contig 23163 bp, 27 predicted proteins | sample PerSpoBPS_BMetaG_FD_69201 | JGI IMG/M metagenome (GOLD analysis project Ga0079998, IMG submission 69201) | Thermal spring microbial communities from Yellowstone National Park, Wyoming, USA - Perpetual Spouter B (PS_B) MetaG (SPADES assembly)... | ecosystem: Environmental > Aquatic > Thermal... | reverse complement strand
CCCTCGCGTCTGTGGGGCTAAGCACCAGCTGGGCGGCCGCCGAGGACAAGATGGAGGCGATGTGCCTCCTGAGGAGGGCGTCTGTCTCCCTCCGCACCTCCTTCTCCTTGTACCCCGCGTAGCCGGGGATGTAGGAGGCGATCCTCTCGAGGAGGTTCTTCTCAAAACTCATGCCTCATAGACCCCCTCCGTATTTAAGGATTACTGATAATGGAAAGCCTCGCCCTTCAGGTCGGGAATGTAGTTCGTTAAAGTTTTTAGGAGAGGTGGGTGCATGGAGTGTGTGAGGAGGGCAGTGGCTGTGGAGGTGGAGAACCCGTTGCCCGAGCTATACGCCGTAGAGGAACAATACCGCCGCATCGTGGAAGAGGTCGCGGCCTACGTCGCAGAGAGGGAGAGGCTGGAGAAGGAGAAGTACGGCGAACTCTACCGAAAATTTAGAAGGCTGTACCCCCTAGCCCGCCCAGCTGATCCAGCAGGCTATGAATCAAGGCGTAGAAATCGGCAAGTCGTTTCTGGAGCTGAAGAGAGACGGCCGCGTCTACAAACCCCGTCCAGAGGTGAGGCAGGTCTCGATAAGATTCGCTAAAGACAGCTGGAGCTATAAGAAAGCTATAAGCTCTGTAGCCCCAGTCCGGCTGGGGCTGTCTCTCCCCGGCGGGAGGAGAGAGGTTTGGATAAAGCCCCACAGGAGGTTCTGGCTCTACTGGTGGAAAGCTCTTCGCAAAGAGGCCGAGCTTGTCTCCACGCTGGTGTTGAAGTGGAGGCGAAATAAGTGGTACGCCGTATTCGTCTTCGACGTGGCGCCGAGGAAGGAGCCTCCGGCGGAGGTTGTTGCCTTTGACGTAAACGAAAACTCGGTAGCAGTCGCCAGGTTGAGTCTCTTTGCCACGGTAGATGCCGTGGCGCGGTGGAACCGGCGTTATGTAGACCCCGCCGTATACTCCATAAAGACAGACTTCGGCAGGCTTGCCAAGCGGTACGAGGCGGTTAGAGGCAGAAAGCTTGAAGAGCTGTAACAGAAATACCCATACGCCGGGAGGGACGACGAAGAGAAAATACAGAACGTGACGGACACAAGGGAGTTTAGAAAGTTTGTGAGGAGGCTTAGGGAGGGGAGGCGTAAGGAGGGCCGGGTGAGGCAGATCGCCCGCGAAATGACGAGAAGCCCCGTCGTGATTATAACGGAGGAGCTTGGCAAAAACCCACAAGAGGAAATGATCGGCGTTGAGGAGAAAAGGGTGAAGAAAAGAGAGCTGAGGCACCGGATTAAGCAGATTCCGTTTAGGAAGTTCGTAAGGGCTGTGGAGGACAAGGCGAGGGAGACCGGCTCTGTAGTAGTTTACATCTCGCCGTATCGCAACAGCAAGGTGTGCCCCATCCACTTGGCCAAGCTGGAAGACGGAGGTGACTGGCATATACTGCACTGCCCCCACGGTCACGTCGTAGATAGAGACGCGGCGGCGTTGAACATGCTGTGGAAAATAACGCCAGAGGGCCTTGTGAAGGCCGTGTGGTGGGATGTGAAAGAGGCGAGGAAGAGGTTGAAGAAGGGGATCGTGCCGAGGGAAGCTGTGAGGAAGGCAAATCCCATCATTCTGCGGCCCATTATACACGCCGTCTGGACTTCGCTCGGGGCGCTAAAGGCGGGCGACAAATGGCCCGCGGTGCTGGCCCGGGCCGCCCCCATGACCCCCGCCCAAGGCGCCGATGAAGATGGGGCGAGGGCACCTCCCCGCCCAAGGGTAACCCCCGCCCTTTAGGGCGAGGAGGAGGTCAGTGCATGTAGGGCTTATACACCGCGGGCACCTCCTTGGAGAGCCATCGGAGGAACTTCTCCACCTCGGCGACTGTGGCGTGGCCGACCCTCAGCTCCTCCGCCAGCTTCCTGTCGCCGACTATGATGACGAACCTCCCCTCTATGTAGCTCCTTACGTCTGCCACATGCTCCACGCCGGGGCACCTAGAGAGCGAAGCCACCGAGAAGCCCCACTCGGCGAGGGCCATGAGGTGGGGAGGGGGGCAGTCCCTGAAGATGAAGACCACGGGAGGAGACATAAAATACGCAACCTACTTCTTTTTAAATGTAGATGCTATGTAGAGCGCCATTTCCGCCACCTCCTCCTCGAAACGCGGCTCCGGCACAAAGCCGAGGAGCCTCCTCATCTTCTCGCAACTGAAGGCCTTGTCTAGAAACGGCATGTGCTTCTTGAGGTCCTTAGGCGCCGCCGCCTTGAGGAGAGCCTTGGGGATCGGCACCGGGACCGCCCGGGCCCCCAGCGCCTTGGCGATGGCCTTGACGAAGTCCGACAGCGGCCTCGGCCTGCACTCGGTGGCGAAGAAGTACTCCCGAGACAGCGGCAAAGCGGCGCGGACGGCCCTCGCCAGCTCCTTTACAGATATGGCCGACACCTTCGCCCCCACCATGGGGGCAAAGCCGCGGGACACCATCTTCGTCAAGGCGACCCACTCCGGGTGGTTGTTGAACCTGCCGTAGACCAGCGTGGGCCTTACGATGACCCAGTCGTCGAAACACCTCGCCACGGCCTCCTCGCCGGCGGCCTTAGACCTGTCGAAGTCTGAGGCGGGCTGGATGCCCTCGAGGTGCCGGGGCTCCTCCGTGATGACGTCGCCCACCGGCCCGCGGACAGTCGCGGCGGAGAAGTGGATCACCTTACCCCGCCACCCGAGCCTCCTCGCCGCGTCGCAGAGGCGCCGGGGGAACTCGGCGTTTGCCTCCCAAAGCGTCTGGGGGTCGCCGAAGTACTCCCCCACTAAGTTGATCAAGACGTCGGGTCTCGCGGCCTTCAGCGCCTCCCCGGGCTCTCTGTACTCCAGCAACGACGCGTACCGAGATGCGAAGTCGGCGAGGTCGCGTTTCTTCTCCCTGGCGCCGGGCCTGTGCGCGACGTAGAGCTCGTGGCCCGAGAGGGCTTCGGCCAGGTTTACCCCTATGAACCCTAGCCCGCCGAACAGAATTATTTTCACGGAGAGCCGGCGAAAAGAATTTTTAACGGTTCCCACGTACTTCCGTGAGGCTTCTACTGGCGGTTTTCCTCCTCGCGGCGGTGGCGGCGGCTCTTGAGGTGAGGGACTGGAACGACAGGCCGCTGGGGTACGGCACCGTGGCTGTCTACGACGAGGAGGGCCGCCTCGTGGCTCTCAGCTACGTGGTTAGAGGCGGTCTGGTTTACGGCGTGCCCTGGAGGAGAGGCTTCACCCTGCGGGTGGCCTGGGGCGTCGCGTCGCTTGAGGAAGTTGCGTCAGGCCGGGTGATATGGGTATACGACAGCGCTGTGTCCCGCGACGTCGTTGAGCTGGGGGCTCCCACAAGCGGGAAGATAAGAACATGGGTATACCCAATTACAATCACCATAAGAGAGAAAGACGGCAAGCCTCTCGCCGGTTGCTACGTCCGCGTAGTCGACGCCACGACGGGGGGTAGGTGGCTCCAGCTTTTTACATACACAGCCTCAGACGGGTCGGCGTCCCTCTTCCAAGCCCCCGCCACTGATTATAACGTAGACGTGTTCTGCGGCGGCTACCTAGTAGCCTCCGCCAAGTTCTCCGTGCAACGCGGCGCGCCCTCCACCGCGTGGAACTTCGACATGGTGGTGGATTACGTAAGTTCTGTGAAGGTGAGCAACGCGCCTTAGCGCCGCGGGTCACGTCTTGAGACTTGTCTTCACCGCGGTTCTGAACGCGGCCTCCAACTCCTCACCTGTGGGGGCTCTGCCGGCCAGTTCCTTGAATACTCTGTGGACGGCTTCAGATATGTCCAGTGCTCCGTGTGCGTATATCCTGCGCCTCAGCGCCCTGAAGCTGTAGATCAAGCCCGTCCGCTCCAGCACCTGGAGGTGCCACACCACCTCGCCGTACGCCATGTTGAACCTCCTCTCGATCTCCCTGGGCCATGTGTAGCCCCGTTGCTTTATGTATTCGTAGATCTGGACCCTCCGCTCGTTGGTAAGCACGTCCTTCACCCTGAGCAGACGCGCGTAGAGCGGGACCAAGACGGCCGACAGCTTCCGCAGAACTTCCTCCCTGTGGAGGAGGAGGAAGAGGGCCACGGCGAGGGGGAATACCGGTATGTAGCTGACGCCCACAGCTACAGACACAGGTTCAATATTGTTTATGAGCAAATATATTTTTCCGCCAACGACCACAGGCTTCACGGCGGCGGACCCGTTGAGAGCCACATCTATCCTGTACCACACCAGGGGGTTCCACCACCCCACCTCCACCAGATGCTCCCCCGGCGGCAGATCCACGGAAGACACACATGCCGAATATAAATCTATCCACTTTACAAACATTGAACTAAACTGGTTTTAAAAACCCGCGAACCCGTTTTCCATGACCAAACCCAAAACCAAGCTAAGAGGGATGTCCCCCGCAACAGGCCTAACAATCATAGTGGCGCTGATAGCCGCAATAGCGGCCATATCGGTGATCTACATCATAATAGGCCCCCCAATAAACACCACCACAACCATAACCATAACCCAGACCACAGTCACCACAGCAACTACAATCACCACAACAGTAAAAGAAACCACAAAAACCGAGCCACCACCCGCAACACCCACCACGCCCATCACACCCACCGACACCACAAAACCGCCTCCCACGACAACGACCATTACAGGTACCACCACGCAACCCCCGACCACGACGGCCATTACGGAAACCACCACGAGACCTCCCCCGACCACCACTACGCCGCCTCCCAGCAGATGCGCCGCGCTCAACATCGAGAACATCTCGTACGACGGTCCGGTCGCCGTGGTGCAAGTCAGGCTCATCAAGGACGGCTGCGACGGCCGCCTCTCCGCCGTTGCCAGCGGCGCAGATGTTGTGTACCCATCTCCCAGCTACTACGACATACCGGAAGGCCCCGTCAACGCCGTGTACGAGTTCAGGCTGGTCGACTCCGACGGCGACGGGATAGGGGCGGTGGGCTTCGTCTACACGTCCCCGCGCACTGCGAGCGTCGGCTCCGTATGCGCGCCTTGCCGGGTGCAGAACGGGACTAGGATCCAGTTCCCGGCGTGCAGGCCTGAGTTCTCGCTGAGGGATACCAACGCGACTAACATAGGCGGCGCATACTTGGTGCTTCCCGGCCGTAGCTACTACATAACCGTCGGCGTGGGAGGAAGCATCCCGGCGTCGCCGCTGTACCCATACGCCGTGCAACTGAGCATCGGCGGCCCCGGCGCACCACATGTGTCCGTGCTCCCGCCCAACCCGCAGTTTCTAACGTCCCCGGTGCCTCCGCCCGCCTACCTCACCTACTATATATCTGTGAGCGGCGCGGCCTCCGCGCCCACCAGCTTTGTACCGATTGTGTACGGCAGGTTCCTGAACTTCACGTTCTGCAACGCAACGGAGAAGCTGGCTGAGTTCGTCATAGCTAGGCCCTGCATGGAGTTCAGCGCCGCGATTGAGTACACCAACGCCACTGCGACGTCGTCCGCATACGCCATGGTGGTTGGGCAGAGCTACCTCTTCAGGATACGCGTACGCATTTCGTACCCCTACGCCACCATGAATGTGCGGTTCAGCGTCCCCGGCGCAGACGTGATGCCGATAGGGTACAGCATAACGCCTCCGCCGCCCACGGGCTACTCAGCAACGTCTTCGTCAGGCCCAGGCTGGGGCGGCTACACGTTCCCACCGCTGTACGACAGAGCCATGCTGGACGCCGTCATGGACTTCATAGTGAGGCCGCACACGTCTGGGTTCTACCCCATGGAGGTGAGCCTCACCTCGCCCGACTCCCCGACATGCAGAGGCAACGTCACGGTAGGGATGGCGCGTATAGGCGTGCCGCAGCCCAGGCAGTGCTCCGTGTGGGTGAACGTGCCGAGCAACGCGGTGGTGTGGGTCACGGGCGGCTCCGGTAGCCTCCTGGCGACCATAGACGTCTTGGTGAAGTCGGTGCCCTCGGGGCTGACCGCCACGCTTTCCGCGTCTGTGCCTGCGTCTTCGCCGCTTACGGTGGTGGGCGTGACTCCGTCTAGCGGCACGACGGACTTCACTGCGCAGGTCGCGCTCATCATACCTATGGCGACCTCGCCAGGCCTCTACGACGTGGTGTACTCGGTCAGCGCCTCTGGACAGGGCTACCAGTGTGCCGCTAGGAACATCACCTCCATAGAGGTTAGGCGGTGCTTCTGGAACGTGCGCATCCTCAACTCCACGCCGCTTGTGCTGGAGGTGGGCAGGACGTATAAGCTCGCCGTGGAGGTGAGGGGCGGGCCGTACCCCGCCAGGCTCAGCGCCTCGGCGTCTGGCGTCTTCACCGTCAGCCCCGCCTCGATGCCGATAAGCGGCAACGGCATATACTACTTCGACATATCGGCAACCGGCGCGGGCTCGGGCGCCGTGACCGTAACCGCGCGGTCTCAAGGTATGTATGAGATGTGCTTTAACAAGACGTCGGCGGAGGGCATGGCCAAGGAGCGGGCTGTGTGTAAGCCCACCCTACAGATCGTGGGCACCAACGCCACAGACCTCGGCGGCGGCAGATACATGGTGATGCCCGGCGGCCTCTACCGCTTCCAAGTGCAGGTAGGCGGGTCGCTCCCGCCCGCTTCCTACATGCTACGCCTCCTGCCACACGCGGCGTACACCATCGTGAACCCAGCCAGTGGTCAGCACAACTTCAACGTACCTCCAACGACTCTGCCGGCGACGTTCCCATTCGACATACAGATAGCCAGCACAATAGTGCCGGGCAGCACCTTCCCGCTGACGTTCCAGCTGGCCGGCCAGTCGCAGGGAGCCGTGGTCTGCGCAACAAACATGACAGCAGTGCTGGAGGTGGGGAAGCCTCAGTGCCCCAGGATAAGGTACGACACCAACGCGACGTATATTAACGGAACCTACCTCATGGAGCCTGGAAAGACGTACCGCTTCACCGTGTTCCTCAGTGCGCCGTGGGCGTACCTGCCCATATACGTCACACTGCGTGCGTCCAACGCCGGAGTCTCCCCCGGCCCCTACAGCACCAGCCCGCCCGTCACGGTGACCTCTAGTAGCGGCGCCGGCTACGCCACCTTCGCGGTTTCGCCGCCGTCGCCTGCCCAGCCGCTTTCGGGCCAGTTCACCTTCTACGTCACGCCGTCTGCGGGCACCGACAGAGTCTCCATAGAGGTGCTCATGGGCGGGTTGCCGGGGACTCTGCCGACCTGCCAGTTCAACGAGACGAGGCCCGTCAAGCCGCTTATATGCAAGCCCGAGGTGGCGCTGGTGGGCGGAAACGCCACCGTGGTGGGCCCCAACACGATACTGGTGGACCCCGGAGCCCCCTACGAGATACAGATACAGGTAGGCGGCGCCATAAGCTACCCGTGGGCTAGGTGGCGCTGGCTCGGCAACCCGTCGCTCACAATAACGCCGATGGTGCAGATCATCCCGACGCCTATACCGCCGACGCAGACGCTCACATTCACCGTGTCAGCCAGCGGCCCCGGCGTCTTCAGCGTGGTGGGGGTGATAGAGGTCTCGCCGGTTCCGCGGCCTAGAGAAGGCGACATCAGTATGTGCTACAAGTACCAGCTGTGGGTCAACGCGTCGCAGTGGGACTTCGCCGTCAAGGCAGAGCCTGTAAACGCCACGGCTAAGCCAGGCTCCGTAGCGGAGTTCAAGCTGTACGTAGCCACGCTGAGCGGCGCGCCGCGTAACGTCTACCTCTACGTCCACAGCGCGCCGAGCGGCTGGTCCGTGAACATATCGCCAAACAGCGGCATCCCGCCGTACTCAGCCGCGGTCCGCGTGACGGTGCCGTCCAGCGCCGCGACCGGCGTCTACCCGGTGGTGATCAAGGCAACGTCCGGGTCTGTGACGAGGTTCATAACGCTCTACGTATCCATCCCGTAAAAACCCCTTTTTTTCCGTCTTGTTTTTAAGAGAAGGACAAGCCCCCTCCCAGCACGGCGGTTTCCCGGGGCCTCGCGGACCCCAGTACTCCCGTCCGCGGCGCCGGCCTTAGCTTCCGGGTTCTGAAGAGACCGGGCGTAGCACCGGCGCCTATGGCCGGGTTAGGGGCAACGCCTACGGAATCTTTAGTTTATAAATTTTTCTCTCAAAAAGCTTTTTAACAACACGCAAGTAGAAACGGACTGGAGCGGCCCGCCAGGGCCTCAATGAAAGCTCCACGTACCCAGTGGCCTCTCAACATGAATTTCGTTTCTTGGTCATGGGGCTACTCCTTAACATGGTGAAGTAAATTCCGAGTTGCCATGAGCCTAGTGGCGCTGTCCACACCGCAGACGACAGGTGGAGGCTAATTCTCCTCTGTAATTGAGCGTCTCGTTGACGAGATTCTTACGCGGCCTCAACTGGGCTTCGACGTGTGGCAGATACGTCGCTACTTGGATCGACACGGTGGCGAGCACTCTGGCAAATGCAGTTTTGAACGCCGCAGATACGTTATAATGTCGTGGGGCCGCCGCTGGTCGGTCTACTTGTTTAACATCGTCGTGATGTTCTGAAATTCACTTTAGATAAGCGTCTCTTCTGGCTGATCGGGGTGCCGGCGGCCGTGCTGGCTTTACTGATACCGCTTGTATAGCCAAAACAGGCTTATATATGTAGGTTGATTTTGATGTATATGCGAAGGAGTGTAATATATACAGCATTTATGTTGGGCCTGCTGGTATATACCGGTGTAAGTATCGTTATCAGTACGGACTACATGAAAGCTGTCTTAACCTTCGCAACAAACATGTTAGTCATTATTATGGGCCTTCTGATGGTGGCAGCAGTGTTAGATAAGCGGCCGATATGCGACCGCTTAACCACGGTGGTGAAGGTTTTCGGGCCCATGGCATATGTCTTTTCAATGGTTGTGGCGATGTTAGTAATGATTGCTGGTATTACGTTGACTATTAATGCCAGTAATGTGATCTGTTGCACAGCAGACATCTTGAGATTCATAAAAAACGTGGCGGCCGTCACCGCGGCCCTTGTGGCGGCAAATGTGATGCTAAGCGCGGCAAAGGCGTGCGATAACGCGATAGCCTTCGTGACGCTTTTCATGACCCTAGCGTTTGGCCTTATTGTGGTGGTCGGCCTTGTACTTTTTTAAAATATCTGTTTTAATATTTATATTGCAAACTGTAATTTCGACAAGTGGGTTAGAGACTCGATATTAAACCGCGTCTCTTCAGCCACATAGCGTTGACGGTTCTGAACGTATATTGGACTGTCCTATATGTCAAGTCTATATGCCGTGGCAAATGGGGCAACGTAGTCTTTTAGAGCGTTAGTTGGAGCTTTATCTCCTCCTCTCCTGCGCCGTTTTTGTCGAGGACTGCGACGTCTATTCCGCCGCCGGAGACGGGGTCTCTCTCGATGGCGGCCTTTATGGCCTGTACCGCGAGCTTCTTGGCTTCTTGAAGCGTCATGTCGGGGCGGTAGGCGGCGTCTAGTATGCCGATGGCCACCTTGGCGCCGGTGCCCAGCGCGGCGTAGTTGTCCTCTATCAAGCTCCCCAGCGGGTCCATCACGATTAGATGAGCCCCCTCTTCGTCTACGCCCCCTACCAACACCTCGGCGAAGAAGGGCATGAAACGCCTGCTGAACATAACTACGGAGAGAAGCTTAGCCATGGCTTTTACAGTCGGCTTCTTCTTCATGTCTAGCTCGTAGGCGCGGGCGTTGAGCTTAAGAATCTTGGCGAGGGTCTGCATGTCGGCTATTATGCCGGCGGAGGCTATGGCCAGCCGGTCGTCTATGATAAACACCTTTTTGCCAGTTTTACTCAACGTGTAGAAGCCGTAGGAAACCCTCTTCTCAGCCGCCAGCACCACGCCCTCGTTCACTTTTACCCCCACGGCAGTTGCGCCTATCTGAACCTCCTCACCCATGGCCCAGACATAACTCGGGTTTATAAATGTCCTACAGCCGCACGGGCGACCTTGCACATTCAGCGAGTTTTAATACCGATCAGCAAAAAACGAGACGCCGACGCCTCTCGTAGTTGCCGACGCGCCGATCGACGTTGCCGATGTACTCTAGGCCGCGTATAAAGCAACCGCGCACGGGGGCGTCTCTCCACCTGTTCCTCGCGTCGCCCGGCTACGGGGCTGTTTTTAAACATGTGGATACCTCCTCCTATGGCCGTGCGCATCGACGGGTCCTACGGCGAGGGAGGCGGGCAGATCCTCCGCACTTCTATCGCTCTGTCGGCCCTCCTGGGGAGGCCTGTGGAGATCGTCAACATCAGGGCGAAGAGGGTCAACCCAGGCCTCCAGCCTCAGCACCTCACCGGCGTCTTGGCGGCGGCGCAGTTGACAGATGCAGAGGCGGAGGGGGCGGCGAAGGGCTCCACCAGGCTTTTCTTCAAGCCGAAGTCGCCGAGGTGCGGCACGTTTAACATCGACATCGGGACCGCCGGCAGCGTGTCGCTTGTCATCCAGATCCTGGCCCCCATGCTCCTCTTCGCGCCATGCCCCACACAGCTGGTCATCACGGGCGGGACCGACGTGGCGTGGGCGCCTCCCGTGGACTACATGCGGCACGTCTTCGCACCTGTCATCGCCCGCTTCGGGGACCGGGTCGAGATAGAGCTGGTGAGGCGCGGCCACTACCCCAAGGGCGGGGGGAGGGTCGTGGTGAAGGTGGAGCCCGTGAAGAGGCTGGTTGCGGTGGACTCGCCGGAGTTCGGCCGCGTGGTGAAGATAGCCGGCATATCCCACGCGGTGAACCTCCCGAGCCACGTGGCGGAGAGACAGGCTAAGGCGGCGCGGGAGGTCTTGGCGGCCTTGGGCTACTCCGCCGACGTGGCCGTGGAGACGCGGAGCGACGGGCTGGGGCCGGGGAGCGGCGTGGTGCTGTGGGCCGTCTCAGACCTGGGCAACGTGGTGGGGGGAGACGCGCTGGGGGAGCGGGGAAAGCCGGCGGAGGCAGTGGGCCGCGAGGCCGCCGAGAAGCTGGCCGCCGTGTTGAAGACAGGCGCCTCCCTCGACCCCCACATGGCCGACATGGCGGTGGTGTACATGGCGCTGGCGGAGGGCAGAAGCAGGCTTTCGACGTCGGAGGTCACCACCCACCTCCAGACCAACATATACATCGTGGAGCAGTTCCTCCCCGTCAAGTTCAGACTGGAGAGAGCCGGGGCGAGACACGTCATAGAGGTGGAGGGGGTCGGCTTCAGCCGCTAGCGGAGCCGGGCGGCGCGGAGCTTCTCGAGGGCGGCCGGGACGTAGTATTTGTTCAACACGTAGTCCATCAGCTCCTTTGTTCCTTGGCAGTTCAGCGTCGAGATTTCAGCCGCCGGGGAGAAGAGGAGGCGGGCGCGCTCCACCTCCTCCCGCGACGCTATGTCTATCTTGTTCACCGCGGCGACGACGGGCGTCTGGAAGCTCGTCGTGATCTCCCTGTAGAGGTTGTGCTGCATCTCCAGCCCAAAGCCGCCGTGGGGGGTGGGGTCCACTAGGAAGAGGATGACGCCTGCCAGGTGGCGGAGGGCGAGCACGGCCTGCCGCTCTATGGCGTTGCGTTCGCTCAGCGGCCGGTCCAGGAGCCCCGGCGTGTCCACCACCTGTATCTTGTCCCCCCTGAGGATTATGTGGCCCAGGTGGATCTGCTTCGTGGTGAAGGGGTAGTCCGCCACCTCGGGCTTCGCCGTGGAGACGCACCTGACGAAGCTACTCTTCCCCACGTTGGGCGCCCCCGCCACCACCACCGTGAATAGGGAGGGGTCTACGGAGGGGAGCCTCCTGAGGAACAGAACCACCTCTCTCAGCTTTTCCAGCTCCGGCGCCAGGTCGTTAAGGAGGTCCACCACCCTGGCTTTGTACATCTTCCTCGCCTTGAGCAACGCCGCCTTGTCAGGCGCCGACTTGACGGCGGTGATGGCCTCCTTGGCGATGGCCTTGACGGCCAGGTGGGCCCTGCCCACCTTAGCCACGGCGTGTTTATACGTCTGGGCGCCGAAGGAGACGTCGATTAAGTCGCGGTAGAAGGGGTGGAGCCTGTCGAGGAACGGCATCTTAAGCGCCGTCTCCCTCAGGGTGGAGGCCAGGGCCTTGCCCGACGCCACTATGCGCTTTACTTCAAGCCTCTTCTGCTTCACGAAGGCGGGCTCGGCGGAGGAGCCCCTCGCCTCTTCTCTCTCGTAGACGGCGAGGAACATAGAGATCAGCTCATCTGCCGAGTATACGTAGGGGAGCTTGGCCTTCTCCACGGTCTCCACGTCGGCCGCTGCGTACATATATAAAAGTCTTGTAAAAAACGTGGCGGTCGCGCTCCTAACCGACTTCGGCACCAGGGACTACTTCGTCGGCGTCATGAAGGGAGTAATCCTGAGCATAAACCCCAGGGCGCAGATCGTCGACATAACCCACGACATACCGCCGCAAGACGTCTTGACAGGCGCCTTCGTGCTGAAGGCGGCGTATAGGTGGTTCCCCCCACGCACCGTCTTCGTCGCCGTGGTGGACCCCGGCGTGGGGACGGAGAGGGCGCCGCTCATCGTGAAGACACGCCGCTTCTACTTCGTAGGCCCCGACAACGGCCTTCTGTCGCCGGCGGCTGAGGAGGACGGCGTCGAGGAGGTCTACCGCATAACGGCGAGGTTGCCGGAGGTGTCTAGAACCTTCCACGGCCGCGACGTCTTCGCCCCAGCCGCCGCCTACCTCTCCCTGGGCGTAGAGCCGCGGATGCTCGGCGTGCCTGCGGCGGGCTGGAGGCGGCTGGAGCTCCCCAAGGCGCGGCTGGAGGGCGGCGTCATCCACGCCCGGGTCGTCTACGTGGACCGCTTCGGCAACGTCTACACCTCCGCCAGAGGCGAGGTGAGGGACGTGGCCTCCCCCGGCGACGTGCTGTGCGTAGTGACCCCCCGCGGGGCGATCAAGGCCAAATACGTGGAGACCTACGGCAGGTCGTCGCCCGGAGACACCGTGGCGTTGATAAACAGCGAGGGGTATCTAGAGCTGGCGGTGGTCATGGGAAGCGCCGCCGCGACACACGGCTTAAGGCCAGGCGACGAGGTAAAAATTAAAAAATGCGACGACTTGAGACCAGAGTAGAGACTTAGCCTCCTTTTATTTTCGATATCTTGTTTATCAATATGGGCACAATCTTGTAGAGGTCCTCCACCACGCCGTAGTCCGCGTTTTGGAATATGGGGGCCGAGGGGTCGTTGTTTATAGCCGCAATTACCCTGCTGTCGAGGATGCCGGCTATGTGCTGCGGCTGGCCCGATATGCCTACCGCCAGGTAGAGCTTGGGCTTCACCTTCTTCCCAGACAGCCCCACCCAGTGCTCCTCCGGGAGCCACTTCAAGTCGGCCGCGATCGGGCGGGAACAGCCCACCTGCCCCCCCAGCACCTTAGCCAGCTCAAAGGCCATCTGCAGATCCTCCTTCTTCTTGAAGCCTCTGCCCACCGACACGATTATCTCGGCCTCCTCCAGCCTCACAGCGCCTCTCGACTTCTCCTCCACGGCCGCTATCTTCAGCCTAGACGTCGGGGCCAGCGCCAGCTTCTCCACGGCGCTCTGCACGGCCGGGGGCTCCCCCTGGAACCGCCCAGGCGCCACCGTGGCGACTGCGGGCAGAGGAACCTGCACTGCGGCCACTGCCTTGTTGCCAAACACGTACCTCTCGGCAGTGAGGACGCCGCCTTCAGCCCTCATCGACAGCACATCCACCAGGAGCTCCACGCCGAGCTTCTGCGCCGCCAAGCCGCCCACCGTCTTGGCGTTTTTGGTAGACGGCATCAACACGAGATCGTAGCCGGCCGCCGCCTTCGCCACGACCTCAGCCACGGCGTCTGGGAGCCTGGGGTCCACCTCCGCGACGAGGATCTTGTGGGCTCTCCCAGACACAGCCTCGGCCTCTTTCTCGCTAAACACCAGCGCGGCAACCTCGCCGCCAAGCGTAGACGCGGCGTATAGAAGCTCCTTGTTGGGGAACACCACCAGCGTCTTCATATGACCCCCTCCTGACGTAGGTACTGTATAAGCTTCTCCGCCTTCTCCTCCGGCGTCCCGTCTTTAATCACCACCTTCTTGCGCTGGATCACCAACGGCTTGTAGGCCGCGGAGATCTTAGGCTCAACGCCTATGCCTAGGTCCGCCAGCGTGAGCCTGTTTATGGGCTTCTTCATGGCCGCCCTGATGGCGAGAAGAGTCGGTATCCTTGGCTGGTTGATCTCCCTAGTCACCGACACCACCGCCGGGAGGGGGGCCTCCACCACCTCCACATGGTCCTCCAGATCCCTACGCGCCACAACCCTCCCGCCCTCCACCTTCAGCTCCCTTGCGTAAGTTATGACGGGCCAGCCCAGCTCGGCGGCGACCCGCGCCGGGATTTGGCCGGTGTAGTTGTCCACAGTGGCCTCGCCGGCCAGCACGAGGTCCGCCCCCACCTTCTTAACCACCGCCGCAATCGCCTTGGCCGTGGCGATGTGGCTCGCGTTTAACAACCTCTCGTCCGCCACGAGGTAGGCCTCGTCTAGGCCCATGGCCAAGGCCTCCCTAAGGACGTTCTCAGCCTCCTGTACTTTTTTCTGAAGAGGCCCCCATTTCAACACTGTCACTCCGTACGCCTTGTCCTGGCCCTTGAGCTTCACCGCCTCCTCCACGGCGTTTCTATCTATGTCGCTGATCTTCAGGGGGGTCTCCTCCACAACCACCGTATCTCTTACCCGGAGCTGGCCCGTGTCTAAGGCTGTTTTGACCAGCACCGCTATTTTCATGGCATTGCAATCATCTCTATTTATAAATATATATGTAGCTAATAGACGAATTGCGGCATCCTGGAGAGGCTTGGGAATAGGATGTTTGTGGCCGAGAAAAAGGACAGATATCTCTTCTACGTCATGGTGGAGGGCGTGGAGCTTACGGTTCACACTCTGTTAAGCGTTATAAACATAGGCGAAACCATTTCAATGCCTGCAGTGTTGGCGCTGGTGAGCAACGACGGCACGGTGACGTATTAATTCGTTACGGAAGATCAGGCTACCGCGCAACGTCTACGCTGAAGCTGTTTGAACGTGTGGGGGGATGGTCACCGGCCCATCTCCTCCAGCCATCTCACTACGGCGTCTGCGAGTTCTGTATAGCGCATGAAGCCTTCTAGGTGCTCCCCGTAGCACTTTATCATTATAGTGCAGTCTTTCATGCGGTACACCTTCGGCTCTCTCCCCGTCAGTGCCTTTATCACAGCGGCGAACCTCTCCGCGTCCGCCTACCTGCCGCCAGGCGCGTCGACGCTGGCGTATGCGCGCCCCACTGCCGCGTTGTCGGCTCCATACCTGCCGTATGTCATTACGTACTCGCGCCGTACGCCGTCCACCTCCGCCGTTATTTTGATCCTAAGCAACTTCCTGCCGCCTCTGCCCTCCTTAAGCTCGGCGCCTCCGCCTATCACCTTCACCACGTGCTCCCTGCCCCCCACCTCGACCTTCTTCTCGAAGTTCCTAAGCGTTAGGGAGCCCCTCGCCTTGCCCTCCTTCACTATCTCCTCGACCTACCTGCGCACATCTTCGCCCCCTCCTTCGCCCTCTCCAGTATGTAGCTTATGAAGTCCTCTGCAAGTCTCCGCTGTTCGCCGAAGCCGTGGACGGAGAGCCAGGCGGCGTAGACCAAACCCTCCCTGAGGATCCTCACGTAGCCTAACCTGCCGCCCTCCGGCATCTTCACTGTGAAGTGTCTGCCCTCCTCAAGCCCCACCTCCCCAAGCCGCCACGCCTCCCGCTCTATGCTGTCGGGGTTAGGTGAGCTGAATCTGACCTCAAGCGCGCCTTTTTTCAGCCGCACAAGGTACTTCGGCCAGCCCTCCCTCATAGTGCGCCCCTTATCCAGCTTCTCCAGCCACCGCTCTGCCTTACTCGCCTCCACCCAGCCGTTGCCGTGCGCCGTCTTGACGATCTCGGCGAGGGACGTTCCTAAGCTCCTCGCGCCCAGCCGCAAGCCTGTCGGTAGCGGCTGTGACGCGTCAGACGTCTCTGCCGCCCTCCTTCTTCACTTCCGCGTCGATGCCCGCCAGCCTTAGTAGGCGGGCCGCGAGCTCAACACGGCTCCGGTCTGTCGAGTGGAATTCGAGCACGACCTCGTTCCACAGATATACGTTGTACTTCACGGCGACGCCGCTCACCGATATGGTTAAGTCGGCGGCGACGAGACCGCCCTCAGTCCTCCTCAGACCCTCCCAGCTGACGTCAAGCCCCTCGGCCCCCAGCTCCACAGCTTCAGCCAGCTTATGGTTCTTAAGCCTATCGTCCCCCTCAAGCAGAGGAGGCCCGTAGAGGAAGTATAGGCCGGCCAGCTTGACGGCATTATCGCCGGACACAATGACTTGGAACCCACCCCCGGTCCTCCTCACCTCCGCCTTTATGCCGTGCGCCGCTAGGGCGACCGCCCGGAGCAGGGCGACGGCGCGCTTGCCGCTGGTTAAACCAACTGCTTTCCGCGCCGCGGACACGTGTCCGTTGCCGTCTATTGCGCCGGAGATAACAGCGCCGAAGTATCTCAGCGTTTCCTCGTTTACGCCCAGCTTCTCCGTCTGCATCAGCAGAAGGGCGGGCGCCATAATCCCCCTCGCGATTTTGTCGTCGTCAAGCCTGCTCTTCAAACCCTCCAGCTCTACCAACGCCCCAGCCAAGTCGAAGCCGGGGCCAACCTCAACACTTTCAAGCCGTCTCTTAACCGTAGCTATCACTTCATCCCAGTTGTCAGAAACCCACCGCTTGAGACCATCCCAGCTCTCAGCTCTAATGCCAAGCGTCTTAAGCCACCCGCCTTCCGCGCTTCTTCTGATCGCCTCGTCGAGGTTCTTAAGGGGGGCTTCAACATCAACCACCAGCTTCGGCCCCTCAAGAGTCAGGTTCATGCGGAGCCCTACGACTCTAGACCAGCCGAACAAGGCGTGAGTCTCAGCCAACTGCCACAAGTGGGAGGTGGTCATCCGCAACACCCTCTCGCCCTTCTTATTTCTGGTTATCGCCACGTTGGAGTTAACCCAGCCCAGCATGTAGGGGAAGCGGTCCTCCACAGGCAGACGCCCCCTAACCTCCTCCGCCGCCTTCACCGCCGCCTCTAGCTCCCGCCTAAAAAAGTCCCGCCACCCCTCCACGACGAGCACCAAGGTGTAGGTTAAAAGCTTTTTATATCGAAAATCGGCGTCTTAAACTGAAAAGGCTGGCTGAGGCGGCGGGGGCAACTCCGGAGAGCGTGAGAAACGCCGCTAAAAATATGAGGGTATGAAGGGAGTTGGGAAGATAAAGCAGTATCTGTCGGCTTTGCTTTGGTATCTCTGACGGCGTGGGGGAGGTGGGAGAGGCGCTGTATTTTCTGTAAGGGCGCACGACGTATGCGGCGTGGATAAGCGGTGTGGGATAGCTGTAAACAGCCTCATGATGAGACTTGTGGAGGGAGGCCTCGCGAGGCGGCACAGGAGGGGCGTCTACATAATAGAAAGGGCCATGGAGGAGGTCTTAACAGCTCTGAGAAGGTGAATACGACGGCGACTAAGTGGAGGTGTACGTGGCTGTGGATGGGTCGGAGGTGTGCCTCTCGCTTAACCAGCTGAAGGCGAACTGCACGCGGGGCGGCGCGATGAGGGCGGCTGAGGGCACGAGGCGGTATCCGGCTGCTCTCGGTATCTTCAGCGACGTAGAGCCTACTACGCGCGGGACGGGCGCCGTGGCCAAGCTAGAGCTGAAGTTCGCCAGATTTGAGCTATACCAAGATGAGACAAGTGATAGACTAAAGGGATTACCGGCGTTCAAGGCAGAGGCGAGGAAATACATAACCAGCTAGACAGAGCCTACGCGGCAATTGCAAAGCGGGGCCCACGTCGGGGGCAACGGCAACTTCCGCGGGGTGGCTGAGGCCGCGCTGAAGATCGTGAAGGGGTGCGACTGCGTGGATGGGTGCCCCAAATGTGTCTACTCGCCCTACTGCGGCAACAACAACAAGATGCTCTCCAGGCGCAACGCTGTAAGGATTCTACAGACAGTGCTAAATAAAGAAGGCGCCCTCCTCAGGGAGATCCCAAGAAGAGAAAAGGAAAAGTCTATCCTCTCTCCTCAACAGGGACGTACCTCAGCCCCACCGGCCCCGCATACCTCTCGGTAGGCCTTATCAGCCGGTTCGCCTGCCTATACTCCACCACATGCGCCACCCACCCAGCCACCCTAGACATGGCAAAAACCGGCAGGTTCACATCCACAGGCAGGCCTAGGTAGCGGAAGATAACGGCAGCGTAGAGATCAGTGTTTGGGTAGATGCCCTTCTGGGACAACTTAGCAGTGACGTACTCCTCCAGCCTCTCCGCCAACTCCACCCACCTGTAGTCGCCGCGCTCCGCCGCGAGGTCCCTGGCGAGGCGGCGCAACACCCTAAGACGGGGATCCGGCCCCCTCTTATACAGCCGGTGGCCGAAGCCCGGTATCCGGCGCCCCTTAGCCAGCTGCTCCTCCACCCACCTCTCCACGTTTTTCGCCTCTCCCACCTCCTCCAGCATCAGCGAGGCGTCTACGTTGGCACCGCCGTGCAGCGGCCCCTTGAGGCTGGCTATCGCCGCCGTGACGGCGGCGTACATGTCGGCCAGGGTGGAGGCCACGGTGACGGCCGTGAAGGCGCTGTTGTTCATGGAGTGCTCCGCGTATATTATCAACATGACGTCGAGAGCCCTCGCCTCCCGCGGGGTGGGCCTCTCGCCCCTCAACGCCCATAGGAAGAACTCGGCGTGGCTTCCGGCCTCCGCGGGCTCCGCCGGCCCCAGCCCCCTCCTAGACCTGTCAAACGCGGCGACTATGTAGGGCATGACCCCCGTGATCTTCAGCCCCCTCGCCAGCTCCACCTGCGGCGACTTATCCCTCAGATCCTCCCCAAACGCCATCGCCGAAACCGCCGTCCTCAACACGTCTATGGGCTCCGCGGCGCGGGGCGCCCTCAGCAGGAGGTCCTTGACGTGGCTCGGCGGGATGCGGTGCTGGGCGAGGCTCCTCCTGAACTCCTCAAGCTCCGACCTCCGAGGCAGGCTGCCGTACCAGAGGAGATACGCCGTCTCCTCAAACGTGGACCTCTCGGCGAGCTCCTCCAGGTCGTACCCCCGGTAGTAGATCTTGGAATTTTCAAGATCTATGTGACAAATCTTGGTTTCTTTCACCACAACGCCCTCAAGACCGGGGAAATACATTGCGGAGGCGTTAAACGCCCCATATATATATTACATCGGCACAACATCCATCAAAGCAATGAAGCTGTCGATAATTATAATTATTGTGCCGCGGCGCCTCCGACGGCCAAACGGCCGAGCCCCTCGACGGCGGATGCCGCGCCGCTTCCAGCGCCCAGGCAGGCTCCTCCACCTGTACTCCGTCTAGGTCATGTTTTATAAGCCAGTCTGGACCTCCGCCTATGGAGATGGCCGTAGTAGCTGTGCTGGGGGCCGACAGGGTGGGCATCGTGGCTGGCATATCGAACGTTTTAGCCCGCCACAACGTCAACATCGTAGACATCTCGCAGACCGTGGTGCGGGATATCTTCTCCATGATCATGGTCGTAGACATCTCAAAAGCCGACGTGGACATCTCCCAGCTCAGGAAGGAGCTGGAGGAGGAGGGCCGGAGGCTGGGAGTTATGGTAGGCGTCTACCACATAGACGTATTTCGGTACATGCAGAGGATATGAGGTTTGAGCCCGGGGAGATCGGCGAAGTCCTGGAGATGCTTCTTTTTAGGGAGCTAGACATCAGAGCCGTCACTCTGAGCGTAAACACCCTCCCCGCCGCCAGGCCGAGGCCGGGGGATCTTCTGCCAGCGCTTGAGGAGGTGCTTGAGCCGTATCTAAAGCGGCTTAGGCCGGCGGTGGAGCGGGTGGCGTCGCGGCTGGGGGTGAGGATCGTGACCGTGAGGCTGGCCGTGTCTCCCGTATCCATCTTGCTCGAGCCCATAGGCGACGGGGCCGCCGCGGTTGAGGTGGCGCGGCACCTCGACAAACTCGCCGAGAAATACGGCGTCGACATGGTGGGCGGCTTCTCCGCGTTTGTACACATGGGCGCCTCCAGAGGCGACAAGGCCCTCATGGAGGCGCTGCCGGAGGCGTTGAACACCGCCGCCAGGGTGGCAGGTTTCCTAAACACAGCCTCCACCATGACAGGCATCAACCTAGACGCAGTCAAGAAAGCCGCCGAGATCATCCTCGCCATGAAGCCCCACGCGGCGGCGCGCTTCGCCGTCACCGCCAACCTGCCGGAAGACGTCCCATTCATGCCCGGCGCATACCACGGCCTCGGCCTCCCAGACGCCGTGGTAAACATCGCAGTAAGCGGCCCCGGCGTCATCGAGGCCGTTGTGAGGAATCTGCCCGACGCAGACGTGAGGACCCTCCACGACGCCATCAAGCGCGCCGCCTTCAAGATCACAAGGCTGGGCGAGCTGGTGGGGAGGGAGGTGGCAAAGGAGCTGGGGGTCCCCTTCGGCGCGGTCGACCTCAGCGTGGCCCCCTCCCCTAAAGTCGGCGACTCCGTAGCCGCCATCCTCGAAGCCATAGGCCTGCCCAGGGTGGGGGCCCCCGGCTCCGTCTTCGCCCTAGCCCTCTTCACAGACGCCGTCAAGAAGGGAGGCGCCGTAGCCGCCTCCACCATCGGAGGCCTCAGCGGCGCCTTCATACCAGTCAGCGAAGACGCCGCCATGGCGAAGGCCGCGGCCGAAGGCGCCCTCACCCTCGACACCCTCAAGGCCATGGCCGCCGTCTGCAACACAGGCATAGACATGGTGGGGATACCGGCCGACGCGAGCCCGGAGGCGGTGGCGGCGCTTATGGCAGACGTAATGGCGCTCGCCGTCCATTTGGACAAGCCGCTGGGGGTGAGGCTGGTGCCGATCCCCGGCGCGAAGCCCGGCGACGTCTACGACCTCGGCGGCCTCTACGGCTCGGTGGCCGTGATGGACCTCCCTAGCTCCAAAATTCCGCTGATGGCCAGAGGCGGCACCGCGCCCCCCGGCGTGGAGAGGCTCAAGAAGGGGTGACGCGCGAGATGAAAAACGCCTCGCTTCTATGTATGTGGGGAAACGTCCTGCCGCCGACGCCGCCTCGGTAAGACGGGGCGAGGTCGGGGTGGGGCTTCTCCGCCCGGCCGCCCACCGCGGCCACCACCTCCTCCCCCTCCTGGGGCAGGATGCTACAGACGGCGTAGACCACCTCGTCTGCCAGCGTCAAGGCGTTGGCGAGAAGCTCCCTCTGCAACTGGCTGTAGCGCGCCGCCTCCTCCAGCCTTGGGTATATCTTCGTGGCAGGCTCCTTGGTGAAGGCGCCGCTTGACGTACACGGCGCGTCCAGAAGAGCCTTGTCGAAGCGCCTAGTCCTCAGCCTCCTCGAGTCGGCCCGCACCACCTCCACCTGGTCCGCAACGCCGAGAAGCTTCAGCAGGCGCTTCATCCTGTACACCCGCTTCGTGGAAAGCTCCACAGCCACTATCCTGGCCCTGCCCTCGGCAAGCTGGGCAATGAGGCTCGTCTTCATGCCAGGCGCCGCGGCGAGGTCCACGACCCTGTCCCCCGGGCTGGGGCGCAGCGAAAGGACGGCGTAGATCGAGGCGAGGTCCTGCGGCACCGCCACGAACTCCCTCACCGCGGTCAGATACTGCACAGGCCTCCTGGAGCTTCTGAGGAGGACAGCAAACGGTATGGCGGGGTGCGGCTCCACCTCCGCCTCCCCCTCCAACATCCTCAACGCCTTATCCACATCGGCCCTCAAGGTGTTTATCCTCAGCCAAATCCACGTGGCGTTGCCCGCCTCCAGTACCCTCTCCACCTCCCCCCGGGGGAGGTTGGAGAGGAGGGCCTCCACGATGGAGGGGTGGTAGCTGTACTTCGTCGATAGGTACCGCACTGGATCCCCCCTCAGCTCCTCGATGGAGCGCAACGCCTCCTCCGGGCTACCCCTAGCCCTCTTCAGAAGCCTTTTCCTATACCGCGCCACCATATCTCTGTTATACAAGACGGCATCAGCCCGGTATATAAACCACGCCCGCGCCACAGCCTTCGCCCCCGACGAGCCCAGCAACCTCGCCGCCAGATGCCGCAGAAGGAAGTAGTGCTTAACCGCGTCAAAAGACACGTCATAAAACACCTTAAAGCTATCCAGCCGCCGCCACCCCCTCTTCACCTTCTGAAAAGCGTAGTCCAGGGTAAGCCCCCGCTCCACCACCTCATAGAGCACCCTGCCGACGAAGGCAACCAGCTCATCAGGCGTCCAACTCACAGGAAGAAGAGATCCACCTCCAGCTTATCCAGATCTACCACCGCGTAAGTCGACCTGCCAGTCAAACAACCACAAAGCTCGCCGGGGTTAACCACCAGCGTCCCGCCGCGCCTCTCCACGACGGCCTGATGCGTGTGGCCATACACCACCACGTCGTAGAGACCAGACTCCACCAAGGCCCTCAAGAGGATCGGCGACGTGCCGTGGTAAACCGCCACCCTCCTCCCCGCCACTTCAAGCTCAGCCGCCTCCCCCGCCACCTCCACGCCGAACTTCCTCGCCACCTCGAGGAAGTAGGGCCGCTCCCCCTCGTTGTTACCCCAGACGCCGACAATCCGCACCCCCTCCCCCAAGGCCTCCCGGAGGAAGCGGGCGGAGAAAGGCGACACCCAGTCCCCCGCGTGGAGAACAAGCGAGGCGCCGCGCCTCCTCAGCTCCTCCCCGGCTCTCCTAATCGCAGAAACGTTATCGTGGCTGTCAGAGACAACCCCTACACGCATCAATCAACCTGCACCCCCAGCACCTTAGTGAAAAACTCCACCGCCTCCTGCTTGGTGACCAGCTGCCCCTTACCCACCTTACTCCTCTTCCTCCTCCTCCGCTGCACCCTGAGACCAGGCTTAGCCAGCTTCACACAGACATCCATCCCCCAAATCCCCACCGCCGGGTCGTACTTAACCCCCGGAATCGTAATGTGCTCCTTAATGCCAAAACACACGTTCCCCCTATCGTCGAAGCTCGACTGCTTAACCCTGTTATTAACCGCCTGCAACGCCTTCATCAAAAACTCCACAGCCTTATCCCTCCTAAGCGTAACGGCGACCCCTATCGGCTCACCCTTCCTAATGCCGAAATCCTTAATCGACCGCTTAGCCCTCCTCCTCGAAGGCTCCGCACCCGTAAGCTCCTTCAGCAACTCAGCCGCCTTCTCAAGCC
>Ga0079998_112283_pt2 | contig 23179 bp, 17 predicted proteins | sample PerSpoBPS_BMetaG_FD_69201 | JGI IMG/M metagenome (GOLD analysis project Ga0079998, IMG submission 69201) | Thermal spring microbial communities from Yellowstone National Park, Wyoming, USA - Perpetual Spouter B (PS_B) MetaG (SPADES assembly)... | ecosystem: Environmental > Aquatic > Thermal... | reverse complement strand
TTTCGGCTCCATGGCGCTCCGGCATCCGCGTCCTCCGGAGTAGGCGATGAGGGGCGAAAGGGATTACAATCCAGTTAATTCAGCCACCGGCCGGCCCCGCGTCGGGGGAGCGGCCGGAAACGAATCCGTTCCGGAGGTGTGCGATGGTCGAGCCGGCCCGGCGGGATGAGGAGCTCACCGTGCAGGTCCCGGTGGTGACGCTGACGGAGGCGGCAGCCCGGCGTCTGCACGCGCTCATTCGCGAGAAGAACATCCCCGCCCGGTATCTGCGGGTGTTCGTCGCCGGCGGGGGATGCTGCGGGCTTCAGTATGGCATGGGGTTCGAAGACCAGCCCGCGGAGACGGATCACCAGCTGGAGAGCCAGGGGATCTCCCTCTTGGTGGACCCGATCAGCGCCTCGTATCTGTGGGGCTCGACCATCGACTACGTCGAGGATCCGGCCGGGGGATTCTTTCAGATCCACAACCCCAACGCCCTTCCCTCCTGCGGCTGCGATCATTCCTCCGGTTCCGGCTGTGGATGTGGCTCCCATTGAGAAACGAGGGGGCAGACGGTCCTTCCGTCCGCCCCCTCCCCGAGCGGTCACATTCCCTCCTCTTTCTGACGGACGACGGCGCCGAGCCGTTCGGCGGCTGCCCGGATGAGGCGTTCCCGCAATGTGGCGACCTCCCGGTCCGTGAGGGTGCGGTCTTCCGCTTGATAGAACACAGTGAAAGCCAGGCTGCGGTGCCCGGGCGGGATGGGCGGCCCCTGGTAGACATCGAAGAGGTGCACCTCGCGGACCAGGGGGGCGCCGGCCTCACGCAGCACGGCGGCCAGGGCGGCAGCCGGCACGCTCTCCGGCACGATGAAGGCTAAGTCCTCCACCACCGGGGGCACCCGAGGCACCGCCTCAAAGACATGCGCGATGGGCGCCAGGGCCTGCAGGGCTTCCAGATCCAGCTCGGCGATCAGGACGGGCTGATCCGGCAGCTCCCAGGCCCGGCGCACCAGCGGGTGCAGCTCCCCCAGGACCCCCAGGGAACGTCCACCGGCCTTCACCTCCGCTCCCCGGCCCGGGTGCAGGCTCGGATGTTCCGCCCGCTCGAAGGCCACCCCCGGGATGTGCAGGCGCTCCAGCAGCGCCTCAACGACGCCCTTCAGATCGAAGAAGTCCATCCGCCCCCGATCCACGGGAAGCCACGAGGCCGGATCCCGCGGCCCGGTGAGGGCGATGCCGATCCGCCGCGGCTCCTCCGGAAGGGCCTCTCCGGGACGGGGGAGGAACACCTTCCCAACTTCGAAGATCGCCACCCGTTCCCGGAACCGGAGGTTGGCGCGAAGGGTGCGCAGCAATCCGGGGAGCAGGGTGTGGCGGAGGACGGTGCGCTCCTCGCTGATGGGGTTGATCAGCCGGACGTAGTCCAGGGCCGTGTAGGGATTGGCGACGCCGGGAGGGGCCAGACGGGCTTCCTCGTCCGGATGGATCAGGGCGTAGGTGATCACTTCCTGGAGCCCGCAGGCCACCAGGATGTCCCGGACCCGCTCCTCGAAGGCCCAGGCGGGGTTGCCCCGCTGCGGGGGCAGGGGATCCCGGAGCCGGGTCTCCGGCATCCGGTCATAGCCCCAGATGCGGGCGACCTCCTCAATGAGATCCTCCGGGCGCTGGCAGTCCAGCCGATGATCGGGGACGGTGACCCGCCAGGCGGCCGGGGCGGAGCGGGAGCGAGCGGGAGGCCGGGCGGGCTCGACCCGGAACTCCAGGGCGCGCAGGATCCGCTCGATCTCGCGGGGCGGGATGGCGAAGCCCAGCACGCGCTCCACATCCTGCGCGGAGAGCGGGAGGGTCACCCGTCGGGCCTTGCGGGCGTAAGCGTCAACGACCCCGCGGGCCACGACCCCATCGGCCAGGCGCTGCATGAAGGCGGCGGCCCGCCGGGCGGCGGGGAGGGTGAGCGCCGGGTGGATCCCTCGTCCGAAGCGGGCGCTGGCCTCGCTGGGCAGCTTGTGCCGGGCGGCCGTGCGACGGATGGAGATGAAGTCGAAGTTCGCGGACTCCAGGAGGACGGCGCGGGTGGCCTCCCCGACCTCCGTCTCCGCGCCCCCCATCACCCCGGCGATGGCGATGGGACCGGCCTCGTCGCAGATCAGGAGGTCCTCCGGATCCAGGTCTCGCTCCACCCCATCCAGGGTGCGGATCCGCTCGCCGGGGCGGGCGCGGCGGACGATGATCGTGGGGGGGCGGCCGCCGGCCCGCTCCACCAGCCGATCGTAGTCGAAGGCGTGGAGGGGCTGGCCCCATTCCAGCATCACGTAGTTGGTGATGTCCACGATGTTGTTGATGGGGCGCATCCCGCACAGCCGCAGCCGCCACTGCATCCAGTAAGGGGAAGGACCGATCCGCACGTCCCGGATGACCATGGCGGAGTATCGAGGACAACCCTCCGGGTCCTCGATGCGGACCCTCACGAGGCGGCGGGCCGTTGGGCCGAAGGCCCTCACCGCGGTGGGAGGGTAGCGCAGGCGCTTGCCGGTGAGGGCGGCCACCTCCCGGGCCACCCCGATGATCGAGAAGGCGTGGGCCAGGTTGGGGGTGAGGTCGATCTCCAGCACCACGTCCCCCATGTAGTCCGCCAGGGGCATCCCCACCGGCGCCTCCGGGTCCAGCAGGATGATCCCCTCGTGGTCCTCGGAGATCCCCAGCTCTTTCTCTGAGCAGACCATGGCGTCGGAATAGATCCCGCGGATGGCCCGGCCCTGGAGGGTCATCTTCACCCAGCCCGGCTGGTGGCCGTCGTAGAGGGTGGCCCCTTCCAGGGCGAAGGCCACCTTAAGAGGGCGCTCCGGCGGACGTTCCAGGAAGGGGAACAGGTTGGGCGCGCCGGTGACCACCACCTTCGGCTCCCCCCGGCCGTAGTCCACCGTGGCCAGGAGCAGGCGGTCGGCGTTGGGATGGCGCTCCACCCGGAGGATCTGCCCGACGACGATCCGCTCCCGGTCCCATTCCAGGGGGGCGCCGGGGACCCCGAACCGCTCGATGGCGGTCACCTCCAGGCCGGCCAGGGTCAGGCGCTCGGCCAGCTCCTCCGGCGGCAGATCGATCCTCACGTATTCCTGTAGCCAGCGCAGCGGAACCCGCATGTCCTGTGTCCTCCTCGCTGGGATCTGGAAGCCATGGGGCCCCTTCGGCCTACTTTCCGGAGCGAAGCCCCGTTGCGACCCCGATGGCCTGGACGAAGTCCTCAATGTCCTGCATCGCCTGGGGGATTGCTTGAAAGACGAGGCGATCATCCACTTCCCAATATCGATGAACCAGCCGATGGCGCATGCGAATCAGGTCGGAGAGACGCTGCGCGAGCGCCTCGTGGAGCACTCCATGCTCCTGGAGCACTTGAAGCGCCTCACTGTAGGTTTCCGGGGGGCGCCAGCGGTTCTGAGCGATCAGATGCTGGGCGATATCCACGATGGCTTCCGCTGCCAGCACCAGGTGATACCGGGCGCTGCCTCCTCGGTGTGGGTCGGCTAAGAAATCCGCCTCGGGCATCCGAGCGAGGGAATCAAGGGCCCGCTGGCTTTCAAACAGTGCGGAAAGCAGATTGCGCATGCGATCGCTTTGATAGCGGATCATCTGGAAGACACCTCGCAGGTAAGCTTCGTGCAGGCGGCGGACCTCGAAGTATTCGGTCCAGGTCGAGGCCTCGAAGTCGGCGCGGCGGCCCTCGTCGCGGCAGAGGAGAATGCGGCGGGGCCGGATGGCGGCGAAGCGGAAGGCCGGTGGCGCGGCGTTCAGGGCCCGCACGTCCACCGGGAAGGGGAGGCCGGCCCGGCGCAGCGTCGCCTCCAGGCGGGCGGCCAGCTCCGCTTCCCGGGGCCAGGCCGGCGTGGGAAAAGGATCCAGGAACACCGCGACGTCGATGTCCCGGAAGACTTCCCCCTCGACGAAGGAGCCGTGCAGGTAAGCGAAGACTACATCGGGCTCCCCAGCCAGGGCCCCGGCCAGGCGCTCTTCCACACGGCCCTTTTCTTCCTCATGGATCCGCCAGGTCTTGATCGGCTCCATCTCCGCCCTCTAATCGAACTGCTCTAAGAAGCGCAGGTCGTTGGCCCAGAAATATCGAATATCGTCGATGCGATGTTTGAGCATAGTGATCCGTTGCGGCCCCATGCCGAAGGCGAAGCCGGTGAAGCGGCGGGGATCGTAGCCGCCGTTTTGCAGGACCACGGGGTGCACCATCCCGGCGCCGGCGATCTCGAGCCAGCCGGTGTGCTTGCAGACCCGGCAGCCTCGCCCCTCGCAGAGGATGCAGTCGATATCCACCTCCACGCTGGGCTCGGTGAAGGGGAAATACGAGGCGCGGAAGCGGACCTTGCGCTCGGGTCCGAACATCCGGCGGGCGAAGTCCGCCAGGGTGCCCTTAAGGTCGCTCATGGTCACCCCGGGGCCCACGGCCAGTCCCTCCACCTGGTGGAACATGATCTCGGAGCGGGCGGTGATCTGCTCATAACGATAACACATCCCGGGCAGGATCACCCGGATGGGCTCCGGGCAGAAGGCCCGCATGGCATGGATCTGTCCCGGGGAGGTGTGGGTGCGCAGGATCACTCCCTCCCGGTCGGTGTAGAACGTGCTCCACATATCCCGGGCAGGGTGATGGGGTGGGATGTTGAGCAGCTGGAAGTTGTATTCATCGGTCTCCACGTCCCGGCTGGTGAAGACCTGGAAGCCCATCTCGGCGAAGATGGCGACGATCTCCCGGAGGGTGCGGGTGGCCGGGTGAAGCCGGCCGGCGCGGACCGGACGGCCGGGCAAGGTGACGTCCAGGGGCGGCGCCTCCAGCTCGCGGCGCAGGGCGGCCTGGCGCAGGGCCTCCCGCCGCGCGGCGTAGGCTGCCTCGAGGGCCTCTTTGACCTCGTTGGCCTTGCGCCCGATGGCCGGCCGCAGCTCCCGGGGGAGATTCCCCAGGGCGGCGAAGGCCTCCATCAGTCGGCTGCGCCGGCCCAGATAGCCGGCATACCAGGCCTGGAGGGCCTCCTCGGTGTCCAGCCCTTCCAGCTCCCGTAACGCCTCCTCACGCAATCGTTCCAGCTCGTCCACGGTGACCATGCCGGCGTGCCTCCTAATAGGGGTCGATGAGAATCCCGGGAAATAACCACGCCCTCATCCCGGCCAGGGACGAGGGCGTGGGCTCCCCCGCGGTACCACCCTGCTTGGCCTGCGGCGCGCAGGCCCGCTCTTCGCCGGAGGCAAGGGTCTCCGGCGGCCCGGATAACGGTGGGCCCTCCGGGAACGGCTACTGGGGAGAGGGCTTCCGGAGGCCTCTCCGGTTCGCCGTTCCGGCTCCGGGGCGAACTTCAGCCGGCGGTCGCCGAGCGGGGCTCTCAGCCGCGGCCCCGCCGCTCTGGCGGCGCCGTCCCGGCCTACTCCTCCCCTTCTTCGCCGTTCGGAAAAAAGATCAGGCTATTCACGGATCTTCGGAGCCCCCAGACGCTTCCAGGGTCCAGGGTTGGGGGGCGACCAGCTCCCCCTGGGCTTGTAGCAGAAGGCCGATGCGGGCCTCTCGCGCGAGCTCCAACGCCCGACGATCCAGAACCACCCCGAAGATCAGGGGCAGCACAGGGCCTCGCACGCCATATGCGCGCAGAGCTTCCTGCACGGCGGCGTTGCGCAGCAGGTCCGCGAAATCGTGGACCGCGCGGGGCCCGAGACGGGCCTTTACGGAGATGAGAAGCCAGGCCTCTTCGCCGTCGGGCCCGCGCACCCGGGCGATCCCGTCCAGCTCCCCAATCCGGTCAATGGCCAGGGTGGCGATCGGCTCCAGGAGGACGTAACCGCGCTCCGCCAGATAGCGCTGCACGGCTCGGCACGGTATTCCAGGAACTCCTGGCGGTGGGCCGTGAAAGTCTCGCTCAGGTTGCGAAGGGCCTCGGCGAGCTCGGCGAAGCGGCGGTCGGTTTCGGCCCGGTGGGCGGCCAGGGCTTCCTCGGTGCGGCGCTGGGCCTCGGCGAGTTCAGCGAAACGCCGGTCGACCAGCTTGTGGAGCTCCCGGAATGCGTTCGGAAGATTCAACAGCTCATCCGTCAGGAGCAAGCGGCGCAGCTCCTTCCGCCACTCCTCGTGTTGCTCCAGCAGTCGAACCAGATCATGGAAATCCGTGATGGTGAACGCCATCGAGCCCTCGCGGTGAATCCTCAACTGGATTTTATCACACGTGCGCTCCGCCTCAGAGGATCCGTCACCGGGGCCGGGCGGGGGGATCGCCTGGGGGATCCTCCAGCAGCCCGCCCAGGATGGCCTTGCGCACCGCGGCGGCGCGGGTGTGAACGCCCAGCTTGCTCAGGATGCTGTCGACCTGTTTCTTGACCGTGTTGGGGGAGACCACGAGCCGTTCGGCGATCTCCTTGTTGGTCAGCCCGTGGGCCATCCAGCGCAGGACCTCCCGCTCCCGGGGGGTGAGGGAGGCCAGGGCGGCCTGGTCCTCCGGCGAGAGCGCCCCGGCGGGGCGAGCGGGGGCCGGCCGGGGGCGCCCGGCGAAGGCCTGCCGGACAAACTGCAGGAAGTTCTGCCGGTTGAAGGCGGCTTTGTCCAGGAAGGCCATGACCCCCAGGCTCTGGTAGGCCATCTCCACCTCATCGGCGGAGGCGGTGGCGCTGACGGCGATGGTGGGCAATCCTCGTCGCCGGGCCACCCGCAGCAGCCGCAGGCCGTCCCGATTGCCGAAGGGATCCATCGAGCTGGCCAGCTGGAGGTCGACGATGAGCAGGGCGAAGGATCCCTGCTCCAGCCAGGCCAGGGCCTCGCCGTAGGAGGAGGCCGTCTCCACCGCCAGGCCGATCTCCCCCAGCAACTCCCGGTAAAGATCCTGCCAGCCCGGGTCGTCCTCCACCACCAGGGCTCGGGGGCCCGGGTGCGATGCCGACGGGGCCCCAGCGGGAGCAGACGGGGAAGGCGAAGGCGCGGAGGGGAGGAGCTCCCGCTGAAGGAGACGAGCGGCGACCTCCCGAAAGGCTCGACGTCGGAAGGTCTCCTTCCGAAGGAAATCGGCCGCCCGATGACGGGTCAGAGCCTCCACGGCCATCTCGACGGTGGCGTAGCCGGTCAGGGCGATAGCCGGGACCGACGGGCTTCGCTCGGCCAGGGCGTCCAGGATGCGGAACCCACCCCGATCCCGGTGATCCCCGGGGTCGAGGGAGATGTCCACCACGGCCAGCGTGTAGGGACGCTCCTGTAACCAGGCCAGGGCGGTGGGGACGTCCGGGGCGGCATCGACCTGCAGCCCCAGCTCCTCGAGCTCCTCGGCGAGCAGCTGCCGCCAGGCCGGGTCATCCTCCACGATCAGCGCGCGCATCGGCGTGCGCTCCGGGATCATCGGCTCGTTCCCTCCTTTCCCTCAAGGCGTGAAGGCATCCCGCCCGGATCCATCGGGGCGCGGGGCAGGCGGATGTGGAAGGCTGTGCCCTGGCCCGGGGCGCTTTCCACCCGGATCTCCCCGCCGAACCGCTGGATGAGCAACTTCACCCACCACAGGCCGAAGCCCAGCTTCTTCGGCGCGCGCTTGGTGGAGAAATCCAGCTCGAAGATCCGCTCCTGGATCTCCGGGGGGATCCCCGGCCCGTTGTCCCGGACGGTGAGGATCACGTCCTGGGGGCCGGCCGCTCCCTCGATGCGGATCCAGCCGCTCTCCCCCAGGGCCTCCACCGCGTTCTCGATCAGGTTGAAGAAGACCAGGGCCAGCTGGGGCTCTCCGGCCATCACCGGTGGCAGATCCTCCAGCCCGACGACCTCCAGCCGGATCCCCTCCGGGATCCGCAGATCTCGCAGGGCCATCTCCAGGCAGGGGAGGACCGGGATGGGGCGGGGGGCCATCGGCCGCAGGTAGACCATCGCCTCCCGCACCGCGTCCATCGCCGCCCGGGCCCGGCTTTCGATCTCCTGCAGGATCGCGTGGAGATAAGCATCTTCGAGGAGGGCCGGCCGCTTCTCCCGCAGCCCCTCCAGGCGCACCGGGATCAGGCCGATGTAGTTGTTCAGGCGGTGGAGGAGATTGGCGGCGATGTCGCCGACGGCGGCGAAGGCCTCCATGATCGCCTGACGCTCCCGGGCCTCCTGAAGGGCCCGGACGTGTTCGGCCAGCTGGACGGCCAGGGCGGCGTGGTTGGCCAGGATGATCAGCAGGCGCTGGTCGCGCTCGGTGAAGGTGCGCGGGCGGGAGGAATGGACCACAAACACCCCCCGGACGGCGCCGGTGGGGTCCAGCATCGGCACAGCCAGGGCCCATCCCCCGGTCTCGAAGGAGAGGGGGCGGCGGGCCCGGCACACCGCCTCGGCCAGCCCGGCGGTCCCGGCCATGGTGGGGTGGGTGGCGAAGGCGAGGGCCGGCGGGCCCTCGGGGTGGATCAGCCAGATGGCGCCGTCGGAGGCCTGGAGCAGCTCACAGGCCAGGGCGACGGCGCGGGCGAAGAGGGCCTCGCGGCCGGCATGAAGGAGCTGCCCGGTGATCTCCTGCATGCCTCGCAGCAGCCGCATCTCCTGGAGGGCGATCACCGCCCGGGCGGCCAGCATCTCCAGCAATCGCTGGTCGGCCTCCGTGAAGGCTCCGGGCTCCGGGCTTTCCAGGTTCAGCACGCCCTCCGCCTCTCCGCCGGCCCCGATCAACGGCACGGCCAGCTCGGCGCGGATCTCCTGGCCGGCCAGCCAGGGCCGATAGATCGAGGCCCAGGGCGAGGTGTGCAGGTCATCGATGCGCAGCGAGCGACCGTGGACGGCCACCCATCCGACGATGCTGGTCTCGTCCAGGTCCAGCTCGGGCGCTACATTGGGGAGCAGAGGGCGGCCGATCACCGCGCCCAGCACCAGACGCCGGCGCCCGCGGTCCACCAGGCGCAGCGTGCCGAAACGGGCGCCGGTCAGCTCCAGGGCGATCCGCAGGATGGCCTCCAGCACCTCCTGGGGGTCGGCCCGGGCGCTGAGGAGGTGGTCCATGCGCCGCAGCTCCTCCAGTTCGCGGGTGGCCCGACCCAGCGCCTGCCGGAGGCGTTCCATGGCCCGCGCCCGCTGCAGGGCGAGGGCGGCCAGGCCGGTGAAGGCCTCGATGGCTTCGACCTCCTCTTCGGTGAAGGGGCGCTCCTCCCGGCATGAGAGGTAGAGCACCCCTACCGGCCCCTCGGCGGTCAGCAGGGGCCAGCACCCCACGCTGCGGGCGCCCGCCGCCTGTTTCGCGGGATGGATGGGGATGTCCGGCGCCTCCCAGGAGAGGACGCGCCGTCGATGGAGAAGCGCATGGGCGGCCATCCCATCCGGCCGGGGCCAGTCCGGCCCGGTGAGCTCCCCGGTCTTCCCCACGGCCACGCGGGAGGCTGGATCCAGGCTGCCCTGTTCCGGATCGTAGCAGAACAGGATGGCGGCGGGCGCCTCCCGCCCCTCCAGCAGGCGGAGGGCCTCCTCCCCGATGCGGCGCATGCATTCGGGGAGCGGCGTTTCAGGGGGGAGGCCGGCCAGACGCTCCCCCGCCGCCTTCAGGCGCTGGCACAGCTCGCGCATCGCCGGGGTCATTCGGAACCGCCGAGGCCCGGCAGGGCGATGGCGTCCATCCGCCCTGCCGGATTTTGAAGGGGAATTATACAAAGCGGAGCCCTCGCTGCAACTTCTCGCCGCTCGCTCAGATCCTGCGGCGGGACTCGGGGCGGGGGAGAGGAGTGCGGTAGGGAGGGATCTCCAGGGTGATCACCGTCACCCGGGTCTCATCGCTCAGTCGGGAGGCGATGCGCGGATCCAGCTTCTCCAGCTGATCCAGGGAGATGGCCGTGGTGATCACCGTGGGCAGCTTCGCCAGGTAGCGGAAGTTGAGCAGCTGATACAGCTTCTCCCGAGCCCACGGGGTGGCGCTCTCCAGCCCCAGGTCGTCCAGGACCAGGAAGGGGACGAGCTTGGCCTCGTCGAAGCGTCGGTCGTAGGGCGCGTCGCTCCGGGGGTGGAAGGCGGCGCGCAGCCAGTCCAGGAGGTCGGGGACCGCCACGAAGAGGACGGGGGTCCCGCGGGCGGCTACGGCGTTGGCGATGGCCGCCGCCAGGTGCGTTTTGCCGGCGCCGTAGCGGCCGAACAGCACCAGCCAGCCGTGGGGGTGCTCCGCGTAGGCCCGGGCGATGCGGATCGCCTCCCGCAGGTTGTCGCGCTCGCGAGGCGAGAGCTCCGGCCGCTCCCGGAAGGTCTCGAAGGTCATCTCCTGGAGCAGGGGGAGGAGGTTCAGATCGGGCCCCGCGGTGGGACCGCCCCGCCGGAAATCGGGGGCCAGGATGTGCACGATCTCCACCAGCCGGGCGTCCTGGAGGCGGGAACGCAGGCGGGGCTCGAAGGCCTCCAGGGAGAGATTGGTGGTGATCACCGTGGGCAGGCGGGCGTTGTATCGCCAGTCCAGGAGCTGGAACAGCTTCTCCTGAGCCCATGGCGTGCTTTGCTGCGCCCCCAGGTCGTCCAGGATCAGGACGGGGGCTTCCCGCAGCTGCCAGAACCGTTCCTCATAGGAGACCTCGGCCTCCGGATGGAAGGCCGCCCGCAGCTCGTCCAGCAAGTCGGGGACGGGGATGAAGAGGGCGGCGACCCCCCGCTCCAGCAGGCGATGGGCGATGGCGGCGGCCAGATGCGTCTTGCCGCACCCGGTCCCGCCCCGCAGCACCAGCCAGCCCTGCGGGTCCTCGGCGAAGGCCCTCGCCCGCTCATACGCGCGCCGCAGGCTCCGGGCCTGGTCCGGGGGGAGGCCCAGCCCGTCCGGGAGGAAGTTTTCGAAGCGCTTGTCCTGGAGGGCCCGCAGGGGGCCGGCCGCCTGGATCCGCTGGCGGAACTCTGCGGCCTGGCGCTCCGTCTGGCAGGCGCAGGGGATCGCCCGGCCGAACAAAGGATGGCCGGGTGGCACGTCGTAAGAGATGTAACCCAGCCCGCCGCAGATCGGGCAGGCCTCTGAGCGCTCCAGCGATGGAGCGCCCGGGAGCTCATCCCGGGTCTCATCGCCGGCGCTTTTTCCAGGTTTCGGCAGCACGTCGCCAATATGCTTCATCCAGGCCTCCGGTCTCCCGGCCTTCGGTTGCCCAGCGCTCCAGGATGCGGCGGACGTAGGACCAGCGGCGGACGTTGCGGGAGACGGCGATGCGGAGGGCCTCCTCGATCCACTCCGCCGGATAGGTCCGGGCGGCCTCCTCCAGCTCCTGGGCGATCAATGGGGTGAGGGGTCCGATGTTCTGTTCGTAAAGGGCGAAAAGGTTCGGCCGGTCGGCGACCAGGACGGCGGACTCGCCGAGCTCGAGGGAGGCCGGGCGCTCGCCCCGTCGGATGGCCTCGTAGGCCAGACGCCCTCGTGGCGTGTTCAGGAAGTAAAGGTCATCCGTCCGCCCATCCTCCTCGATCCGCACATGCAGCAGGGTGCCCCGGGCGACCGCCCGGTTCAGGCCCTCGCGGATCTCGTGGGCGGGGAGGGCGGCGGTCAGGGCGGGGTCGGCCTCCAGCTCCGAGCGCCGGGCGTAGCGCAGGGGGCCGCTGCGGCGGGCCATATGATAGAAGCAGACCAGGGTCACCCGCAGCTCCCCCGGGTGATCGATGCGAGGGAGCAGCTCGGTGAAGAAAGCCTCCGGGATGGGCACCGTGCGGGTTTTGCCGCCCGGGAAGCCGGCGAAAGGCCTCGCCTCATTCCCCCTCGTCACAGCCGGATCTCCTGCTTGTGCAGATCGACGAACTGGGCTTGCTGCGGTCGGAAATACAGCTCGACAGTCCCGATCGGCCCGTTGCGGTGCTTGGCCACAATGATCTCCGCGATGTTCTTGCGATCCGTGTCCGGATTGTAGATCTCATCCCGGTAGATGAAGATCACCACGTCCGAGTCCTGCTCGATGCTGTTGTGGACGATCACATCGTTCGCCACGAAGTTGTGCAGGCCGGGGACGGTCATATCAAACACATCCTCGATCCCCTCCGGCTCGATGGATGCTACCGAATCCCAGTAAACATCGCTCTGAGCTAACCGTGCTAATTTCTCAGATTGGACAGCTCGGGCGAGCCGCAAAGCCCGATTCCGGCTGACGTTTTGCTTGAAGATCGTCATGCCGACGTAAGCAGATAGATCCGGGTCGACTACACGGGAAGCCAGCTCTTCCTCTCGTGTCGTGTATGGCACGGCATGGCGAGGGAGCGCACAGCCATCCCCGATGAGATGGCCGAGGAGGGCCAGCTCCTCATCGCTCATCGTTTGCGGATAAGGGGCCGGGATCTGCCGAGGGAGCGCAATGAACATGCCAAGCTGCAGCTCATCCAGCCTCTTCCATCCGGCAGGAGTCAGGAAGCGGTGATTGGCGGTCGCCCGGATCGCACGCCCCAAGCGGGTGGTCAGGCGATAAATCGGCTTCCTCCCTGTAGGGAAAACCCGGCTCACCCATGCGCGCTCGAGGCGCCAGGTCTCCAGGTTCAACGCCCATACCGTGAAAGGCTCCCGGCCTACCAGCTCTCGAATCGGGACGCGCTCCCCTGTGTCTGCGATGGGAATTAAGGTGTCTCCGGCCAGACAGCCGCTCTCGCGTAGATCGGCCAGGATCGGCCGTTTGTCGTGGCGTTGCTCCACGGCCCGGGAGAGCTGGGAGGCGGCGACCACGGGGATGTTGAGCTCCCGGGCCAGGCTCTTGAGGGCGCGGGAGATGTAGGAGATCTCCTGCACCCGGTTCTCCGCCCGGATGTCCGCCGTCATCAGCTGCAGGTAATCCACGATCAGGAGATCGAGCCCGTGCTCGGCGTAGAGGCGCCGGGCCTTGGCCCGCAGCTGCAGGGCGGAGATGGCCGGGGTGTCGTCGATCCAGATGGGGAGCTCCGAGAGGGTGCTCACCGCGTGCACGAAGCGCGGCCACTCGTCCTCTCGCAGCTCCCCCAGCCGCAGGCGCTGGCCCTCGATCCCCGTCTCCTGGGTCACCAGCCGGTGCACCACCTGCTCCGCCGACATCTCCAGGGAGAAGATGGCCACCCGCTGGCGGTAACGCTTGGCGGCGTTGAGGGCAAAGGAGAGCAGCAGCGACGTCTTCCCCACCCCGGGCCGGGCGGCCACGATCACCAGGTCGGAGCGCTGCAGCCCCCCCAGCAGTCGGTCCAGGTCCCGGAAGCCGGTGGGGATGCCCAGGGGCTCCCCCCGGTGCTCGTAGAGATACTCGATGTGCTCGTAATAGGCCCGCAGGAGGTCGCGGATCGATTGAACGTCGCGGATCAGGCGGCGCTGGGCCACGGCGAAGAGGGCCGCCTCCGCCCGGTCCAGCAGCTCGTCGACCTCGCCGGACGGCTCCTCGTAGGCCATGCGGGCGATCTGGGTGGCGGCCTCCAGCAGGCGCCGCCGGATGGCGTCCCGCTCCACCAGGCGGGCGTAATCCAGGGCGTGCACCGTGGTGGGGACGCGGGCGGCCAGCCCGATGAGGAAGCCCCGTCCGCCCACCTCCTGGAGGCGTCCCTGGCGTTCCAGCTCGTCGGCCACCGTGACCGGATCGATGGCCTCCCGCCGGTCGTGGAGGGCCAGATAGGCCTCCCAGATCCAGCGGTGCTTCTCCAGGAAGAAATCCTCCGGCCGCAGCATGGTCGCCAGCGTGTGGATGAGCTCGGGGTCCAGGAGGACCGCCCCCAGGACGGCCTCCTCGGCCTCCAGGTTGTGGGGAGCCAGGGGTACCCGCTCGGCCAGCTCCGGTGTGGTCATCCCTTCCTCCTGCCGGGTGGCAATGGAGCATGGGGGGATTTTCAGCTCCCCCCCGCACCCTTTCATCGGGCTCGTCGGCGCGGCCCGGGGGTCTCCCGTTGCGGTGCTCCGGGCGGGGAGGCCGGGCGCGCGCACGACACGGGACGCCGGCGGTCGAGACGCGAACCGGCCGCCCGCTCTCCCCCCCGAATCCGGGTGTCTGGGACCCTGAGGGTCTGCGGACGCTCGGGAAAGCCGGGGGTTGCGGTTCCGCGCGGTCCGGCCTTCGGGTGCGGGGAAAGAGGCGGCGGCCTGGTCCCCGGGGGAGCGGCCCGGGCGATCTCCGGCGGGGCCCTCACTCCTCCCCGCCCTCGCCCAGGTCGTCCAGATCGAGGGATTCGATCAGATCGCGGAAGGGAGATTCCTCGAGCTTCGCCTCGGGGCTCTCCAGGCTCTCGCTCTCGATCTCCTCCTCCCGCGGGTTGACCCCCGCCCGCTCCATCACGTCCTCATCCACATAGATGGGCACGCGGGCCCGGACCGCGAGGGCGATGGCGTCGCTGGGACGGGAGTCGATCTCCAGGCGCCGGGAGTCCATCTGGATCACGATGCGGGCGTAGAAGGTGTCGTTGCGGAGATCGTTGACCACCACGTAGAGGACCGTCCCCCCCATCTCGGTGATCACGTTCTTGAGGAGATCGTGGGTGAGGGGGCGGGCCACCTCGATCTGTTGCAGCTCGATGTTGATGGCCTCCGCCTCATAGGGGCCGATCCAGATCGGAAGGTAACGGTCGCTCTCCCGCTCCCGCAGGATGATCACCCGGTGCTGGGACATCAGGCTGGCGCGGATGCTGTCGATCACCACCTCAATCATCGCAGCCTCCCCCGGCTCGTTCCGCCGACGCCATCTCGTTCAGGGTTCTTAACTCGATTATACCACCAGGGTCAAGGAGGGAAGGGAACGCCGCGGGGCCGCGCCCCGACGGTCGAGATCCCGTTCCCTCTCTCTGAAGGGAAAGCCGGGCTACCATAGAGGGGCAGGGATCCCCGAAGGACAGGAGGCCGTGTCGATGACGGCGCTGGAGCTGGACGGCGAACATCTCACCCTGGAGGATGTGGTGGCGGTAGCCCGGGGACGGCGCCCGGTGGCCCTGGCCCCCGAGGCCTGGGCTCGGGTCCGACGAAGCCGGGAGGCGGTGGAGCGATTGCTTGCCCGGGGGGCGGTGATCTACGGGGTGACCACCGGGTTCGGACACCTGCGGAACATCCGCATCTCCCCGGAGCAGGCGTCGCTTCTGCAGCACAACCTGTTGCAGAGCCACGCGGTGGGGGTGGGACCGGAGCTCTCGGAGGAGCAGGTGCGGGCGATGATGGTGGCCCGGCTGAACTCCCTGGCCCGGGGCCACTCCGGGGTCCGCCCGGAGGTCCTCCAGCTACTCATCGAGATGCTCAACCGGGGGGTCCATCCCGTGGTCCCGGCCCAGGGCTCCCTGGGGGCCAGCGGGGACCTGGCGCCGCTGGCCCATATGGCGTTGCCGATGATCGGCCTGGGGGAGGCCATCGTGGAGGGCCGGCGGCTGCCCGGAGCGGCCGCCCTGGAGGCGGCGGGGCTGCGGCCGCTTCGGCTGGAGGCCAAGGAGGGCCTGGCCCTGATCAACGGGACGGCCTTCATGGCCGGGATCGGCGCCCTGGTCACTTACGACGCCGAGATCCTGGTGCAGACCGCGGACGTGGTGGGGGCGATGACCCTGGAGGCCCTGGAGGGATCCGCCGTCCCCTTCGACGAGCGCCTCCACCGGGTGCGGCCCCATCCCCGGCAGATGGACTGCGCGGCGTTCCTGCGGGCGCTGTTAGAGGGCAGCGAGCTGCTGAGCGATCCCCAGCGCCCCTCCCGGGTGCAGGATGCTTACTCCCTGCGCTGCATGCCCCAGGTGCACGGCGCAGTGCGGGACGTGGTGGCCTACGCCCGCTGGGCTTTAGAGATCGAGCTGAACAGCGCCACGGACAACCCGCTCATCTTCTGGGAGGAAGGGGAAGCGGAGCCCGCGGTCCTGTCGGGGGGGAATTTCCACGGCGAGCTGATCGCCCTGGCCATGGATTACCTGGCCATCGGGTTGGCGGAGCTGGCCAACATCTCGGAGCGGCGCCTCAACCGGCTGCTGGATCCGGCGGAGAACGAAGGGCGGTATCCTCCCTTCCTGGCCCTGGAGCCGGGGCTGCATTCCGGCTTCATGCTGGTGCAGTATACGGCGGCGGCCCTGGCCTCGGAGAACAAAGTGCTGGCCCACCCGGCCAGCGTGGACACGATCCCCTCCTCGGCGAACACGGAGGATCACGTGAGCATGGGCGCCACGGCCGTGCGCCACGCGGAGATGGTGTTGCGCAACGCCCAGCGGGTGGTGGCTGCGGAGCTGTTCGCGGCGGGCCAGGCCATCGACCTGCGCCGGCGGCAGGCCGGTCGTCCGCTGCGGATGGGGAAGGGGACGGCGGCGGCCTACGCCCTCCTCCGCCAGCACGTGCCCTTCCTGGAGGCGGACACGGTGATGGCGCCGTGGATGGAACGGGCCTGCCGGCTGGTGGCGGAAGGACACCTCCTGCGCGCCGCCCAGGAGGGCATCGCCGGCCTGCACGCCGAATGAATTCGGCCTCCGGGGGCCTTCGGCCGACGGTCGGCTTGTGCGCCGAATGAATTCGGCCTCGAGAGGCCTTCGGCCGACGGTCGGCCTGCGCCGACCGGGAGGTATCTTTTGCGTCGGCGGGGGCCGACGCGGGGCGCGGAGCGCCTAAGAGGGCCGATTTCAATCGGCGCGAAGGCCTTTGGCCGATGGTTGGCTTGTGCGCCGAATGAATTCGGCCTCCAGGGGCCTTCGGCCGGCGGTCGGCCTGCGCCGACCGAAGAATCCCTCTTTGCGTCGGCGAAGGCCGACGCTCGGCGCGCAAGCGCCTTAGAGGCCGATTTCAATCGGCGCAGAGCCTTCGGCCGGCGGTCGGCCTGCGCCGACCGGGAGGTATCTTTTGCGTCGGCTAAGCCCAGCGCGCCAGCGCCTTGGAAGGCCGATTTCAATCGGCGCGAAGGCCTTCGGCCGGCGGTCGGCGTGTGCGCCGAATGAATTCGGCCTCCAGGGGCCTTCGGCCGACGGTCGGCCTGCGCCGACCGAAAAACATTCCCTGCGTCGGCGGAGGCCGACGCAGGGCGCGGAGCGCCTAAGAGGGCCGATTTCAATCGGCGTGAAGGCCTTCGGCCGACGGTCGGCCTGCGCCGACCGGGAGGTGTCTTTTGCGTCGGCGAAGGCCGACGCCCGGTGCGCCAGCGCCTTGGAAGGCCGATTTCAATCGGCGCAGGGGCCTTCGGCCGATGGTCGGCCTGCGCCGACCGAAGAATCCCTCTTTGCGTCGGCGAAGGCCGACGCTCGGCGCGCAAGCGCCTTAGAGGCCGATTTCAATCGGCGCAGGGCCTTCGGCCGGCGGTCGGCCTGCGCCGACCGGGAGGTATCTTTTGCGTCGGCGGAGGCCGACGCTCGGCGCGCCAGCGCCTTAGAGGCCGATTTCAATCGGCGCGAGGGCCTTCGAAAGCCCCGGATGTTGCGGCAGGGGGGATTCCGCTCCATACTGGAGGACAAACCATGCGTCGCCCATCGCCTGGGGAACGCGCCGTCGGCGCGCCGGCTTTTCCACAGGAAGGTGTGCCCGCGGGAAACGACCCCCATCGGCGGGGGCGGCTTCAGGACGTCGGGCGGCCGTTGAGGAGGGAGAAGGTTCCCTTCGTGGGTTCCGGCCATCGCGATGGCGGAGGTCCTCCCCATGGATGCGGCACCTGATCAGCTTCATGGGGAACTCCTGCGGCGTCTGGAGGAGCTGGAAGACCGGCTCCGGCGGCTGCAACGGCTCCAGGAGCTGCTCCACCCCCTGGATCAGGCCTGGACCGCAGAGGCTCCCCTCGCCCATGCCCTGGAGATCTGCCGCCGCGCGTGGGGAGCAGACGGCGCCCTCTGGGTCCGCCTGGATTCCCAGGGGCAGCCGATACGCTGGCACGAGGCTCCCCCGGGCAAGCCTCCCTCGGATCTCCTCCCCAGACTGCTCCCTGCCGTCCCGATCGGGATCCTCGGGGCGGCGGAGCGCCTGCCGCAGGCGTTGCGGTTCGCGGAGCCCATCCCCCTGGATCCGGAGGGCAAGCGGGTCATCCGCGAGGCGCTGGTCCTTCCCCTTCCGGATCCGTGGGGCGGGGCCAGCGGGCTGATCCTCTGGCGGGAATCGGGGGAGAGGTTCTCCGAGGAGGAGCGGGAGCTGGCCCGCCTCGCCGCCGAGCCCCTCGCCTCGCGGTTCCATCACCTCCACGCCCTGGAGCAGCAGCGCTACCTGAGCCGCACCGTGTTGATCCTCTTCCGGGTCGCCCGGGCCATGGCCGCCAGCCCCGATCTCTCCCGCACCCTCCCCGAGGTGGTCCGCATCATCCGCGAGGAGACCGGATGGCCGCGGGTGGCCATCTTCGTCCACGAGCCGGCCGCCGGGCAGCTGCGGGCCTGGGCCCGAGAGGGGCACAGCCCGGAGTCGGAGCACTATCCCTGGGTCCTCCCCATCGACCGCGGCATCACCGGGCGGGCGTTCCGGACCGGAGAGCCCCAGCGGGTGCCGGACGTCTCCCGCGATCCGGATTACGTGGTGGGCGATCCGACCACCCGCTCCGAGCTGGCCGTCCCCATCTTCGAAATCGAAGGGGAGAGGCCATGGGGGGTTCTGGACGCCCAGAGCCCCGAACCGTATGCCTTCACGCCGGACGACGAGACCCTGATGCTGGCGGTGGCGGGGACCATCGGCCTGGGCCTGGAAGCGGCGCAGACCTACGAGAGGGTCCGTCAGGAGCGGGCCCGCCTGATCGCCCTCTACGAGGCTTATCTCGCCATTCAGCAACACCCGGAGCCGGAGGAGGCCCTTCAGGAAGTGGCGGAGGCCTTCGTCCGGCTGGGATGGCGCGCGGCGCGCTGCTGGGCTTTCGATGAGTCCGGGAACGTGCTGGCGCAGGGGGAGAGCCGCGGCGCAGCGTCGCTGCGCCATCTGGATCTCGAGCCGTGGTTGCGTAACGATCCTCATCTGGAGCGATACCGGCAGGGTGACTGGCTCTATCTCTTCCCGGCGGAGGGAGCCCCTTCCGCCGGCCGCGCGGTCCTGCCCCTTCGGGACGCCTCCGGCGCCCTGATGGCCCTAATGGAGCTGGAGGCCCCGGCGGAGGCGCAGGCCCTGGGGGAGGCGCTCCGGCGGCCGACGGAGCCGCTGGCGACGCTGCTGCGCATCGCCTTCGATCGCGGCCGTCTGCTCCGGCGCTACGCCCGCAACCTTCGAGAACAAACGATGCTCTACCGGGCGGTGAGCGCCCTGCTGCGCTCCGACGAGCCCGGCCCCATCCTCACCGAGATCGCCGCCGCCCTCTGCGAAGCCCTGGAGGGGACCAGCGCTTACTTCCTCACCGTGGATCTGGAGCGGAGGATCATGCAGGTGGCTGCCGAGTATTACGCGCCGACGGCCAACCCTCTGGAGCGGGTCTCCGACCTGGGGGTGATCTATCGCCGGGAGGAGATCCCTGCCGAGTGGGCGGCCTTAGAGGCGCGGCAGCCCCGCGTGCTCTACGCAGACGACCCGCCGGATCCGTTCGAGGAAGAGCGGGTCCTCCTCCGTCGCTACGGGGGCTGGTCGGTCCTGATGATCCCGCTGTTTGCGGAAGAGGAGCCCCTGGGCGTGGTGGAGGTGTGGGACAGCCGGCGACGCCGGGCCTTCGACGCGGGGGAGCGCGCCATCGCCCAGGCCATCGCCCAGCACGCGGCCCTGGCGCTGCAGCGCGCGCAGCTGCGCGCCCGGCTCCAGCAGGCGAACCGTCGCCTGGAGGCCATCCTCTCCACGATGGAGGACGCCGTGCTCCTCCTGGACGCCCGGGGGCAGATCCTCCAATGGAACGCGGCGGCGCAGCGTCTGCTCGCGGAGGCGGTGGGTTTTCCGCCCGGGAGGACGTTGCCGGATCTCCTGCGCGCGCTGGGGCGGCGGGCCCCCGGGGCCGCCCGGGCCCTCCTTCAGGGCATCCGGCAGCTCCGCCAGGGTCGGGAGGGCTTCCGCATCGAGATCTCCTGGCCCGGGGCCCAGGGCTCCCGGGCCTTCGCCGTCCTCTGCGCCCCGGTCCGGGAGGAGCTCCCGGGGACGGGGAGCGGATGGCTGTTGCTGTTCCGGGACATCACGGCGGAGCGGGAACGGGATGCGTTGCGGGAGGAGATGATCCGGATGCTCATGCACGATCTGCAGAACCCCCTGGGGCCGATCCGCCTGGCCCTGGAGGAGCTGCGCTCCCTCCCCGAGTTGAACCCCGAGGCCCGGCCCCTGGTCCAGGTCGCGCTGCGGGGGCTGGGACGGTTGCATGGCCTGATCGACAGCCTGCTGGACCTCGCCCGCCTGGAGGCGGGGCGCATGCCCCTGGAGCGCCAGCCGCTGGATCTGGGGGAGCTGGCCCGGGAGGCCGTGGAGGAATGGAGCCCGGCCTTCCGACATCGGCGGCTCCGGGTGACCCTGGAGCTCCCCCCGGAGCGGCCCCCGGTGTGGGCGGACCGACAGCTGATGGCGCGGACGCTGTGGAACTTGCTCTCCAACGCGGAGAAGTTCACCCCCGTCGGCGGGGAGATCCGCATCCGCATGGAAGTTCAGGCGGACGCGGTGGTCCTCGCCGTCTTCAACAGCGGCTCCTACATCCCGCCGGAGCAGCGGGAGCGGATCTTCAGCCGGTTCGAGACGCTGCTGGGCCGTCGGGGCCACGGCCTGGGGCTGGCCTTCGCCCGGCTGGCGGTGGAAGCCCACGGCGGGCGCATCGAGGTCGAGAGCGACGCCCGGGGCACCACCTTCGCCATCCGCTTGCCCTTGCGCCCGCCGGACATCGGAGCGGTCCCCGGATGAGGGCACGCGGGAAAAGCGCGGGCCGGAGATCCCGGATCGGGGGGCGGGCCGCGCTCTGGGCGGCTTTCCTGATGACGCTGGGGAGCATCCCCGCATCGAGCGGGCCGCCCCGGCTCCGCCTGGATCCGCCTCACGCGCCGGCCCCCCGGCCTTCCGTCGTGGGGGTCCACACGCGGGTGACCGATGAGGCGGATCCCGCGCGCATCTACCGCACGTTTCAGATGGCCCGGGCCATGGGCGCGGACTGGGTGGTGGAGTTCTTCCCGTGGCCCTATCTGGAGCCAGCCCCCGGCCGCCTCGATTGGTCCCACAGCGACCTGCGGATCTTCCTGGCCCGGCGGGAGGGGTTGCGGGTCATCGCCCGGCTGGGGATGGTGCCGGCCTGGGCCCGCCCCTGGCGCGCCCCGGCTACCTACCTGGGGCCGGAGGCGGTCCTCCCCTTCGCCCGGTTCGCCGCCGCCTTCGCCGCCCGCTATCGGAATCAGCTGGCCGCCCTGGTGATCTGGAACGAGCCCAATCTCTACATCGAGTGGGGCGATCGGCCGCCGGACCCCGCCTTCTTCGTGGCGGTGATGCGGGCCGTCTACCGGGAGGTGAAGGCGGCCGCGCCGGAGGTGCCGGTGCTGGCCGGCGGGCCGGCGCCCACCCTGGAGGACTCCCCGCGCGCAATGAACGACCTGCGGTTCCTGCGGGAGGTCTACGCGCAGGGCATCGCGGCGTATCTCGACGGCTGGGCGATGCATCCCTACGGGTTCGGGAACCCGCCGGAGGAGCCGCCGGACCCCGGGCGCCTGAACTTCCGTCGTGTGGAGCTGATGCGGGCCCTCATGCGGGCCTACGGGGACGATCGGCCGATTTACATCACGGAGGCCGGCTGGAACGAAGCGCCCGAATACGATCACGGCCTCCCGCCGGAGGTGCGGGCGGATTACACGGTGCGCGCCTATGAATACGCGCGCCGGAACTGGCCGTGGTGCCCGGTGGTGGCCATGTGGGCGCTGCGCTATCCCTGGCGGGAGGACCCCATCCTGGAGGGCTACGCCTTCCTGGACCTGGACTTCCGACCCCGGCCGACCTACGAGGCGGTCCGCCGCTACACCCAGGCCCTGCGCGAAGCCGACGAAAGGGGCGCGCCATCCAGGCCTACGCCGGGCGCTCCGTGAGGGGCACGAACGAGATGTCCGCCAGGGCCTTCGCTGCGAACAGCAGGCACGCCCGGATATCCTCCCGGGTCAGCCCCGGATATTCCCGAAGGATCTCCTCCACGGTCGCCCCGCTGGCCAGCAGACTTAGGATGTGCTCCACCGTGAGCCGGGTCCCCCGGATCACCGGCTTCCCCGTCATCACCCGTGGATCCACAGCGATCCGCGCCAGCAACTCCTCTTCCGTCATTCCTGCCCTCCTGATCACGGCTCGCACCGGTTCCGCAAAGAGGACCTGCCGGGTCGTTCCCACCGGTTGGCAGGCCGGATCCTCGAAGCCACGCCCTCGGCGGTCATGTTACACTCGTTTCCACAACCCCTTTCCTGAGGAGGTCTTCGACGATGGCCCTGGTTCAGCGGGTGGCGTTGATCGGGTTCGGGGCGGTGGGGCGCGCCTTCGCCCGGCTGCTCCTGCGCAAGCGCGAGGAGATCCTCCAGCGCTACGCGGTGGACATGCGGGTCACCGGGATCATCACTGCCCGCCGGGGGGCGGCCTGGGATCCCGAGGGGCTGGATCTGGCCGCGGCCCTGGAAGTGACCGAAGGGGGCGGGGATCTGAGCGCCCTGAGCCGGAGCCCGGCGCCCCGGGAGGCCCTGGACTTCATCGAGAAGTGCCCCGCCGACGTGGTGGTGGAGATCACCGTCCTGGATCCCCGCGCCGGGCAGCCGGCCACCGATCACGTGCGGGCCGCCCTGCGCGCCGGCCGCCACGTGGTCACCGCCAACAAGGGCCCCCTGGCCTTCGCCTACCGGGAGCTGCGGGACCTCGCCCGCTCCCGCGGCCGGGCCTTTCTCTATGAATCCACCGTGATGGACGGCGCCCCGCTCTTCCGCATGGTGCAGGAGGGGCTGCCGGCCACCCACATCTTGGGCTTCCGCGCCATCCTCAACAGCACCACCAATTTCATCCTCACCCGCATGGAGGAAGGGCTCTCCTTCGAGGAGGCCGTGCGGCAGGCCCAGGCCATCGGCATCGCCGAGGCCGATCCATCGAACGATATCGATGGATGGGACGCGGCGGTCAAGACCTGCGTGCTGGCCAACGTGTGGATGGACGCGGACTTGCGGCCGGATGCGGTGGAGCGGACCGGCATCCGGGGGATCGGGCCGGAGGACCTGGCGGCGGCGCGGCGGGAGGGGCGGCGGATCAAACTGGTGTGCACGGCGGAGCGTTCGGCGGACGGGGCGGTGCGGGCCCGGGTGGCCCCGGAGGCCGTCCCCCTGGAGGACCTGCTGGCCCACGTGCGGGGGACCTCCTCCGTGATCACCCTGCGCACGGACACCCTGAAGCAGCTCACCCTCATCGAGCACGAGCCTGAGCCGGCCCAGACGGCCTTCGGCATCCTGGCCGACCTCATCGCCATCGCGCAAGGTCGCTGTGGGTA
>Ga0079998_114962_pt1 | contig 23432 bp, 24 predicted proteins | sample PerSpoBPS_BMetaG_FD_69201 | JGI IMG/M metagenome (GOLD analysis project Ga0079998, IMG submission 69201) | Thermal spring microbial communities from Yellowstone National Park, Wyoming, USA - Perpetual Spouter B (PS_B) MetaG (SPADES assembly)... | ecosystem: Environmental > Aquatic > Thermal... | reverse complement strand
AGAGTATCCTGGATGCCCTGGAGGAGCTCTCCTCAACACCCCTCTGAAGCCTGGAGCTTAGGGTGACAGCTGTCGATATGAGGCTGACCATGACAAGGCCTAGTACTAGGACAGCTATAAGACCGCTAACACCCCTCCTCACACCTCACACCCCAACCCGTAGGAGGACGTAGGAGAGCTTAAATACCCTACCAACAAGAACTAATGAGAGGTTAGATACCATAAGGCTAGCTACGACCCTTAACCCACGGCGGCATTACACCCCTACCTATGAGGTAGACCCTAGTCATAACAGCCATAACCTTAACCTTAACAGAGAGGGCTATCAACTCCCTCCTCCTCTTCCTATCCCTGGTAACCTCGATTTCATCCCATATGATGTCGTAGATCCTCTCAAGCTCAAGAACGTCATCCCACGTAGCCGTCTTAGGGTCGTTAGTAAGCCTGTCTATAATCGAGAATAGCCTCTCCTCAACCTCCTTGGTGTAATACTGGGATCCGCCGGGAATCTTAACATGAGGTAGGGCGAGCAATAGAGTTTTGTACTCCGTCTCTAGAAGACGAGGATAAGAGCCCACGATAAGGCTACGTATCACCCTACTATAAGCCCACTATGGAGAGTTTTAGCTGTAAGCTCCAGTCTCCATAACATGATTCAAAGTGGGTTGCGGTGGGTTGAATCGAGCGGTAAGACGCTCGCTTTAATGCTATAAGGTGCTGGGATGCCTAGTAAGAGGTCTAGGAGGGCTGGGGCTCGTAGGAGGCGTGGTTTGGAGGGTGAGGTTTTGCTATGGGGCTTCATTGACGTCGACCCATTCTAGAACTCTCTGCCTTAGAGCTTCACCGTCATATCTCCTCTTAGGCACTCCAGGCCCTCCCCCACGCCAGCCCGGCCCCAGCCCCCAGGCTTACAAGGCCGCCAGCCCTCCTAGGCCCGCCGACCTCCCAGCACACCACGCAGGCGCGCAGGAGCACAGCTGTGCCCCAGCGCGCCTGGAGCCTCGGGTGCCGGCTGGCCCGCGAGCTCCGCCGGCCCCCCGGTGCCACCCGGTTTTCTCCATCCTCTCTATATCTAGTCGTGGTGGTGTGCTGGGTCACAGCTGTGCCCCCGCGCGCCACCAGCACGAATGCTTTCTCGCGACCTCCATTACGGTCATAAGCCTCTTCAAGAGCCTCCGGGCCCTAGCCCTGAAGAGTGTGAGATGCTCTAGTGAGGAGTACACGTCATCGCCGGTCTCCGAGCCCTGGCGGGCCCGCAGTAGGGGGAGCAGGTGAATCAGGTGAATCAGAGGTCGTGAAAACCCCCGCCACGTTTCCACCCTATACAGCCGGAGCTTGGAATCCCGGTTCACCTGATTCACCTGCTTGCGGGCGTGCCGGGGCACAGCTGTGCTCCCGCTCTCCCCCGACATAGTATTTAACCTTCGGCGCACCGCTATATATAGCGACATGGGTGATACCGGTGGCGTCGGAGGTGGAGAGAGCGGTAGTGGAGATACTGAGGGAGAGGGGTGGCAGGGCCACCCTCAGGGAGCTAGCCGTGGAGCTCCACAGGAGGGGCTACAGCCCCAGGTCGGCGCACGGAGCACTATACTACCTCGCCGTGAAGGGCCTCGTCAGGAGGGCTGGCAAGGGGCTCTACGAGCTCGTGGAGGGAGGTGGCGCGAGGTGATATTCTGGAGGAGGGAGCCAAGGTTCAAGAAGATAGTCAGGCCCGAGCAGCCCCTAGAGAAGGTCTACTGCCGGGTGGTGGAGCCAGAGGAGCCCGAACCCGACAGCCCCTGCAGGCAGGCGGAGGCCGAGGTGCCGAGGCTCACCGGCATATGGGCCATACCCCACAGGGAGTCAAAACTACTGCAGGCGGGCGGGGGCAGGTGGTTCGGCCTCATAGGCGGCACCTTCCCCCTGTACCCGGCGATGCTCAGGCCGGGCGACTGCATGGACGACAGGGGCACGGCAAGCGCAGCGTACATATGCGCCTACCCCCACCTCGTCGAGCCCAAGAACGGGCAGTTCGTGTACTCCCTGGAGGGGAGGTACTTCAGGCTGAGGGATGATGTGGAGGAGGTGGGCTACTTTGAGGACAGGCTCGGCCACCCAGTATACATCGTGAGGAACAGGCTGGGAGAGACGTTCAGGCTCGCCGGGGTCTACGCCAGGCTGTACCACGTGCTCAGGGAGCGCGGCGGGTGGGTCGGCGGGGTGGATCTGCTAGAAGGCGAGGCCAGGTTGCAACGGAGGTTCGTGGAGAGAGGGAAGGAGTTCGTTGACAGGAAGAGAGACGAGGAGCTAGAAGAGCTGACCCTGGAGTACGGCAAGGCGGCGGCGGGCTTGGCCGAGAGGGTGATGGATCTCTTGGGCAAGCTCGACCGCGGGGAGGTGGAGGAGCTCCCGCCACCCGGAACAGTGCCAGCGGACGTGGAGAGGGCGTTCACCACGATAGAGTCCAACGAGTTCGTCTTCGAGCTACTCATTCTATACGAGCTCGCTGAGAGACGGAAAGACAAGTTCGACGGGGATGCGTGGAAGGCGTACTCCCATATCGGCAATTGGTTCGCCGTGCTGGCACTCGGCCTCCTGGTCTACGAAGCACTAATAGTTGAGATGGGAGTCGAGTGACGTGTCAAAAAACATGTTAGGAGGCAGACTCTGACTCAGTCTCCCGAGGAGGCCACGCAAAGATACCGCCGAGGGTCTGCCTTACCCTCGTTGGCGCTCCCCTAAACGCCCCTATTAGTTCTGCGAATCGACCGCGTATCGCCCTGTCTCTCTTCAGCTCGGCTTCCCTCATCTGGACTTCGTGCTCCTGCTCCTCGATCATTTTCTTGAGCACTCCGATGCCCAGTTGTGGCGTCCTGAGGAGGTTCTTGAGGTTGCGGAGCTCGTCGCCTTTTATCAGGTTCTTCTCGTAGTGCTCTCTGAGCTGCTCTTTGAGCTGCTCCTCCATCTCCGCCCGGGCCTCCACCAGCGTGTCATACTCCATGCGGGCGAGGGCCAGGGGGAGCATTTTCTCCGGATCCTGTTGCTCTACGGGACCGAGCTCATTGTAGTACTGTAGGATATCGACTAGCCTGTTGTACGCGTCCCCGGCCCTCTGGCTCAGCTCAGAGTACTCCTCGTAGCCTTTCTTGAGGCTGGTTAGGGCGCTGAGCCTGGAGCTCACGCTGGTGAACCTCGTCTCGTCTCTTGCCACCCTGTTCTCGAGCCCTTTCTGCAGGTTGGTCACGGCCCTTGACAGGGTTTCCCTCGCCTTGCCGATCATGGCTCCTCCGGCTCTCATGACGTCGGCTATGGGCTTGACCCTTATCGCCTGGGCGTAGGCGGCCCTGCCGGTGGCGGCGGCCCCGGTGGCTAGGCCTCTGGCGCTACCGGCTAGGGCGGCCCTGCTCACCTGGGGGGCCCCTTTCATGACGGCCGACTCGAGCCTGTACGCTATTGTGCCCCCGAGGCTCGTCGCGGCCAGCCCCGACACTAGCTGTGGTAGCAACCCTACCACGAAGATCCCGAGCCAGCTTAGCACGAAGTTGCTGAAGATCTGTTGGGGGATGTTGTCACCGAGCACGGCCTTGGAGAAGAAGAGGGTGAACATGGCCGCCACGGGGCCCGCCACCAGCATCCCCGTCACGATGCTCCTCAGCGTGTCCACACCGCCCCTGAGGTAGGGGTGGAGCCAGGCGAGCACTAGGAACGGGGAGGCGGAGACCACGGATAAGACCACGAACCATCTTAGCGTCGCTAGGGCGGAGACCATGAGGACTGTAATTAGTATCAGGGTGCCTAGGAAGCCGACGCCGGGTGAGACGAGGCTCACCACCATGAACACAATGGCCCAGGCTACCGCTGTCCCCGCCATCTGGGAGACTATCGCTGCGCCCGCCGGGCCCATGAGCATCTCCGTGAACGTGTTGAGGGCGCCCGCTGTCACGTTGTAGGCGTGGGGTATCAGGATCATGGCTATGACGGCGAAGGCGGCGTCCCTGAACCCGTCCACTATGGCCCTCCCGGGGTCGTAGGCGAGGCCCGGGGCTATCCTGAAGAGGATGAATATGGGCAGTAGCGCTATGGACGCGGTCAGCACAGTCCTGTACCACTCGCCCTCCGGCCCGTCGAGCCGGAAAACCGGGGCGTAGAAGAGCTTGGTGGGGTCGAGCGTGCCCCCCGTCAGCAGGTTCAACACCCAGGATATGAAGCCTCCGAGCACTGAGAAGGGGAACGCGAGCCCGGGCAACTCCCTCACATAGACCGTCACGAAGGCGCTCCCCGTGAGCCGGCTCCCCCCGGCCTGCGCCACGGCCTCCACCTTTATCGTGTAGAAGCTGGCCTCCTCCCCGCTCCTCAGCCCGTACGTCTTGCCCTCGCAGAGGGGGGATCTGTAGTCGGGGTTCACGTAGACCCACTTTCCATCAACCGTGCTGTAGCATATCTTCACCTCCCGGCCCACCGGCACCCCCGGCACCTTAGCCGGCTCGCTACCATCACCCCAGTCTATGGTCAGGTCTACCGTGCTTACCGCTAGGCCGGATGCTCTGACCGTCACGTGGAGGAAGACCTGCTCTCCGGGCTTGTAGAACGCCTTGTCCGTCCTAGCCTCTACTAGCAGGGGGCCTCCCCCGTACGCCATGACCGTGGTGTTGAACGCGCTGGCGGCGAAGACGACCAGGGCTAGTGCTAGGACCGAGCCTACTATCATCCAGCCCCCCTCCTCCACACGGCCCCGGGCTAGGTTTACTGCTGCTAGGAGGAGGAGGGTGAAGGCTAGGACGTACACTACGGTGCCCGCGCCCGGGTACCGTGTCACCTGCTCCGCCTGGGCCGACCACTGTTGCCAGCCGCCGAGCACGCCTACCACGGAGAGGAGGATTGTCTGCCCGAACGCCGCCACCAGTATAGCGGCTATCGAGCCCTTGAACAGCGTGGCAGCCCTATCCCTGTCACCCAACGCCATGAACAGGAAGCTAGCACCAGCAGAGCCCAGGGCAGCAGCCCAAGCCAGCCAGTAGACCCACCCGGAGACCCTCACCAGGAGCTCGACCAGATCCGCCAACCCCCAGCACCTAACCCGACCAGAACAAGGGGACAGCGGAGAGTAAAAAACAGGGAGGTCGGGAGGAAGGGGGGCTAGGGCGGCCCCCGTGCTGGTGGTGCGCGGGGGCACAGCTGTGCTCCCGCGCAGGACGGCGACCCGAGCTGGGCGTGCTAGGAGGAGGGGGCGGGTGTTAGGGCCTACCGTCGGGGTCTTCGACTGTGGCGACCACGTAGGCTCCCCGGAGTGCTAGGGCCGTCCTGGGCAGGGCTATGTAAGTCCTCCCGTCCATCACTGCAACCCTCCCCCTAAGCCTGACCCTTATGTCGCCCGCTCGGAGCTCCACCACCACGGGCCCGGGGGCTAGGCTTTCCGCCTGCTCCTCCGGGACTAGGATGACCGGCCTGCCCCCCCGTACGGAGACCTTGGATGTGAACGCTAGACCCATACCCTCACCCGCACCCCCAGCCTCCTCGCAGTCCTAGAGAGGGAGGCAACGCTAGCCCCGGTCAGCCCGGCCACCTGCTCCAGCGACACGTCCACGTTGTAGACCCTGCAGGCCGTGTAGGCGGCTACCGCCGCTAGGTGCAGGGGCCTGACCCCCGCCGCGCCCGGCCTCAAGGCCCTAACGGCTATCCCCGAGGCTAGCACCACCGCACCGGGCTTCACAGCCACCCCCAGGTCTGCTAGTATCCGGGCGAGGAAGGCTTTAGAGAGGTCAAGCCTCCCCCGCGACCTCACACCAGCAACCCCCGCGAGCCTGAAAGCAAGCCTCCCCACCTCCCCGAAGCCGACCCCGAAGAACTCCGACACCTCCCTAGGGTAGAGGGGGTGGGCGTGCGCCAGAGCCGCCCTGTAGACGACCGCCGCCAAGCCCGCCACGCCCCGGGGCCTGGCAACCCGGGCCAGGCTCAGGGCCGTCTCGCACACAACCCTAGGCAACCCCAGGGCGGAGCACGCCTCCCACACAGCCCGGACCAGGCTCCCGTCAGCACCGCCACCCCGCCCCACCGCCCTAAGCCTCTCAGCCGGCCCCCGCAGGCCGCGACAAAGCCTCCCCCGGGGTCTGGGCGGTGCGAGCTCCACCCTAGCACCTGCCGGGAGCGGGGGGCCCGCGCCCCGCCCGGGCCCCTCGTAGAAGTCTACAGCGCCTCCGCCCTCAGGGGCTCCTCCGACAGGATCCTCCCGCAACGGGGGCACACCCCTCCGAGCTCGCGGACGGCCTCCCGCGCCGCCATCAGCCCCCCGTTGGCCAGGTCTCCGGCGTCCACGACCATTATGGTTGCCCCGCACCCGGAGCAAGCGTACTCGACCCTCACCGCCCCGCCCCCGTCCTCGGAGGCCAGCCGGGCCTTCTCGGAGAGCTCCGCCTCCAACCGCTCCATCTCCTCCAGCCCCCTCTCCAGCTCGTCCAGTAGCCCGGAGAGCCTCTCGGCCAGCCTCAGGGCCCTGCTGTACTCCGACCTCCTGATCCCCCGGGGCGGCCGGGAGCCAACGTAGACGCTCCTCCCCACGCCCCCGTCCTTGCACACCATGTACCAGTACCAGTAGGGGGAGCCGTTGCCGCCCCGCACCCGCCTCCGCGTAGGAGTGCACGGCAGGACAAGGGACTCCAGACCCTCAAGGAACCTCCTGAAACCCCCCACCCTAGCCCTCAGAGCCTCCAAGGAAGCCTTGACTTGCGAGCCCGAGCCCAAACCGGACACCAACCCCCCTCCAGCCCACGAACCAGGGCAAAAACCAGGACTTATATTTTCGCCCCCCCCGGGAGCACAACCGCGCCCCCGCATAGCACCCACCTCGCCACGCCCTCGACACAAGACCCCCAGAGGAAACCCCCGGGGGAGAATGGAAAGAGGGGATGGAAACGCCCTCCGGGTACGGGTGCAGGAAAAATATATAGTAAACCTTTTAAACTCCCGGCTCTGATGGGGTTCCACGTCCTCCCGTGCGGCCTCGCGCGTGGGCACAGCTGTGCTCCCGCGCGCCTCCGGGGCGACCCGCGACTTGGACTAGAGGAGGTGCGGGGGGGAGGAGGGTTAGATGCCGGCCCTGTAGAGGGTTAGCGTGGCTAGGGTTATGGCTAGGAGGGATGGTATGGGGGAGGGTGTCCACCCCCTGTGGAGGACTGCGGCCGGCAGGGGTATGAGGGGTGAGGCTGCGGCTATGATCCTGGCTGTCCTCTCTGCCTCCGCGGCCACGTCCTGCAGGTTGAAGCCGAAGGCTTGCACGAGCCCCTCGCTCTCAGCCACCGCCGTCGATACCATCTTCAGGGTGAAGATGGAGAGGGCTGGTATGGCCGCCAGTATCAGCGACATCATGAGGCCCTGCGTCCTAGCAGAGCCTGCCAGGGATCTCGCCTCCGCCACGAGCGTGTAGACGAGGCTCAGGGCCTCCCAGACCCCCGTCATCCCAGCGACCCTGGCCGACTTGAGTATGGCTCTCAGGACCCCGCCCGCGAGCTCCTCCGCCGCCTTGAGCCTCTCGACCGGGGGTATGCCCAGCCTGGCCTCGTCAACAGCCCTCCTGAGCTCCCTCTCAGCGAGCTCAGCCCTCCTACCCACAGCCCAGTTCGCGAACTCCACAGGGAACACCCAGCCTAGGAGCCACGCTATCCCAGCTTCGAGCGAGACGGTCAGAGCCAGGGTTGCGGCCACGAAGGGGGCCTGCAACGCCGTGACCCTCACGGCCAGGTGGGCCCTGAGCTCGCCTAGCGCGGGCCTGTTCAACAGTATGACTATGGCGCCAGCGGGGGCCGCTATCACGGGGAGCCACGCCAGGACCGCTATGACGCCCCCGGTGCCGCCCAGTATCGCCACAGGGGTTACAGCAACGAGGGCCACAGCTAGGGTCGCCAGGCCCTCGGCCACCAGCCTCGAGAACTCCACGTGAGACCTCCAGGAGTCCCTCATGGAGTCCAAAGCCCTCCTGAAGAGCGTCAGGGTGAGGTGGGCCCTCCCCGCCCCCAGGGTCTGAGCGTGAATGTAATCCTCCAGGGTGAGCCTGAGCCCGCGCGAGGGGGTCGTGGATGCGAGCATCTTGAGGGAGCCGTGGGGGTCGTGCGCTAGATCCACGAGCACCCGGAGCCTCTCAGCCTCCCGTGCCGCCCACGGGAACTCCCCCACGAGCCTGACCCCCATCAGCACGTCCGCTATGTGGAGGTTGCTGTAGGTGAACGGCAACATGTAGGTCAGGAGGGCTGGGAGCTCCTGGTCAACATGGTAGCCCACGATAAGCCTCCACACCCTCGGGGCGGCGAGCGACACCAGCAGGGGGAGCCAGGCCAGGGCGGCCAGGAACGGGAGGCCCGCCCTGAAAGAATAGTAGGCCGTGAAAGCGAGCAGGAGCGGGGTCAAAACAAGGCTCGCAGTGAACAGAGACCTGAAGAACCGGGCAGGCCCCACACCGTAAAGGGAAGGGTCGAACTCCCGGGCTAGGAAGAGGTAGTATTGGAGGAGGAAAAAACGCAGGGGGCCGGGAGCCTGCGAGGGCAACCCCCGCTCAGCCTATGCTGACGAGGACGGTCTGCTGGGGTTGGTTGGCGGGGGTGTACACTATCTCTATCGTAGTGGCGTTAACGACAACCCTCAGGGTCGCACCGACGTACTGGTTCGGGGATAGGGTTGTGGCAGTAGGAGCTGTTATAGCCGCCCCGGCCGCCGACCCGGCGCCCGGCCACACGGTGGCCTTGGTCGGAGTCCCGTCTCTAAGCGGGTATATGACGTTTATGGAGTTCAAGGTTACGGGGACGCTGTGGAGGTTGGTCATCTTCATGTCCACTATCTTCCACGTCCCGGCCACCTGCGGTACGGCCTGGACGTCGAGCTTCTCCCCGGCCGCTATCAGGCCTCCGGTCGTCCTCTGGAAGTAGGCCCATATCAGCACCCCGCCTAGCACGGTCAACGCTATCAGTATTATCGTCGCCACTAGGGGCGATATCCCAGCACTCCTCCTAGACCTCCTCCCAGCCACAGCCACGCCACCCTATCACTCAACTTAGGGTCTTTCAGAGTTTAAAAGCATGAAACCGGGCCCCCGCCCCAGCTGTGAAACTTATTACCTTCGCCCCTCTCCGCATAGTCGTAGAGGTGAGGTTGTGGTGACTGCTAGGAGGGGCGTAGCAGGCGTCTTGGCCGCCCTGTTGCTCGCGTTGATAACCGTGTCCAGCCTAGTGACAGTCCTGACGCTGACCAGCAAGAGCCTGGAGTACAGAGAAGAACACTTCACCATAATAGAAATAGGCTGCTTCGACGTAGCAGACTACTTCGCAGACCTTCTTACAGACATCTACCCAATTTGAGTCAACCGAGGGGGAACCGTGTTCAAACACCCCTCCCTCCTTTTTCTAACCCTCCTAGGTCTTTCTGCTATCGCCGTGTGGGGCTTCCTGGCGGGAGTGCTCTTGAGAGATCTCGGGGCGGCAGGCCTGCCAGCCCTAGCCCCGGCCGCCCTAGCCGTGTACCTGACGGTCGCAGGGCGGGGCCGGGCTCGGGGCGGGCGTGCGGGGAGGGCAGGCCTGGGCAAGTCCTATTAAACCGCCCCCTCCCTTATTTAAACTCTCTGGGACCCGGGCTTTGGGCTTGTTCGACAGGCTTCGGGGGCGTGGTGAGGGCGGGGGGAGGCCGGGGGCTAGGGGCAGGTGGTTTAGGGTTAGGGGTGTCCCGTTCTTCGTGCTACGGGAGGAGGAGAGGGACACGGTTCTGGCGCAGTTCGAGGCCCTCCTGGCCCAGGCCCAGTCTGGTTTCGTGCTGGCACGGAGGGTGATGGGGTCTCTCAGCTGGAGGGGCTACACGTACCCGGTCGTGGACATGGAGTTCTACGCCTACTCCAGGCCCGGCAACCCGGTCTCGGCGTTCAACGCGGTGGAGTGCGAGCCCCCCAGGAGGCCCCGGGCCCTAGGGGTTAGGAGGGGGGCTGTGGTGCTGGAGACGGGGGAGCTGGCTAGGGTTTACGTCGCATACAGGTTCCCCGCTGTCGTATACGAGGGCCTCCCCTACCTGGTCCTGGCGAAGGCCTCGGAGGCGGTGCTATACTTCGACCTGGTGCCCAAGCACAGGGCAGTGGGGATGGCCGACGCGATAAGGAGGAGGAGGGCTGGCGTCACGGGGATAGTGGAGGAGGCTAGCGTGGAGGCCGTCACGGAGCTCGCCTCAAGGATCCTGGGCGGGAGCGACCTCTACGAGTTCCAGCTAGCCTTCACCGTGACAGCGGGGGATCCCGGGAAGCTGGAGGAGGCGGGCAGGGAGCTGGTCTACGAGCTGAAAGCCTACGGTGTGGAGGCGGAGGCTCCCCCGGGCCAGCTCGACCTATACAACCTCAGCCCGCCCCGGGGGCTCGTGGTCAGGCTGGAGCCTAGGTACGCGGACAGCATGAGCCTGAGGGCCCTGTTCCCCTTCGTGGACGAGGAGCTCAGGGACGAGGGCGGAGTCCTGATAGGCTTCTCGGGTAGCGGCTCCCCCGTCCTCCTGAACCCGTGGATCAAGCCCAACCCGATATTCACGATAGTCGGGGTGAGCGGGAGCGGTAAGAGCATGACAGCCAAGGTGTTCATGTCCAGGCTACACGAGGTGGACGGCGACACGCCCATAGTGGGGGTCGACCCGGAGAGCGAGTACACACCCCACGGTAGGAGGTTCGGGAGCGACGTCCTAGAGGTCTCGGAGGGCTCCAAGCTCGGCCTGGATCCCGTCAAGCTCGTCAAGGCGGGGTTGCTGGAGATGGGCCAGGCCGTGGACATACTCTCGGAGATATACGCCGTCCCCCAGGAGCTCCAGGGCGTGCTCAGGGGCGAGTTCTTCGCCCTCTACGAGAAGGTCGACGACCTAGCCGGCCTCGTTGAGCACATGAGGCACGGGACGCTCAAGCTCTACCTTGAGGGGGCCCTGGCGCCCCCGGACAGGTACGTGTACGAGGGCCGCCTGCCCCCCCTGGATCAGCCCACCATATTCGGTTTGAGGGAGGTTAGGAGCAGGAGGCTGAAGATACTCATCTCAGCCCTCATATCGGCCTACGCCTACAACAAGCTCCTCGCCAAGGCCTCCAAGTCCGTGTTCTTCGTGGACGAGGCATGGCTCTTCTCCGACACACCGGCCATACTCAGCCTCTTCGAGAACCTAGCGAGGCGTGGGAGGAAGTACGGGGTGTGCTTCATATACATAACCCAGAGGCCCGAGGACCTCGCCAGGAGCCAGCAGGGCAGAACCATACTCGAGCAGGCGAGCACAGCCCTCCTGATGAGGGTGGAGCCGGAGGGCAGGGACGTCCTGAAAGACATATACAAGCTCTCCGACTCCGAGGCGGACACCCTCGTATCAGCCCCGGTCGGCAGGGGGATACTCAAGTCCGGCGTCAAACGCCTCATGATAAGCGTGGAGCCCACCCCCGAGGAGCTCAGACTGTTCTCCACCAGCCCCGCCGGCAGACCGTGACCGTAAGAGTGTACGGGCACTCAGAGGGCGGGCTTAACACCCGGGAGGGCGCTCACGCACTCTAAGAAGAGTGCATGTTCGCGGCCCGGGGGAGAGCGTATATGCGGGCCTGAGGTCGCAATGGCTGTGTAGTGGGGTTTAGAGCGGTGGAGCCACGTTACCCAGAGTAGGGTGATATGTGGTGGTAGAAATCCTCCCATACACGGGCCTCTGGGTGGAGAGGCTGTCCCGCACCGGGGCACAGCTGTGCCCCCGCGCAGGCAGGCCGGTTAGATAACGCTCCTCCCCCCGGTCTCACGCTACCACGCTTTTAACCCCCTGTATTCCATGATACACTTAACCGGGGGTGGTGTGGTGGTGCAAAGGTTTATCTTGGTTAGGCTCCTCGTGTTCCTAGCGACGGTTGTCTTCGTTGTGGCGACGGCCGGCCTAGCCGACCCCGCCCTATCCCAGACGGAGTCGACGCCTATTGTGAGCCCCGTCCCCACGGTTGTCAGGCCCGCTCCTCCGCCCGGGGTTAGCCAGGCCGTGTCGACCATCCTCAGCTGGATATGGTGGCTTGCGGGGATGGCGATAGCGGGTGGCTTCGCCTGGGGTGCCTTCAACTGGGCTAAGGGCGATGTGGAGACCGGGAAGAGGTACATCATGTGGAGCCTTCTAGCCTTCATAGCCCTAGCGTTCTTCTACTACATTACGAGCGGTCTGCTGGGAGGCTAGCCGGTTGGAGATAAGGGGGCATAGGTTCGTATACGTGGAGGAGGTAGGCCTCCTGGACGAGAGGGTCGCAGGCCCCGTAAGGCTCAAGCACGCCATCCTCTTTTTCGCCTCAGGCGTCCTATTCCTAGCCTACACTTTCACGGGGCAACAGCAGGTCGCGGCGCTCGCCACCGCCATAGCAGTCCTAGCCCTCGCATCCGCCCTCGTACCCAAGAAGAGCATGCCCCTCGAGGCCCGGCTCGCGGCCGCAATAGCCGAGACGCTCCTATCGAGGGCCCCGGCTCAGCCAGCTAAACCCGCCAAGGCCAGACCGCAGGCCGGGCGCCCCACAGCCGGGCCCGGCACGGTGGGGAGGCCGGGCGTCCCCACACCCGTAGCCCTAGGCTGGGCCGCGGGCCTAGCCACGGCAACGGCATCCCTAGCCCTGACAGTCCTGTTACCGTCCCTCCAGTCCCCCGACCTACTCTCCGCCATCCTAGCCAGGCTCTCCCTAGCGGTGGAGCTCCAGGTGCCCGGCTACGGGGTCGTGGTCGTCCCCCTCGGCGCCCTCCTAGCACCCATAGCCCTGCAACTCCTCCTAACCCTCCTGGCGACACCCGTGCTGGCGTCACGCGGCGGTAGCACGGCCGTTGTCGCGGCGGACTTCGCCGGGGCCCTCACCCTGACGGCCCTGGCCGTGATGGTGAGCCTGAGGGGGCTGGGGTTGCCGGAGGAGGCTAGGGTAGTCCTGCTAGCCGCAGTCGCAACCCTAGCCCTAGCAGCGGTAGCCTCCCTAGCCAGCACAGCTAGGGCGGAGAGGGAGGCCCGGGGAGCCCGGGCACGCGTAGCGGAGAGATTGGGCGTTTAGAGGGCGCTGGTGGGGGCGACGGCACCCGGAGAGGCGCGGGAGCACAGCTGTGACCACGAACACCCAGCCCTACAACCCCTCCTCCAGCGTTTTACCCTCCCTCCGGGGCAGCGTTCTCCTGGGGTTGCGGGGTTTGGTCGAGGTTTTCCTCGTGTTGCCGGATCTGTCTCGCGGCAAGGTTGAAGCTGTGGTTAGGCTTGCTAGGGAGCTCCCTGTTAGCGTGCTCGTCTCCTACTCGCTTTTCAAGCTGAAGCCCTCCTCCCTGGATAGGCTTGCCGTGCTGAGGGGTTCGGCTGGCGTGAGGGTGATGCTGGACAGCGGGGCCTACCACCTGCGGAGGCTCGGTTTGAGGGTCGGGGTCGGGGAGTACGCCCGGTTCGCCTCAAGGCACGGCGAGCTCTTCGACGTGGTTGTTGCGCCCGACGTGCCGGGGGCTCCCAACGCCACCCTGGCCAGAACCCTGCTCTTCGCGGAGCTCTACCAGGGCCCCTTCCTCCCCGTCCTCCAGGGGCTTAGCGTGGAGGACTACGTGCGCGTGTTGCGGTGGCTTAGGGCATGGGGCCTGGACAACGGGGGCTACGTGGGCGCGGGGGGGCTGGACGGGCCCAGGAGGAGCCCGGGCTTCGTGGCTGAGCTCGCGCGCAGGCTTTGCGGGGTGGGTGTCAGACTGCACCTGTTCGGGGCCGGCCTCAGGCTCTACAAGGCCCTGCCGCCCGAGGCCAGGGAGTGCGTTTGGAGCGTGGACACCGGGGCCTGGAGCATGGAGATAGTGTACCGCAGGAGGAGCCACCTCAAAGCAGACGGAGACCCCGTGCAACTCAACTACACCGCCATGAAAAGCTACCTAGAGAGATGGCATCAGGCTACACAGGCAACCCCGCACCCCCAGGAGCGTTTCCCCGCTAACGGTGCTTGACTGCGTTTCCAAACACCTGTACTTCCGCTAGCGGGGCTGGGCCTCGGTACGGGATCGCCAGCCTCACCCGCACATCACGGTCGTCGAGCGTGCTGGGGCCCGCACTCCGTAGGATAGGAAGAGCAACCCCTAACGCAACACAAGCTACCTCGTGTCAGAACGCACGGGCACGAGCTCGACGCAGTCCTGTATGGGAGCGGGAAGCCAACCATATGGGATGAACATGGAACAATCGCGTACCTGCACCCTGGTAGGGGGTGGAGGAGGGGCCGTAAGCCTGCTCTCTAGGTTGGTTGCGGAGCTCCTGCAACGGGGGTGGGAGGTGGAGTGGGAGAAACAATATAAGGCTTGGGTTTAGCTAGGATACCCGGGGATCCCGGGGTGGGAGGGGATTTTGAGGTAATAGAGGAGTATATAGAGCATGGGAGGAGGAGGTTCAGGGTTCTATACAAGAAGGTGAACGTCGTGTTCAATGTTGTGGCCGAGAGTGCCGAGGAGGCTTTGGATAAGGCTAGGAGGACGGCTGAGAGGGTTTCCGCGTCAGGAGCGTTGAGGGCGAGGACTTGACAACCCCACCCCCAGCATGCCCCTGACTTCCTACACCCAACCTTCCACACGGGGCCTCCCTCCCAACCCTTTCAACGACCTCCTCTAATGCCGGGAACACGTTCTCCCTAGAACCACCGTTTAGATTTTTGACGGCCCGCCCAGCACATTACACTGTCTGCGGACAAAGGTGGGCCTTAAGCCGCTGTGGTATAGGGTGGTAGCGGTGGCCGAAGGCGACTTGGAGGAGGCGGGGGAGGGTGGAGCGGAGGAGTAGGTGCTGGGTGGAGGTGGGGTGGGCGTGTTGATCGAGGTTCTCAGGCCTTGCTGTGATCGGAAGCGGTCGCGTGATGCCGCACGGATAACGGTATACGATGCTACTGCTGGCACCGTGGAGGAGGAGATATACCCGTGGAGGTGCTGGCGGGCCGGCATGGAAGGCGAGCCGGCCAGGCGTATCGCGGTAATCGGGTTCGACCCGGCCAGACACCTGGTGTTCTACCATCACCGTGCGGAGAGCGGCAGAGGCACGATCATACTTTACAACGTGCCGCCACCGCTGACAGTCGAGGAGGCCGCGGAGTTTATCAGGAGGAAGTGGGGTTACAAGAACGTATATGCTGTTACCGCCAAGCCGGCGTTCGATGACAGCCACCTGTACTTCCAACACTACTACAAACCAATCATTGTCTGCATCAGGAGGTGGGGGTGTTGCTAGGCATAACGGTTAAGCTGATACGCTACACGGAGGATGCCCCCAGGCTCGTAGCGGTAGCCTCTAAGACGAGCCTCTCGCGGAAGCCCCTACAACAACTCCTGGAGATAAGCGAGGGGGAGGTGGAGGTGTGGATAAGGGAGACGTTCAAGAGACAGCACTTCTCGCCATGGGAGCACGCAGTCTACACCTTTGTGGTTGACGGGCTCAGCAGGGTCGCGAGCCACCAGCTGGTCAGGCACAGGGTCGCCAGTTACACGCAGATGAGCCACAGGTACACGGAAGGCTACCTCAGGAGCCTGGCGTTGGAGGCCTCCAGGCTGACGGGGAGCAACTGCCCCGAGAGGCCGTCCGGCAACAAGAGGGAGGCCTACGCGTGCTACTCGAACGCCATAACGGACGCACGCCTTCTGCTATCGGGCGAGGGAGGGTTGGTCAGGCTCGCCAGCATAGCGTTCGTCCCGCCCTTGGCCTTCCTCGACAGGGAAGACCTCGCCTTCGAGTGGGCTGAATCTGTCCTGAGATCCGCCTCCGACTACTACAGGCTCCTAGCCTTAGGTGCCTTGAGGGAGGACGCCAGGTACGTGCTGGCCGACAGCGTCAGGACTAGGATCGTGGTCACCATGAACGCCAGGGAGCTGGTGCAGGTGTTCCTGCCGTTAAGGATGTGCACGAAAGCCCAATGGGAGATAAGGCGCATAGCGTGGAATATGTGGAGGGAGCTGGTCAAGGTGCACCCCCAGCTGTTCAAATGGGCCGGGCCTAGCTGCGTGTTCAGAGAGAACACCACGAGGATGGAGCCGGCGGAGCTCCAGAGGTTCCTAGAGGGAGGGGAGAAGTTCACGGTACCGAGGTGCCCCGAGCTCGTGGAGAACAAGGCGATACCCGCGTGCCTGAGGGCGGCCGCGAGGCCCCTGCACCGCGACCCCGGAGGCCCGGCCTGAGAGGCTGGGGACGCGGTCGTAACCCGCACCGGGGGCCGTAGGTGCGCTGGAGCACAGCTGTGCCCCAGCACGCCTGCGGGATGGCTGGTTTGGGCTGAGGACAATATGGGTCACAGCTGTGCCCACGGCTCCCGCCCCGGCCGTCGCGTGCCCCCTCCAAAAATCCCCGGGGGGAGAATGGAAGATGGGATGGAGAGGCCCCTAGGGAGGGGGCCCCCGGGGAGCCCGCGGAGAATACATACCCGGGTTTTTAAGCTTTCCAGAGAACAGCACTCCCCCCTCCATGCCCGCCGACCATAAGAATCCTCGGGGGAGCGTGGAAACGCCCCCCGGCGTCTCCGGGGTTGTGTGTTTAGAATTCAGCCGGCGGGGAGGCGTGGGCACGGCTGTGCCCGCGGAACGGGGGTGCCGTGCCGGGATCCCTCCCTTTGGCGGGGTCGCCGCTATATAGGCTGGGTTTTTAAGGGATGCTTTTCGCGGGCCGGGCTTAACCCTTTATAGGTGTCGCGGTAACCCCAGCCTCCTCTCCCCCCCGGGCTCGGAGGGGCGGGGGTGGATGGGCTCGCTGGGTGAGGTGGGAGGGGGTTGAGCGAGGAGCTGGAGCTCAGGCTGATACAGGAGTCTGCTGTCAGTCCTGAGGCTGAGGTTGAAGCTAGGTTTAGCCTCCTGAGGAGGGTCTACTCCGAGATCCTGAAGGGCTATGCTGGGAGGGCTCTCAACGGTGGGCTTCTGGCACCTCTCCCCGAGTGTGTTGAGGCCTACGTGTCGGGCAGGTCTGGGGCCCCGTGCCCCGGTGACCTCAACTTCTCCTACAACGCTATCAGGGTTCTGATGGCCAGGTACATGGGCAGGGGTTCTGGAGGGCTCCTCGCCGAGACGCCCAGCATGGTCATGGCCAGGGTCGCTCTAGGCCTCTCCGGCAAGGTCGACCCGGCCAGGCTCTACAGGTTGCTGGTCGAGGGCAGGTTCCTGTTCAACAGCCCAACGCTCTTCAACATGTACGCGGACGGAGCCCGCGGCACCCTCTCCGCGTGCTACGTGACGCCAGTCTACGACGACATGAGGTCTATACTCGACGCTGGCGTGGTTCAGGCTATGACCTTCAAGTGGGGTGGTGGCCAGGGGTTCAGCTTCAGCGAGCTGAGGCCCAGATGGGATCTGGTCAGGGGCACTAGTGGCTACAGTAGCGGGCCCGTGAGCTTCATGCAGTTGTACGACGTGATAACGGAGATGGTGAAACAGGGTGGTAAGAGGCGTGGGGCTAACATGGGCATAATGCACGTGTGGCACCCCGACATCTACACACCAGGCTTCGACCCATACGTGGCGTTGAAGAACAAGCTCCCACCGCAGGTGGTATCACTAGTAGAGTCCGTGAAGAGGCTGATAGAGGAGATTGAAGGTGAGGGGTACGAGGTTAGCGTGGAGCTGAAGGCCGTGGTGGAGGCCCTATCGAGGAGCGGGTACTGGACGGTCGAGGACGCGGGGTTCATACAGGCTAAGAAGCCGCCGTTACAGGACGCTAACCTAACGAACTTCAACATAAGCGTTGGGGTGAACGACGCCTTCATGACGGCTGTTTTGAGAGACGACTACTGGACTATGGTCAACCCCAGGTACAGCGACCGGGGGGACGGAGTCTACAGGCTACACTATAGCGTGAGCAGGGAGGCAGGCCTCGGGAGGCTGGGGGAGCTCATAGCGAAACACCCGTGGCTCACGGAGAACCCATACCTCAACATCTACGAGGAGGTGCTTGAGGAGGCCAAAGCCAAAGCCCTCAAGGACATGGAGGACGCCTATAGGGCACGTGGTTTACACGTTAACCTGGATGCTAAGAACACCTACGCTTGGAGGATCAGGGCTAGGATGCTATGGGATGAGATTGTGGAGAACGCCTGGGCCGGAGGGGATCCAGGGGTCTTCTACGTGGACAACCATAACAAGTGGAATCCAACACCGTGGCTTGGAGTCGTGACAGCTACAAACCCCTGTGGAGAGCAACCCCTATACCCCTTCGAGAGCTGCAACCTTGGTAGCTTCTCCCTGGATAAGTACGTTGTGAACGGTAAGTTCGACCTCGTTAGGTTCTACGAGGATGTACAGCTTGCTGTCGACGCCATGGACGCAGTCATAGACCTTAACAACCACCCTGATGAGAGGCACTATAAGGCTAATGTTCTGACAAGGAAGATAGGCCTAGGGCTCATGGGGCTCGCTGATGCCCTTGCAGGGCTGGGCATACCATATGATAGTGATGAGGCTGTGGCTTTCACGCTCACAGCGTCGGCCGCACTAGAGGTCTTCGCTTGGAAGAGGAGCTGGGAGCTGGGAGCGGAGCTCGGCCACGCCAGGGCTTTCGAGTGCAAGAGGTTTGATTGGAGGAGCTTCGAGTGCCTTGAGGCCGGGGATCCAGAGCTCCTATCAACCCTACACACCCCAGCCTTGGTCAAGGCAGGTAGGGTCCTTAGGTTTGAGGATGGATGGGTTAAGGTTAGATACCATGAGGGGGTCAGGGTACCGGACGATATCCTGGGCAAGCTAGTGGGGCTCTCAGCCTCCAGGGTTGAGGTGGACGGCTCCCTCAAGCTAGTACCACTGGACGTGCTGGAGTCGGTGGCCTCCAGGGTTTTCGGTGTAAGCAGGGAGGATTACTGGAGGGCCCTTAAGGCCAGCCCGCTTGAGGTAGTCAAGGATCCCAGGATGCTACTAGCCCTGGCCATCTACGCTCCGGAGAGGGCCTGGGAGGCCTTGAGGGTCTACGGTAGAGTGCTCGGAGCCAGGGCTCCCAGGAACACTGTTGTTACAACCGTAGCCCCCACGGGGACTATAAGCATCATAGCAGGGTCTAGTAGCGGTATAGAGCCCTACTTCGCCCTAGTATACAGGAGGCAGGTGGCCATAGGATCGTTCCTAGAGATTGTCAGGAGGTTCCGCGACGACCTACTAGCCCTAGCCAGGGAGTGCGGGGTCTCAGAGGACGTCCTGAGGGAGGTCTACGAGGCCGTAGGGGCTAGTAAGGGTAGCCTTAGGTGGGCCCTCCCAGAGCTGGCCAGGAGACTTGAGGAGAGGGGGGCCCCCGCGGGCTTCGTAGAGGGCCTCTACAGGCTGGCCCGCAGGTACGCTACAGCAATGGACTTCGACCTATGGTACCATGTGGCGCACCAGGTGGCAGCACAGCTCTACGTAGACCAGGCTATAAGCAAGACCGTCAACCTACCCAAGGACGCCCCGGTGGAGAGCGTGCACACAGCGTACATGCTAGCATGGCTCGGGGGCCTCAAGGGGTTCACAGTGTACAGGGATGAGAGTAAGGGGGCCCAGGTCATAGTATTCGGGGGCGGCAGGGCCGGCGGTGCCGGGAGGCTGTTGAAGAGGAGGGGGGAGGCCGGGGCACGGGTAAGGATGGCCATCCCGAAGAGGGCCCCGGGGGAGAGCGAGGCCTCCAAGGACAGGAGGCTGAGGGAGCTACTAGAGGCCGGAGAGCGGGGAGAGGTGGTGGTACAGCTAACCGAGAACTCCACGTGCAAAACGTGCAAGATATGAGGCCCTTGCCCCCCCAAGCCCCCGGGGCCCTCCTAGGGTCTTTTCCCGGCCCTGGAGGCGTGCTGGGGCACGGCTGTGCTCTCGCACGGGAAGTGTTCGAGCAAACCACGACTTCCGTTTTCCGCTATATAGGGGGCGTTTGGTTCGAACCGCTACCTGCACCGGAGCACAGCTGTGCCCCAGCACACCTACGGCCCCATCGGGCTCCGATGCTCGGGCGTCTCCCTTCTCTTATATCCTTCTCCTAGCATTAGTGTTTTCCGGGTGGCTGGGGTTTGGGCATCGAGCATCCCGTGCTGGGCCTCATGGCGTTCGCGTTAATGGCAACGTTCATAGTCGGGGCTGTCGTCTACCTGGTCACGGTGGGGATGGAGGTTCAGGAGCTCGTCCTATCGGCTCCCGTCGTCGACGGGCATGCTGGGTGCTTCTCCGCCTGGTCGGACGGCCAGCGTTACGCCTACAACCTGAGCTTGCTAGTGGCTAATAGTGGTAGGGTGGATTTGAGGCTTGAGAGGCTCTACCTAGGCTCTGACGCGGGCCTCCTGGAGGTCAGGGTCGGGGGGAGGGTTGCGGTGGTCACAGCGACGTTGCCCCGTGTCAGCTTGAACGTGACGCTATACCTCTACGGGTTCTCAAACGGGGTCGAGTTGAGGGCGGGGCAGAGGGGGCTGGTGTGGGTCACGGTGACGTCTAGCGCGAGCCTGTATACTGCCGGCGAACCCTACCCGGCCTACGCGTACCTCACAGTCCTGGGGGAGGATGCCTTCGCCGTGAGGGAGGCCTGGTTCGTGCCGGGCGAGACCCCGGCCTGCTGGTCTGAGGCTGGCGTGACACCACCGCCACCACCTCCCCCGGCCCAGAGGCTGGACATAGTGCTGGCCTCCAGGGCGGCCGTGTACTGGGATAGCTTCGACAGCGACCCGGTGGCCGGGGGCAGGCTGATGCTGGTCGGGGGCAGCGACTGTAGCTATTCGTACACAGAAGGGCCCGTCGAGGGGAGGAGGGGCCTCGTGTACCTGCAGGCCCAGGTTAGGGGTAGCGTGTGCGCCCTCCTCGTCAGGGGCCTGAGCCTCCCCACGACCGGGACAGTCTACGTTGCCCTCTCAGCCCTCAACGTGCAATCCGGGACTGCCGATCAGCCGGCCCGGTTCGGCGGCATCCTAACGGTGTCAACTGATCTACAGCAGTACTATATGGGCGGGTTTGACAGCCGGGCTGGCGCGGTGTTCGTCCTCGTTAGGTCGCCCGCGGGCACGGCTTCAACCACCACGGCCTACACGGTGGGCTTCAACAGGTGGTACCACGGCTTCCTAGAGCTCTCCTACATAGCGAGCCTGGCACCTGGAACCCTGAGCTTCACAACCTCAGATGGCGTCGGGGTGTCCAGGAGCCTCTCGGATACGGAGAGGTTCGCAGTACCCTTCCCGGGCCTGGGCATGATCAAACTAACATCGCCCAGGCTGGCCGGGGTCTACTACGACTCCATCCTGGTGACTGTGAACAATATGCCTGGCACGGTGAGGGTTGAGGGGCTGAGCCCGGGGTGGATTGTGAAGCTGAAGGATCTGGCTGGGGTCGTGGTGGCGGAGGCGGTCGCGGGGGCTGACGGGGTCGCAGTCCTAGACCTAGCCGGGGTCTGGGCGGTCAGGTACGCCACGATAGAGGTCTACGACGCGGAGGGCAACCCGCTCGTGTCCAAGCATTTCCCAGAAGTCCTAGGAGGGGACGTCTACGCGGTCACCGAAGCCTAGGCGGCCCCCTACCCCCGTGACAGCACTACCTCGTAAACCCTCCCCGCCGCCTCCTCCGACCTCTCCTCAGCCCACACGGGAACCCTGACCCCGTTCACGACCACCACGGGCGGTGCCCTAGCGGGTTTTAAACACGCTGGCCCGCCCTCCACAGCCCCGGGGGGGTGTCGCCTGGCTTGAGGTTTTCCATCGAGGGTAGGCCGGCTTACTCGATCCTGAAGGTGTGGCTTGAGCGGGGTGAGAGTATAACAGTGGAGCCCGGGGCCTTCGTGTTCCACCGTGGCGACGTGGAGGTGTCCACGGGGGTGCAGGGCGTGCTTAGTGCGATGGCGCGCAGGATAGCGGGGGGCGAGAGCCTGTTCCTCAACACGTTCAAGGCCAAATCCGGGGTTGCCGAGGTGTGGGTGGCCCCCAGCGTGCCCGGCGACATAGCCGCGGTAGAGCTCTCCGGGGCCATCTACATCAAGGACGAGTGCTACCTAGCCCACGTGGGGGACGTGAAGCTGTCGGTCGGATGGAGGGGGCTGACGGGCCTGATAGCAGAGGGGGAGCTGGTCTGGCTGAAGGCGGAGGGCAGGGGCCTGGTGTTCGTGAACACCTACGGGGGCCTGGAGGTGGTGGAGCTCAAGCCAAACGAGAAGGCCACAGTAGACAACGGCCACGTGGTAGCCATGGATCCCACCGTGAACTGGAAGCCCGGCCTGATAGGGGGCCTGAAAACGCAGGCGTTCGGGGGAGAAGGCCTAGTACTACACCTAGAGGGCCCCGGCAGGGTCTGGATACAGACGAGAACCCTGCCCCTCCTCGCAAGACTCCTAGCAAAGTACGTCGGGAAGCTGACGCCGAAAAAGTGAGGAAGCGGAGGCAACCCTCCCCCCACGCCAGCGTTCCCCCGCTAACTGTACCTCTGTTAGCGGGGCTGGGCCTTGGCGCGTGTTCGCCAGCCTCGCCCGCACCGCACGGGCCCCAGTCGAGCCCAACACCACTAGCTCCACAACAGCACTGTGGTTTGACGGTAGGGAGGGGAGGTGGAGGGCCCCACTCTAACCCCATCCTCCCCACAGTAAACCCTCTGTACACGTCTAGGCGCGCACCACGAGGTGTACAGAGGGATAACGGTGGGCACGGTTTACTGTGGTGGCGCGCTGGGTCACAGCTGTGACCACGTGTGCCCAGCTCCTGTCCCAAGACAGCTTCCACTACCGTGTACAGCCATCAGAGGCTCGGGGCGTGCCCCCGCGCCCGTTCACCAGGTCTAGGTTGTACGCCAATCCGCCTCTTCCTCCTCGCACCAGACCTCGTCGACCTGGGCTGTCTTCCTGTACTCTTCCAGCCTGCGAGGTAGCTCGCGGCACCCACCTAGCTCGGCTAGCGTGAAGACCGCCCCCTCCGTCGCGACGTAGCACAGGCAAACCCGCACCTAGCGTCGCCCCCCGCCCGCCGCACGTCACTCTATGTACCTGCACTCCACGTACCCGTACTCCTCCCCGTGTCTGACAACGAGCTCGTAGCGTACGGATTCGCACTCGTCCCGGCTGGAGACAAAGTACCACAGGTAGAAGCCCTTCCCCATCTTCCCGTCATCGCTGCACACACAGACCCCTCCCAACCCTCCACCCCCTCCCTCCAGGGTTGCAGGCTGGGCTGGCTGGCGACTTAAAGGAGGTGGGGTCGCCGGCCTTTAAACCCTCCCCCGGCTGTGCTCGTGCGACGTGGTGGTGTAGCGTGAGCAAGGTCATCTGCGAGTGCCGCACCGAGGAGGGGTGGACGTTCAGGGATGGCCCCGTCGCGAGCTGCCGGGACATAGAGGCGGAGTATACCAGAATGAAGGTCTGGTGCGTCGAAGTGGAAAAGTGGCCGAGGGGCTCCGCCTAGCAAGCCCAGCCCCCCCGCCGGCTTGAAACCCGCCCCCTCCTCCTGTTTTAAACCCGCCACGGCCTAGGGTGCTGGTGGAGCGGGTGGTGGAGGGGGCCCCTCTGCTGGTGTAGCACACCATACA
>Ga0079998_129940_pt1 | contig 23638 bp, 17 predicted proteins | sample PerSpoBPS_BMetaG_FD_69201 | JGI IMG/M metagenome (GOLD analysis project Ga0079998, IMG submission 69201) | Thermal spring microbial communities from Yellowstone National Park, Wyoming, USA - Perpetual Spouter B (PS_B) MetaG (SPADES assembly)... | ecosystem: Environmental > Aquatic > Thermal... | reverse complement strand
ATGGGGACGGGCGGCAGATCCGGGATTTCGTTTACGTCGCGGATGTGGTGGCGGCGCATCAGCAGGCCATGGCGCGGGGGGAAGGCGGGATCTACAACATCGGCACGGGGCGGGCGATCTCCATCCGAGGGCTGTATCGGCTGGCTCGAGCGGTGGCCGGGGGGGAGAGGGGGCCGGACTATGGGCCGCCGCGCCCGGGAGACATCCGGCGGATGGTCCTGGACATCCGGCGGGCCCAGGCGGAGCTGGGGTGGAGGCCCCAAGTGGCGCTGCCGGAGGGCTTGGCCCGGACGTGGGCGTGGATGCGGGAGGCAAGAAGGGGGATGGAGGAACGAGGGGGCAAGGGAGCACGGAAGCGGGAGGGAAGGGCGAAGTGAGCAGAATTCAAAGTCATGAGGGGTTGGACGTATACAAGCTGGGCAAAGAGCTGTGCCAGACTTACGATTGCATCATTGGCAAACCCGTTAGCGTGATTTCCAGTCCGACACCGTGGATTCTCCACCAAAACGGCTCATGATCTCTCCTCATCCCCCGTGCTTCCCCGCTTCCCAGCACCTCCGCACGATGGGGCGGAGGGAGGGGATCCGTCACATCCTGACTCTAGAGTGGCTGGTGGCGAGCGCAGCGGTGCCGCTCTTGATGTTCCCCACCGTCCGCCCCCGCTGGACTGCAGTTGCGCTGGCCGTGCTGGTGTTCTGGTGGCTCCTGCGCTGGGCGGTGCGAGGCGAGCCCTGGCCGGTCACCCCCTTCAACGGCGCGCTTTTGCTCTTTGCCCTGATGGTCCCGGTGGGAATATGGGCTTCCCCGGCGCGGGAGGCGACGCTGCCGGATGCGGTGCGGGTTGTGCTGGGGCTGATCACGTTCCGCGCGGTAACGATGGCCGTGAACGAGCGCCATAAGTTTGCGCCAGCTATGGGAGCTTTTTGCCTGACCGGGTTGGTGCTCATCGGGGTTGGTCTTTTGGGCGCCCAGTGGTCGGATAAAATGCCCATACTGAGCAAACTGAGCGGGCGGATTCCTCACTTAATCACTACGGTCCCGGAGGATCAGGGAACACCCGGCGTAAATCCAAATCATCTGGCGGGCGCGCTCACCCTCTACCTGCCGCTATCCCTAGCCCTGGTCTTCAGTTGGCGCTTCTCCCGTCGGGCGATCATCAGCCCTCTGTTCGGGCTGGTGGGGAGTCTCCTTTTCTTCGCTCTAGTGGCCGGCACCCTTTTCCTCACCCAATCTCGCAGCGGCTGGATGGGCGGTGCGGCGGGGGTTCTGGCCATGGTCTCCCTGGCCGGCCTTACCTCCCGTCGCCGTTGGGCCCGCGGGCTGGGCGGTTCGCTTCCGGTGCTGGCGATGCTGGCAGTGGGAGCGTTGGTTCTGCGCCTGGGCCCGCAGCAATTGGGGGAGAGCCTCTTCGGGAAAGAGAGCGCCAGTCCGGTGGAGGAGGCGGTGGGGGCCATCACGCTGGAAGACCGGGTGGAAATCTGGAGCCGGGCCCTCTACGCCATCCAGGACTTCCCTTTCACCGGCTGCGGGCTGGGGGCCTTCCGCCGGGTCGTGCCGGTTCTCTACCCGCTCTTCACCGTCCCCCCTGATACCGACATCGGTCACGCTCATAATATCTTCCTCCAGACGGCACTGGACTTGGGGATTCCGGGGTTGGTGGCGTATCTGGCGCTTCTGGGGCTTGCGCTTGCGGTGTGCTGGCAGGTTGCGGTGAAAGGGGATAGGTGGGAGAGAGCCATCGCGTTGGGTTTAGCGGGCAGCCTCATCGCCCTCCACGCCTACGGGATGACGGATGCCCTGGCCCTGGGCTCCAAACCCGCCGTGGCTTTCTGGTTCGCCCTGGGGCTGATCGCCGCCCTGATCCGCTCCGGGCGCGGGGGCTGGGATGGTCGCGCTGCTGGGGCATAGCCTTTGGATCCTCGGCCTGGCGTGTCTGGTGGCCACAGGGAGTTGGGCCTGGTGGGAGTCGAGGATCACCGGCCGGGGGCTCCGGGCGGTCCTCGCCCGACCCGGCCTGCAGCGGTGGCTGGCCCTCGGATGCGCCGGCGTCGGTCTGGGCCTGTCCCTTCTCCCCTCCCCGGCCTGGGAGCGGGCCCTGTGGAGCATTCTGGGCGCCTGCGGAGTTTTCCTTTCCATCCGGATGTGGAGGCGGGATCCATCCGATGACCCGCCGTCGGGAGAAGCCCATGGGCCGGCGCGCGCCGTCGGCCCGGGGATAGGGGGATGGGCGATGCGCGGCGCCCGCTCTCTTCGGCGATGGGGAGTGGGGATAGGAATCGCCGCCCTCTCCATCGGGTGGCTGATCCGCGAAGTCGACTGGCGGGGGACGGCCCAGGCGCTGAGGGCCGCGGATTACCGATGGGTTCTCGTCGGGGCGCTGGCGATCGCGTTCACCCTCCTCACCCGCGCCCGCCGCTGGCAGGCCCTGCTCCATCCCACCGCGCCTCCCCTGCGGACCGTGATGATGGGCCTCCTGCTCGGACAGTTATTCAACCAAGCCCTTCCGATGCGGGGGGGCGATGTGGCTCGGGTGCTGTGGCTCAGCCCGACGGGCCGGGAAGCCCCGGCCGTGATCGGAAGCGTGGTGGTGGAGAAGCTGTGGGACCTGCTGGCCCTTCTGGTCTGCATCCTGGCTTTGCTGGCCTGGACGCCGCTGCCGGAGTGGCTCCTTCGCGCTGCCGGGCCCGCGGCGCTGATGGCGGGAGGGAGCCTCCTCGGCCTCGGGACTATCCTCCGGCAGCGGGAGCGGATCCTCGGTCGGGCGTCCGGCTTGGTGAGCCGGCTCCCCTCACGGTGGCAGGCCGGGGGGATGGAGGCCATCCGGCGGGGCCTGGAGGGTCTGGCGGCCGCCTGTCGTCCCAGGGTCGCCGGACAGGCCCTGGGGTGGACCGGGCTGACGTGGCTGGGGGGCGGGCTGGCCAATCTGGCCGTCCTGACCGCCTTCGGCTTTCCCCATCCTCCGGCCGCTCTCTTCCTCCTCATTGCCCTGATGATCGGGGGGGCCGTTCCGGTCCCCGCCCGGGTCGGTCTCTTCGAGGGGATCTGCGTGGTCTCTCTCGGCCTGTTCGGGGTGGACCCGGAGCGGGCCCTGGCCGTCGGCCTGATCCTACATGGGGTCGTGATGGGCCCGCCCCTCGCCGCGGCGGCCTTCCTGGCCCTGTGGCCCCCTTCGGATCGGCGGAGGCGCCATGCCCATCCCTGAGCTCTCGGTGATCATCCCGGCCTACCAGGCGGCAGGGGTCATCGGCTGCTGCGTGGAGGCCCTCCAAAGCCAGACGCTTCCTCGTTCGATGTATGAGATCATTGTGGTGGACGACGGCTCATCGGATGGGACCGCGGAGGCGGCGCGGGCCGCCGGGGCGGACCGGGTGCTGCGGATCCCCCACGCCGGCCCGGCGGCAGCCCGCAACGCCGGGCTGCAGGCGGCGCGGGGGGAGATCGTCCTCTTCACCGACGCGGACTGCGAGCCGTCGCCCACCTGGCTGGAGCGAATGGTAGAGCCCTTCTCAGATCCTACGGTGGCCGGTGTGAAGGGCACCTACCGGACCCGCCAACGCGAGCGGATCGCCCGACTGGTGCAGCTGGAGTATGAGTTCCGCTATGCGCGCATGGCCCGCATGGCGCGCATCGATTTCGTCGATTCTTACGCCGCCGCCTACCGGCGGGGTGTCCTGATCCAGGCGGGGGGGTTCGACCCAGCCTTCCCGGTCCCTTCCGCGGAGGACGTCGAGCTCTCCTTCCGGCTGGCTCGGGCGGGGCACCGCTTGGTCTTCGCCCCCGAGGCGTGGGTCTGGCATCGGCATCCGACCCGATTGGGGCATTATCTCCGCCGGAAGGCCCGCTATGGGTTCTGGCGGGCCCTCCTGTATCGCCGGTATCCGGAGAAGATCCACGGGGACGCCCACACCGACCCCGCCCTGAAGGTCCAGCTGGCGTTGCTGATCCTGATCGGGGCCGGCTTGGCGAGCGCCTGGGTCCATCCGCTCGCCCTCGGACTCAGCGGAATGGCTCTCCTGGGCTTCCTTTTCACCACGTTCCCCTTCGTCCGCTGGGCATGGGGCCGGGATCGGGAGGTGGCCCTCCTCTGGCCCTGGGTGACCCTGCTGCGGGTCGCCGTTCAAGGGGCGGCCCTGGCCATCGGGTTGCTGTATCATGCCGGGTTCACCCCCAGGCCCATCCCCTGCGCTTCGACGAAGCTCCCGGATCCTCCCGATGGGCAGCCGCCTGCTGAAGGTTGAAGGGTTGGCCTTTGCGCTCACGCTGGGGCTTTATCTGAGAACCATGGCCCCGACGCTGACCTGGGCGCATTTCGGGGCCGATGGCGGGGACCTGGCGGTGGCGGTGGCGCGAGGACGTCTCCCCCATCCCCCCGGATTCCCAACTTATCTGCTCGTGGGCTCCCTCTGGATTCGGCTCCTGGGGGGAGACCCCGCTTGGCGGCTGAACTTCCTTTCCGCCGTAGCCGCGGCGGGGGCGGTGGCCGTCACCGTCGCTGCCTCCCGGGCTTTGGGGGCTCGCCCCCTGCTGGCCCTGGCCGCCGGGCTGATCCTGGGCACCGCTTCCCTGTTTTGGTCGCAGGCGCTGATCACCGAGGTGTACACCCTGGCCGCCCTCGGTTCGGCCGGCGTGCTGTGGATGGCGGCGAAGGGCGTCTCCGCTCCCCTTCTGGGGCTGGCCTGGGGGCTCAGCCTGGGGATCCATCCCGTTCTGGCGTATCTGGCTCCGGTCGTCGCCTGGGGAGGGAGCCGGGATCTCGGCTGGAGGGGAAGCGCCCTTGCCCTGGGGACCGGAATCGCCGTCGCCGTCCTGCTGTATGGGCCAGGCCTCCATGGACTTCAGCGATCCCCTTCTCCGTGGGCAGAGCTCTCCGGATGGAAGGGATGGTGGGATTACGTCAGCGCTCGGCTTTACTGGGGGTATCTGTTCGGCCTTCCCCCCGGCCTGTGGCCCCGACGGCTCCTGGCCGCCGCCGGATGGCTGGCCCGGGATCTCGCCCTGGTGGGCGCCCCTGCGTGCCTGTGGGGATGGCTGGGGTGGTGGCGGGAGCGCCCCCCGATGGCCGTCGCGATCGGGAGCGCCGGGCTGGGCGTTCTCGCCCACGCCATCGGATACGCCACGGCCGATTCCATCGTCTATCTGGTCCCGGCGCTGCCGATCCTGACAGCGGCCATGGCCGCCGGCCTGGAGCGCGGGCTTCCTCCGCTCCGGATGCAGGGAAAGCGCCTGGACCCGGCATGGGCCATCCTGGCCTTGCCCGCGCTCCAGGCCTGGGTCGGCTGGTCCGGAGTGGACCTGCACGCTGATTGCCGGGCCCTTCGCTGGGCCCGGGAAATCCTGCGCGAGGCTCCCGCATCGGCCGTGCTGCTCACCGCTCAGGATGGGGCGACCTTCGCGCTATGGTATGTCCAGGAGGTCCTGGGGGAGCGGCCGGATGTCCTGATTCTCGATCGGGATCTCTGGGCGCATGCGCCCTACCGGCGGATGCTGGCGCGTCAGTGGGGTGTCCCCCCGGAGCTGGATCTGGAGCGGGCGCTGCAGGAGCTGGATCGTCCGATCCGGTGGGCGCGCGCCTCTCCTCCGGACGGGCCGTAACCAATGTCGAACATGAGGATCGGCTGGACCTTCGTGGCGATCGGCTTGGGGCTGGTGGGCCTCTGGGGCGGGCGGGTGCTTCACGCGGGCCTTCAGCTGCGCGCGGACGTGAGGGCCCTGGAGCGGACGCTGTGGTCCGAGGGACCGCCGGACCTTCGGGGCCTCTGTGAAGCCGCGGGGCGGAGCGACCGGTCCCTCCGGATCCTCCAGGAGGAAGCCGGCTTCCTGGTCCGGCTCGCCGCAGGCCTCCGGGAGGACTGGCGATCCCTTCCCTCCTTTCTAACGGCGGCGCGTCATCTGGCTGCGGCGGGCGAGGCCCTTTGCGCCGCCCTGGGCCCGGATCCCGAGGCCCTCTCCGGAGCGGCCTCGTCCTGGGAGCGAGCCCTCGTCCGCCTGAGCGAATCCCAGGAGGCCCTCCGCCGCGCTGCGGCGGAGGCGTCGGCCGCTCGGGCGGCCTGGCGTCAGGTCCGGCGGGAGGGGCTTCCCCCCGCCCTGCGCCCGGCCGCTGCCCGCCTGGAGGAGGGGCTGCCGATGCTGGAGGCCGGCCTGCAGCTGACGGCGCTGCTGCCCGATCTCCTGGGGATGGAGGGGCCGCGCACGTATTTGATCCTCGCCCAGAATGAGGACGAGCTGCGGCCCACCGGCGGCTTCCTCACCGGCGTCGGGGAGGTCCGGCTGGACAGGGGTCGGATCACGAGCATCGTTTTTTATGATAGCTATGCGGTCGATGACTTCTCCCGGCCCTATCCGGATCCCCCCGCGCCGCTTCGGGAGTACATGGGCATCGACCTGTGGGTGTTCCGCGACAGCAACTGGTCTCCCGATTTCCCGACCTCCGCCCGCCAGGCCCTTTCGCTCTATCGGCCCGGCCGCCCCGTCGCGGTAGACGGCGTCCTGGCGCTGGATCAACGGGCTCTTCAGGAGATCGTGAGGGCCCTCGGCCCTCTCCGGATGGAAGGACATGCGGAGCCCATCACCGGGGAGAACGTCCTCGCCTATATCCGCCGCGCATGGGCCCCGGAAGGGGGGCAGCTGACCCTGGAGTGGTGGCGGCGGCGCAAGTCATTTATGGAGCCCCTGGCCCATGCGATCCGACAGCGCCTGGAGGAGAGCCATGCCGTTCAGGGCCCCTTTCTCCGCGCCCTATTTCGGCTCCTCCAAGAGAAGCATCTGTTGCTGTATTTCACCCGCCCGGAGGCTCAGGCGGCGCTGGCCTCGCTGGGCTGGGATGGGTCGCTGCGCCGCGGCGAGGGGGATTTCTGGATGGCGGTGGACGCCAACGTCGGCTACAATAAGGCCAACGCCCGCGTCCGTCAGGCTTTTCTCTACGAAGTGGACCTGGACCGGGAGCCCTCGCTCGGAAGGCTCACGATTGTGTACACGCATACTGCCCCCCCGGGATATCCATGTGTCCCGGAGATCCGTTATGATGCCATCTATGAGCGGATGATGGATCGGTGCTACTGGGACTATTTGCGCGTCTTCATCCCGTGGGGAAGCCGCTTGATGGAGGATGCGCCGGTCCCTGTGCCGGCCTCGGCCCTGCGGACGGGCAGGCCGGATCCCGGGTCGGCTCGCCTGCTGCGGGCGGAGGAGGGCCCCTTCGCCGTCGTGGCGACGTTGCTGGTGATCCCTCCGGGGGCGGTTCAGGCTCGCTCCTTCGCCTGGACGCTGTCGCCTACGGCGCTTCGCTGGGAGGGGGAGAAGGGATGCTACACGCTGCGCGTTCCGAAGCAGCCGGGGACCACCGGGCATCCCCTCCGGGTCCGGGTTCGATTTCCCCCGGACTGGGTTCTGGAAGAAGCGGAGCCGGTCCCTGCCGCCGTCGCCGAAGGCCACGTGGAGTTCCAGACCCGTCTGGATCAGGATCGGGGGTTCCGGGCCTGTTTCCGAAGGGTCCGCTAGGCGGCGGACTGGACCGCATCGGCAGGCTCGCTCGGGACCGACGCCAACCGGGCTGGTCGTTCGGAAGGATCCCAGGACCCCCAGATGGCGGATCACTCGGGATGGACCTGCCAAGTTATAAGGGGTGTGTCCCAATTTTGTCGGGCCTGGCCGCTTTGTAGGACAACTGCTCGCAGTTGTCCTACGATTTTGGGACACACCCGTTATAAGGGCGACCGACCGGTCGCCTTTACGTGTGGTAATGTGGAGGCGCCCGGCCTGTGAGCGGTGGGTCGTTGAAGCGGGAAGCCATCGGCATCCGGCTCCCCAGGCGGTGAGGCAGATCGCGATGCGTTGCGGAAGCGCAGTTTCTTTAATCCCCGAATAGGAGGGATCGATGAGGCGGATTCGATGGGGGATAGGCCTTGGGCTCGTGCTGGCCCTCAGCCTGTTGGGGAGGGCGGAGTTGTGGGCGGCTCCCGGCCTGTCTCCGGCGCGGCAGACCGTCCCCACGCGGACGCCGGTTCGATCTTCCCCTACTCCTGCGCCGCCTCCGGCGCCCACCGAGCCGCCCCCAACGAGCCCCCCGGGTCCAGAGGCGACCCCGTCGCCGACGTCCGGCCCTTCCCCCACGCCGACCCGGATGGGCCACACGGGGACTCCTTCCCTGGTTCCGGCGAGAACGCCCACGCCGGCTCTTTCAGAAGGGGAAAGCCAGGGGCCGGCCGCCCCGACGGCGATCCCGCCCTCGCCAACCCCGACTCGGCCGTCCCTTCCTGCCCCACCCACCCCGACGGCGTCCCCGTCTCCGGAGCCCTCCCCCACGAGGGCTCCCTCCGCCCTGAGCCCGGCGGCGGGGGGAGGGTTTGGGGGGATCTCCCCCTGGGCTTGTCTGGGGGTGGGGCTTATCGGGGCGGGGGTGCTGATCCTGGTTCGGGGGCGTCCGCGCCGTGAGGGATGAGCGCCGCCGGCTGTTGGGGGTGGCCCTGATCCTGGCAGGGCTCCTGATCCTGGCCCTCTCCTGGCTGAGAGGGCCGCCTTCTTTTCTACCGGGCCCAACCGGGGCTCCCGCTCCGGCCTCCGCGCCTGCATCGGGGTCCGGGGCTCCTTCTCCTCCTGTTTCCGTCAGCCGGGAGCCCCTGGTGCCCACGCGCACCCCGACTCCTCTGATGGGCTCCGCTGTGCCAACGGTGGACGATTCGACGTCGCCTTCGCCGACCCCTTCGCGGGAGGCGTCTCAAGGCGGATCTCCGGCTCCTCGAACGCGCGCTTCAGCTCGGACGCCCTTGCCGGCTCCGCCCTCGCCCGTGCCGTCTCCTGCGCCGGAGCAGGCGGGCTCCCCCTCGCCAAGCCCGGCGGCCTCCTCCCTGCGATATCGGGGGCGGTTTCGCTGGGGGGTCGGCGTGGTCCACGGCCCGATCTCCCGGTATCCCATCGGGCCCCTGCGGCTGGGCTGGTATCTGGACTGGCGGGCCCAGGCCGATCCCCCGCAGCCGGAGGGGATCGAATACGTGCCGATGGTGCGGGTGCGGGGGGGGCACCTGTGGCCCGAGGCGGCTGTCCTGGCCCAGATCGCCCGGGCCCGGCCCGGCGCGCTGTGGTTGATCGGCAACGAGCCGGACGTAAAGTGGCAGGACAATGTGGATCCGACGACCTATGCCCGGTTGTATCATGAAGCCTACGTCATCATCAAAGAGGCGGATCCCACGGCCTGGGTTGGCATTGGGGGAGTTTCCCAGCCCACCCCTTTGCGGATGCGTTATCTGGACGCGGTGCTGGCAGCGTATCGGGAGCAGTTCGGCGCTGCCATGCCTGTCGACGTCTGGAACGTCCATAACTTCATCCTGCGGGAGGAGCGGGGCTCCTGGGGGGTGGACATCCCGCCCGGCTTGCCGGATCGCTGGGGTCGGCTTTACACGGTGGATGACAGCGGCAATTTGGCGGTTTTTCGTCAGCAGATCTGGGAGTTTCGGCGCTGGATGGCGGGGCGGGGCTATCGAGGCTGGCCCCTGATCGTTTCAGAGTATGGGATTCCGATGCCGGAGGACTACGGTTTCCCGCCGGAGCGGGTCATCGGTTTCCTGCGGGGGACCTTCGAGTTCTTTCTTACGGCCGCCGACCCGGTCCTGGGCGATCCGACGGACGGCTATCGGTTGGTCCAGCGCTGGTGCTGGTATAGCCTGGATGACGGACAGGATTATCCCACGGGAAGTCTCTTTGATCCCCAGACCGGTCAGATGACGCTAGTAGGGAAGGGTTGGATGAGTATGGTATCACAGTGGACAGGAGGTGAGAGATGAAACGCTTTTTATTGTTGGTGGCTTTTGGGTCGATCATGATGATCACATTAGCTGTGGCTTCCAATGTTTGGGCAAATAGTCCACCGCTGCTGACCGAGTATCCGGTGGGCGGCAGTCCCCTCTATGTGAGCATAGAAGCGCCGGGGCGGGTCTGGTTTACCTTGCCCGGCCAGAACGCCATCGGTCGGCTGGTTGTGACTTCAACCACGGACTACAGCGTGGTGACTTACACAGTCCCCACAGCCAATAGCCAGCCGTATGACCTGAAGTATGCCGGAGGTGCGGTGTGGTTCGCCGAACTCTCAGGCAACAAAATCGGACGGTTGGATCCGGGCAGTGGGGCAATAGCGGAGTTCCCCGTCCCAACGTTAGGTAGTCAGCCTGCGGGCATTGATGTCTTGCCCGGGAACCCCACCACGGTCTGGTTCACCGAACGGAGCGGGAACAAACTAGGGCGGCTGGTGGTCACCAGCACAATGGACTATTTGTTTGCTGAGTACCCCCTTCCCAGCGATTACTCCGATGCCCAGCCGGAGGACATCCACATCCAGAATACCGATAGCATCTGGTTCACGGCCCCAGGGGCGAATCGGATTGGGAATTTCAAACCCTCTATCTGGCCACAGTCAGATGCTTTCAGGTTGGTCTATACCGGGGGAGGTAGTCAGCCCTGGGCTATAAAAGTAGAGGGGCTCTACCCCTGGTTCACGGAGCGCGCTGGCAACCGCATCGGCCAGTTTTTCCCCCAGACCATTGCGGACTTCCGCTGGTACACCCTGCCGTTCCCATCCAGCGATCCGTATGATCTTGCCATTGGGGCTGGCTATATCTGGTTCACGGAGAACGCGGGGAACCGGATCGGACAGTTGCACCCGACGACCGGAAGGATTTGGGAGTTTGGTCTACCATCAGGTAGCGCGCCGAAAGGGCTGGCGGTAGATGCCAATGCATGTGTCTGGGTGGCTGAAAGCGGACGCAACCGAATTGCTCAATGGTGCCCCCCTTATTTCCGCTACGTCTATCTACCCCTGGTCTTGAGGAATTCCCCATGAACGGTCGGCATCTTGTGCGGAACTTCGTAGGTTGGGCCAGGGGGCTACTCCTGTGCCTGGGGGCGCTTTTCTTGAGTTTCGGTCCCTCTTCCGAGGCCTTGGAAAATATACAGGAGGTTCCCTTTCCGAAATCCGGGATAGCCACAGAGCAGGTAACGCGAACGGTCTTTCTGCCCCTTGTCTTCTCTAATTATGAGCCGCCGGTGCCCACGATTTTCGGGGTACAAATGTACGGCGACCTCACAGTCCCTTCCGCTGGTCTCACCCACACCCATGATGCGCGGGTCTGGTGGGTCCGCTGGCCCATGGCCTGGTCGGCTGTAGAACCAACAGACACGATTCCCGAGAATTACAATTTCGCCTATTACGATGCCAATATCCTGGCTGCCCATCAGGCAGGACTGCACTTGATTGTCACCGTCCAGAGCAACCCCAGTTGGGCCGCGACCTATGCCAATGGCCCGATTGACAAAGTGGACATCGGGGAGTTTGCGGAGTTTATGGGCGCGGTGGCCGAACGGTACGACGGTGACGGCTGGGAAGATGCTCCGGGCTCCCCGGTAGTGGATTACTGGGAGTTCTACAATGAACCGGATGCCGGAGACCGACTTCGCGCTGAATACGGGGACAGTTACTGGGGCCATTTTGGGGCGGAGTATGCCCGGATGTTGTGCGCGGTCTATCCGGTCATCAAGGCGGCCAACCCGAGGGCTCAAGTTGTTCTGGGAGGGCTGGCCTATGATTGGTTTGAGGAGCAGGGCGGTCCTTTTGTAAGAGAATTTTTAGATGATGTTTTGGCAGCAGGGGGAGGAAACTGCTTTGATCTGATGAACTTTCACTATTACCCGGCCTTTGAGCCAGTCTGGTCTCCTTACGGCCCAGGATTAAGCGGGAAAGCCGCTTTTCTGCGGAGCAAGCTGGCTGAATACGGCTTTGCCAATAAACCTATAATCTCCACTGAGGCCGGATGGCATAGTGATAATTATCCTGGTTTCCCCAGCACGCCGGAAATCCAGTCACGGTATGTTGTCAGACTGTTCGCTCAATCTATCGCTTCAGGGTTAAAAATCACCATTTGGTGGACCTGGATTGACCCGGGAAGTTACTATGGAGCAAACGGCCTTTTGACCCAAAGTCTGGAGCGCAAGCCCGCCTTCTATGCTTATCGGACGGCAGCCTATTGGCTGGGCCGGGCTTCGTACCAGCGGGCCCTCACCGCCGCGGAACTGGGGAGCAGCGCGATGGAAGGATACCTGCTGACCTGGACCGACGGAAAGCCTCTTTATGTTCTCTGGTCTAACGACGACCAGGTGCGGGCGATCAGGCTGCCAGCAGCGCAAGCGCAAATCCTTAATATGTATGGGGATACCATTGGACTGGTCAACGATGGGGATGACGGCCAGATCGATGGGCGCATTCAAGTGAATGTTGGCCCCAATCCTGTCTATGTGAGGGTGCTCCAGTGAGAAAGGGACAGTTCCTCTGGGAGAAAATTGGGTGGGCTGTTTTGCTGGCAGGCCTGGGGCTCTTCATCACCCTGGACGTTCAGGGCAGGCTCCCGCAGCGCACTGGAGTCTTGGCGAACCACGCGGCTTCCGAGACAGACATCACGCACACTCTCTACCTTCCCCTGGTTATGAATGGCTATGTGCCCCCCTCAGCCCGCCTCTGCCGTTTCGGTGTAGGAGCTGGCAGTGATATTGCTACTTATCCAGTGAATAGCTTGCGCTTGGGGTGGTATGTAGATTGGACGGTAACGCCCAACCCAAGCCGGCCTGGGGGGATTGCTTACATGCCGATCGTTCGTCTCCAGCAAACCGGGCCTAACTCGTACAGTTATTCGCCGGGGCTGGATGTCCTTTCGGCAACGGTTCGGGCGCTCCCTGGTGCCACTTGGCTCATCGGCAACGAGCCCGACCGCCGGTACTGGCAGGATAGCCTGGAACCTCACGTCTATGCCCAGGCCTATCACGACCTATATTATCTAATCAAAGGGTGGGACCCGACAGCTCAAATCGCTGCTGGGGGGATCGTGCAGCCTACTCCGCTTCGCCTTCAGTATCTGGACATGGTGCTGGAAAGTTACCGAAAGCGTTATGGGGAGCCCATGCCGGTGGATGTCTGGAACATCCACGCTTTCATCCTGCGGGAGCGCAGTTGCGATTGTTATCCTGAAGACTGTTGGGGGGCAGAAATCCCCCCTGGGATTGAAGCATGCGAGGGAATGCTCTATGAGATTCAGGACAACGATAACCTGGAAATCTTTAAACAGAACATTGAGCGCTTCCGTCGGTGGATGGCCGAAAGGGGGTATCAAGACCGTCCCCTGATCATCACCGAATTTGGGGTGCAGATGTGGCCGGATTACGGCTTCCCGCCGGAACGGGTCAATGCCTACATGAACGGCACTTTTGATTATTTGATGACGGTGACCAGCACCCTGGGGTACCCGGCCGATGAATACCGCCTGGTTCAACGTTGGGCCTGGTACAGCCTGAGCGATGACCACTTTAACGGCTGGCTGTTTGACCCGAACACGAAAGCGCGTACTGTTTTCGGGGACAACTTTGCCGCCTACACGGCGCAGGTCAGCCCGACCGTCAACCTGAAGCCAGTACGGGTGTGGACAGAGCCCTCGTTGCCGTTCTCAAACGGGGAACCGGTTACAGTGACCTTGCTGGCCTATGTGGTCAACAACGGCAACATTGCTGCTTCTGGTCCCACCACCGTTCGTTTCTATGAAGGCAATCCCGATCAAGGAGGGACCTTGATCGGCGAGCAGAGTATACCTCCTTTAGATGGATGCGCCAGCGGAGTGACAGCCTCGGTCATATGGGCAAACGTGTTGCCCGGGGCTCATACGGTTTATCTGGTAGTGGATCCGGCTAATAGCATTCCTGAGAGCGACGAATCGGACAATATCCTAAACTCCAAATTTATGATTCCAACATCACGTATATGGTTACCCATCATTTTACAAATTGCCATGCATATCCCTGAATCCGGTAGTTACTCCTTTGGGCATTGATAACGTTGGAAGGTTAAGAATCTCTTCTAGTGGTTTTAAGGTTTGTTTTGCGGCTGAAGATTGCCAACATGATGAACACAGAAGATCACAAAAGCACGGTTGACAAGCCACCAGGAGGTCGAATGCGCGGAACTGAAATCGGTGAAAGACGAGGTAGGCGGAGTGATAGAATTGTTTGTTGGCTCATGTCCCTGAATGATCGGAGAGGGGCAGAGGCGACCTTCCACCTCTCATTGCGCCATTGGTTCAAGCAGGGCTACTGCAGGCAGTTAACCTGCATCAAAGATTATTATAGGGGAAGAGCCTGTTTGTTTTTGGAGGGGAGGGTATATGATTAACAGATTAACAGAATTTTGTTGGTTTTATGAATTGGAGAAACAAAAACGCTTCGCACTTTTATTGCTTTTGTTTTCAGCTATTCTATCCGGATGTTCGCGTTTTGTGGATCGTGATCAGACGGTTGTTGCGTCAGGGACTTCCCTGAAATGGGAAGCTGGACATACGATTGGTCAGACTTTCGTTGCCCGACATGGAGGGTTGAGTGGGATCGAGATCTACCTAAAGCCGGGCTCAGGGGAGAGCGCTCTTATTCTCCATCTACGTGAAAGTCCCCTCCACCAAGTGGATCTAAGAACGGCTCAAATCACCTTACCTCCTGGCAGTCCTGAAGGGTTTTATCGCTTTTCCTTCTCTCCTATTCGAAACTCGCACACACGATATTATTACGCCTTTTTAGAACAAAAAGAAACAGGACAAATCATAATACCAGCTGCTGGATTGGAAACGTATGCTGATGGCACTTTGTATTATGATCACAAACCACAAGTATATCAAGCGGCCTTTCGGCTTGTGTACGATCCGATTTATATAACATTAGATTTGCTACTAGCGATAATTTCGTGGATTATATACGGTATCATGGTGTTGCAAATTTTGTTCTTATCCGGCTATGGATTGGTTCGCGGTTGGTGTAATGAGAAAGGTTTGGACTTTACCTCTACGTTGATTTTGAGCACGGCAAGCGCCTTGGGCCTCTGGATGGTGATCTTAGTATGGGCAGGTGTCTTGGGAATCCGTTTCAACAGAACAAGTGTTCGACTGATTGCAGCCGCGAGCGTTCTCATGGGGTTAGCCTACTGGATTCGGGATCGCCATTTTTGGCGGCGAAGGACGTATTGGCTCGGCGAGGATCTGTGGGCCACGTTAGCAGTTTGGATAGCTGTGCTGGCTGCTCTTGGGTTACGCCTTTTCGTAGGGCGTGGGATGGTAATGTTACCGGGAAGTGATACCTATCATCACACCTTGATTGTTCAGTTATTTGAAGAACAAGGGGGTATTCCTCGTTCTTATGAGCCTTATGCCCCCTTACTTAGTTTTTCTTATCACTTTGGATTTCACAGCATTGTGGCTCTTTTCCGCTGGCTATTTGAGACGGACTTGTTGAGCACCACAAAGGTGGTGGCCTTAGTGTTAAATGGAGCTATTGCAGCCACCGCTGGTTTTGCCAGTGAAAGCTTAACACGTAGCCGGTGGTCCAATGTCATCACGTCTGTTTTGGTCGGATTGGTAATGGTCTCTCCTTTTGCCTTACTCCGCTGGGGGCGCTTCACCCAGACTACAGGGATGTTTTTCCTTCCGCTGGGAGTCCTGATCGCGTTAACAGGAAGAGAGCTAAGCAATAGGATATGGCCAATATTCATTATCGTTGGCATGGGGCTCAGTCACACGCGAGTGACCTTCTTCTGGTTGCTTTTAGTGATGCTTGTGTTCTTCAGGCAGATTTGGATCAATGGATGGTCAGAAGTGAAGCCCTGGGTGCGAATGGTGAGCATTAGCTTGGCCTTAGCCTTACCGTGGTTATTGCGCGTGATATGGGTGCATTGGGATCCACAAGGTATGCACTTGACTTATCCAATATTGCATGATTACAACGATTTAAGGCGTTTAGAGGAAATTGTTCTCTTTTTTCCAACAAATTTGCTAGTGATAATAGGGAAAATTGTACTAATAATAATTTATTTACGGAGTAAATGGTCTATTAGAGCGCATATGCTGATCGGATGGCTTTTCCTCTTGATCGGAGGAGTCATGATAGTTTCTCAAATTGGATTATGGATTTGGGATATCCCCACCACTTTACTTTCTCTTTCAATCCCTTTGGCAGTTTTGATCGGTATAGCTGGAGATGCTATTGGAAAAATCCCTAAAAGAAAGGTAAACTTGATAGGACAAACTACCTTGACCACAGTTCTGGGATTGGGAGTCTTAACAGGAATATTATATCTGCCACGATTAATCTATACTGGACTGTTCTACTTGCGACCTGGTGATCTGATTGCCATGCAGTGGGTCCAGAAAAATATTCCACAGAACGCCATCTTCTTGGTTAACGCGATCGAGTTTGACTGGTCTCCAGGATGGATGGTCGGAATTAATGCGGGATATTGGCTCCCATTATTAACCCATCGAGCAACTGTGTTACCACCAATGATATATTCTCTTGAATGGGCTAGCCCTGTACTTTCGGAAAATTTGAGCACGCTTTATGATGTTATAAAAGCTCAAAAAGACGACATTAAAGGCTTGTGTAATATTCTAAAAAACTCAAAAATCACACATATTTTCTCGATTAGTGATAAGTTTTCTCATGTTAACCTCAATTGTGCTGCAATTTTGTATGCTCAAGACAGAGTTCGTGTTTTGATAGTGATAAGATAATGATCAAAATAGGCTCGTTTTGAATGTATTCTGGAATGCTAGTTGTTGCTATATGGTAATGATATGTGGTATATTTGAAGACGAGGTTAGGGGAAGAGATCGGAATAGTCATTCTTGGTGGAGACCTGGGATGCGCGGGTGATCCTCTGTTGGTTTGAGCATAACGGGCTGCGGCCGCATCGGGCCTTGCGGGAAGCGGGGGAGGGCCTGCCGGAGGGGCGGCGGTATCGGCCGCGGACGCCGGCGATGGCCATCGGGTGGACCGATCCCATCTGGACCTGGGAGGAATTCTTGACCTTCCCGCATCACCAATACCTTAGGGAGTGACTACCCCAATCCCTAATCCTAAAGGGGTATTGACCACCAGCTGGTGTCTTTGTAGAATTAGGCTGCCTTCCAGCAAGTGAGGGAGTCTTCTGGTATGCGGGTGTGCTTAGTGACTACTGCTTTTCCGCGCTGGTTGGGGGATGGAGATGGGGCATTTGTAGGGGAGCTGGCAAGGACACTTGTGCAACACGGTATACAGATTCGTGTAGTGGCCGCCCATAGCCCCAAATTGCCTACTTATGAGAAAAGGGGAGATATCGAAGTGATACGCCCGCGATATTGGTGGCCTGAGCACTTGGAGATGTTACGGAGGGAGCCAGGTGGATTGCCAATTTCCTTGCAGAAATATCCCTTGGCAAGGGTACAAATTTTGTCATTTGTTTTGGTGCATGCCCTTAATACAGCTCGTTATGCACGATCGTGTGATGTAATTCATGCTCATTGGACGCTTTCAGCAGGTGTAGCCTGTCTGGGAAGATGGAGTCATCGCCGGCCTGTTTTGGCAACTGTGCAAGGTAGCGATGTTTTGCAAGTGCCTCGACATCCAATTGGTGCTTGGCTGACTCGAATTGTTCTATCCAGCTCTGATCTGATTACTGCTTTAAGTTATGCGCTTAAAAGAAAGTTGTGCGAGCTTGGAATTAAACCAGAAAAGATCCTCATCGTGCCTAACGGTGTAGATATAACAAGATTTGTCCCTATAGAAGAGCGTTTTCGGGAAGATTTCATATTATTTGTTGGGTCGCTGATACAAAGAAAGGGTGTTAGATATCTTTTAGAAGCAATGGTCGAGATTTCTAAGATCTTTCCTGGATACCGTTTGATAATTGCAGGAGACGGTCCGGAAGCTAAGTTCTTAAAATGGAAAGTTAACGAATTAGGGATATCAAAACAGGTGGATTTCGTGGGCTTCCAATCACAAGATGGAGTGCGAGCTCTGATGCAACGGGCCCGAGTGTTGGTCTTGCCTTCATTAGAAGAGGGAATGGGAGTGGTCTTAGTGGAAGCTATGGCTTGTGGGACGCCTGTGGTTGCAAGTCGCGTGGACGGAATCCTGGATGTTGTGACCCCTGATGTAGGGGTGTTGGTTCCTCCAAAGGATCCCATGGAGTTGGCTAAGGGCATTCGGACAATCCTGGAAAATCCAATTCGCTGGAAAGAATACAGCCATCAAGCCCGGGCTCGGGCTGTGAATTATTATTCTTGGGATCGCATCGCCTCACAATTCGTAGAAATATATCGGTCATTAATATGAAAATAAGGGCATTTCTTGAAAAATGGCTGAGAAGTTCAAGAGAAAAGATTGAAAAGGATTTGGCTGGCTCTCTGAGATGGTGGTACTTCTCGCCGGCTATTTATGCACAATATCAAATCGTATCGGAATTGATGGATACTTATGTATCCGGACAAGTGATTGATATTGGGTGTGGGTTGATGCATTGGCGCGGATTTATCGAGAAGAAAACGCCGAATTATCACTCTTTAGATTTGAGACCGCGTTTAAAAGAAGTAACCTATGTGGCTGATATTCAAAATATGTTGATAGTCCCAACAGCGAATTATGATACAGCGATTTGCTTAGAGGTTCTGGAACATGTCCCAAATCCATGTCAGGCTCTTAAGGAGATCTACCGCATCCTTCGACCTGGAGGACTGTTAATTGTCTCTGTGCCGCATTTAAGTCGATTGCATGATATTCCTTACGATTATTTTAGATTTACGAGGTTCGGATTACAATATATTTTAGAAAAATCTGGTTTTGAGATATTAGAAATGCGGGCCAAAGGCGGATTGTTTTGTTTTCTGGGCCATCAGATTTCAACGATTGTGATCAGTATAACATGGTCAATATGGGGATTGCGTCAATTGGTTTGGCTACTGAACAAATGGCTGATCACAAAGATGCTATATAAAATCGATCGATGGCTCGAAACGGAGCGGTTTTTCCCGTTAGGATATGTTGGAGTAGCCCGAAAAACCATCAATACAGGAGGTGTAAAATGATTAACAAGATTCGAATGACTATTACATTGTTGGTTTCCATGGCTATTGCCCTAATAGGAGTGGCTGGCAGTTGGGCCCAATCCACTACTAAAAATCTGAGTACGAATTTCACAGTGGTTAATCTAGGGTCAGGACGTGCTCAAGGAAGTGTCAAATATTTTACTGAGTTTAATGGTTCGGTTGGAGGCGCACCTTGGGGAAATGGGTCTGAAGATTTCGTTATTAATGAGCCTGGCGGACAGGCTATCTTTCGTCAATATGCTGACCCTGGGGCTCCTGGTAATCCCTATTTGACAAATGGTGCAGGCTCTGTTGTTGTCATGGCTGATCAACCGCTAGGAGCAGTTGTGCAGATCTTGGCGCGTGGACAAAATCCGACCAGTAGTGGAGCCTATTCAGGATTTTCAAATGGAGCTTCCACGTTTTATATTCCCCTGGTGGCTAGGAAGCTATCTACAGCCAGCGGCCTCGGTAACAGTCAGATCGTCGTTCAAAACACGAGCGACTCGCCTGTTAATGTTCAAATACAATTGATTGGACCTATGGGTTCTTTAGTGTATACTAAGACGGTAAACTCTCTTCCACCGAGTGCTTCTTTCTATTACGACCTGGCTTTGGAAAATTCAAGCAATATTCCTGATGGATGGTATGGATCTGCAGTGGTTCGAACTACAACGTCAGGTGGGGCTCTCGCTGTGGTTTCTAATTTCTTTACTGGTGATGCCTTGCAAACTTTTAATGCTTTCGATTCCTCTTCGCCAACAACGAAATGGTTTGTTCCTCTTTTCACTTCCCGTCTGCCGAATAGTCTTAGCACACCTATTGCTGTTCAGAATCTCAGTGGAGATATAATTCCAGCAGGCGGAATATCTGTGACATGCACGCCTGATCCTTCTTTGGCTGGCTTTTCTACGTTCGTGATGACTAATACATCATCAATTTTGAATACCGCTGCTTACTACTTTAATCCAGTCATCGATCCCAAGATCCCTACTGGGTTCTATGGGTCTTGTGTGATTGATTCTTCGAAGAACATTGTGGCATTTGTCCAGATGAGGTTTATCGCCACGGGCGAGGCAGCGGCTTATGAGGCTATCCCTGCTGGTGGAACTGATCAGACAGTCATTGTTCCGCTGGTTGCCAAACGTTTGCCCAATGGCTTTGCAACAGCGGTGACTATTCAAAATCTCAGCCCGATAACTGCTACTGTGACAATTACCTATACTCCATCGCCTGAATATGTGGCTAATGGTGGAAGTAGCAACTTAATTACTCTCACAGGACTGAACATTCCGCCATATGGAAGCTTGATTCAGAATCATCGAATCACATCAGGGCCTAACGCAGTCTCGGAGTTGCCAGACGGATGGTATGGTACATTGATTGCGCGCTCCAACCGGCCAATTGCTGGTTTCGTTCAACTTACTTTCCTGCGAAGTATAAATCCCTCTCTTCCTGGAGGTGATACTTTCATGGCTCACAATGCTTTCACACAACCGTAGAGTCTTTCGTCAATAAGTTAGGAGGGCTAGCTGTTTCTTGTCCGGAGCAGCTAGCCCTCACAAATTTTACCAATGTCCTTTGGATATCAAAATGAATCGCAAAAAATTTCTTGTAATAATTTTAATATTTATCTCTTTTTTTGTTTTTTATTTAACTAAGCGCAAATTTAGTATAGATCATATCCATTCAGTTGCTATATCTAGAATCGAGGGAATGACGCAGCTTCCAGGGGACCCTCCGACCCCTCAGCCAGGTAAAGCTGCCATTAGCGGAGTGTTATATACTTTTACAGGTAAGGGTCCTATCCCTGGAACGGCATTCTATCTCGTCCCTGCAGTGCAAAGTAATTCGATTCGACCTCCCTTTGTTTTGACTGGACCTCGAGTGGGCGATCCTCAAGGTCGTTCAGATGTCTATGGGCGAATCATTCTTAACAATATTAATCCAGGAAGCTATTATCTGGCAGTTTGGGCACCTTATAATTGGATTTTTGCTGTCAACTCGGATATAGATTTGAGTTTACGTCTTATAGTTCTCGAGCCAAATCAAAGATTGAACTTGGGTATTATTTATGTGCCTTGGCCCTATTAAATGCTCGAATTTGATAAATGCTTATGTCCTTGAACTATCGGAGAGAAGCAGAGGCCAGCCTTCCCCCTCCTGTTGCACTCTGTGGTCCAATGCGAGCAACTGCGGGCAGGTGCCTTCCATCCCATCTCCGATCATTGGAGGAGAAAGTAGTCTCTCCTTTTGGTATTGATAATGCGGGAAGGTGCGGCCGCTCCCGTCGCCCCTCCGGCAGGCTCTCTCCCGCTTCCCACAAGGCCCGATGGGGCCGCAGCCCGTTGTGCTCAAACCAACAGAGGATCACCCGCGCCTCCCAGGTCCCTGCCGTCTTCGCAAAGGCGTGGGTCTTACGCGTCCGCGCATTCAACCGATCGCGCAACACGCCATTCAATCGTTCCTCATGCGCCGGATAGAGACAATCCACCGATTCTCTCAGAACCTGACGCACCTCCACACCCACAATCCGGCCCCGACAACGGCGCTGGACCGCCTCCTTTTCTGTCTTGCCCCGAAGGATACCACAAATCACTACCGGATGGAGCGACTACCGGTTTCGTCAACCTTAGCTTATTTTCCCATTGGAGGGAGTTGAGATGAGCTCTGTATCAAAATACCAATACAACTATTGGTCATCTTGGGAACCTCGTAAGAATCCAAAAATTAAGACATACAAAGCCTGGAAAATCCAAGTGATTTTGGAGGAATTCGCGCCATCGATCACCGAACAGGGAGGGAGAGCATTAGATGTTGGTTGCTCAATCGGGGTGATCAGTGCGCATTTTGCAATGGCATGGCCTCATTGGAAAATCTTCGGTGTGGACATTGACGTGGAGGCCCTACGTCTCGCCAGAACCCGATGTGCAGATCTATTCCTCTGCCTTGGGGATGCGATGCGGCTTCCCTTCCCCAATGCCACCTTTGATCTGGTCCTATGCGCTCAAGTCTACGAGCACGTTCCGGACTGGCATCGCTTGCTGGAGGAGATCCAGCGGGTGCTCCGGCCGGGTGGGATCTGTTTCTTCAGCGGCCCCAACCGCTTGTTTCCGATTGAACCCCATTACGGCCTTCCCCTGCTCACCTATCTTCCTCGCCCGCTGGCTCATTGGGTGCTCCGCTGGAGCGGTAAAGCTCCTCTTTATTATGAGCATCCGGTCACGTGGTGGACCCTGCGCCACGCCCTGGAGGATATGGGGTTCGTGATCGAGGATTATACCTATCGCCTGTTAGAGGATCCGCAACGGTTTCACCTCAACGAGCCGGGGGTGGGAACCTTCTCGCGTTGGGTACGGATGCTCCCGCCACGCTTGCGCCCGCTGCTGACCCCTTGGATGCCGAACTTCAACTTGGTCCTTCGTAAACCGGAGCGGGGCTAGGATTAGCTCTCCATTTCCCGCAGCCGGCGCAGCACTTCCTCAAGCAACCTCCGGTTGTCACCGATGCGATCCGCCAGCAGGCCGAAGAGAAAGATCAAGAAGGCTAGGATGATAGCCAGGGCAGCGACGATGAGGGACTGCAGATGGCCGTAAAGGGCGAAGCCCTCGGTGACGAAGAACCAGGCCAGCCGGGCGAAGAGGATCAGGCCGATCAGCCAGAAGGGGAGCGAAAGATAGAAAAAGGCCTTCAACGGCTCGTAGCCCGCGTAGACCCGCACCAATGTGGCCCCCTGGCGCTTGATGAAATCCCAAACCCCATGATGCAACCGCGAGGGCCGCGGGGTGGGTCGGGCGCGCACCGGAACGTGGGCGACGGCCAGCCGCCGCTTGCCCGCCTGGATGAGGTGCTCCACCGTGTATGAGAAGTCCGTGAGCACGATGAGACGCAGCGCCGCCTCCCGGGTGTAAGCCCGGAAGCCGCTCGGCGCATCCGGAACCTCCACCCCGGAAGCCCAGCGCACGACGGCCGAACCCAGCGCGGAAAGGGCTCGCTTGGGCCATGGGAAGTGCGTGAGGCGCATCACCTGCCGATCGCCTACCACGAGATCCGCCTCCCCCCGCAGGATCGGGGCGATCAGAGCGGGGATGTCCGCCGGATCATACTGGCCGTCCGCATCCAGGTTGACGATGAGATCGGCCCCCAGGCGCAGCGCAGCGTCCATCCCGGTCTGGAAGGCCGCCGCCAGCCCCCGGTTGCGCCGATGCCGGATCACCACGTCTGCCCCCGCCGCCCGGGCGACCTCCCCCGTGCCATCCCGAGAGCCATCGTCCACCACAAGGACCGTCACCCGATCGATCCCCGGGATCCGACGCGGGATCTCCCGGATCACCTCGCCGATGGTCTCCGCTTCGTTATACGCCGGAATCTGAACGACGAGATGCATTCCCACCCTCCTCAGTTTCCCTCTAAAGGATGATAATCTCCCCATCGGCTCCCGCCAAGGACCGGTGGCGAGCTCCCGCTGTTTCCGCTACACTCCCCTTGATCCGAGTCCATCCATATGGAGAGGCGATGGGAAGGGAACGCGGCCTGGGGACTCTGGGGGCTTCGGTGGGGCTGCTGCTCCTGGCCGCCGTCCTTTACACGGACCGCCTGGGCGGTCCTTCCCTCTGGTTCGACGAGGGGTGGTCCTGGCATCTGGCCCGGATGCCGATCCCCGCGATGTTACAGGCCACGGCGGCCGACCGCAGCCCCTTTCTCTATTACTTGCTTCTCCACTTCTGGATCCG
>Ga0079998_112003_pt1 | contig 23730 bp, 28 predicted proteins | sample PerSpoBPS_BMetaG_FD_69201 | JGI IMG/M metagenome (GOLD analysis project Ga0079998, IMG submission 69201) | Thermal spring microbial communities from Yellowstone National Park, Wyoming, USA - Perpetual Spouter B (PS_B) MetaG (SPADES assembly)... | ecosystem: Environmental > Aquatic > Thermal... | reverse complement strand
CAGGATTTTAGCCTGGATGCTTAGGGAGGAGCTGGTTAAGATACACCCAAGGCTATTCAGATACGCAGCACCATACTGCCTCATAGACAACAACCTAGTATCGAGAGAACCAGCAACCCTGGAGGACATCATAGAGGGCAGGAAAAACCCATCCATAGAGAGATGCAGAGAACTAGTACCCAGGGAGGGGATAAGGAACTGCATACTAGCATCAATAAAAACACTAGAAGCCTTCAAAAGCTAGACCAAATAACTGAAAACCCACCCCTAGAGCTGGGTAGATATTTAAGATATCTTAACTGCATACCAAGATCCTCTTTTGATGATTTTTACTGAGAGTCCTGCGTCTATGATCTCGTCTATGAGTTTGTTGAGTGGTTTTCTCCCTATTCCCTCGAACCTATCTGTGATCCATGTGTGAGGATATCTCGGGTCTAGATCTATTACAAGGATTGATTTGCAGATGCCTATCCACCTCCTTAGAACCTCTGCTGGGGATCCTATGTAGAAGAGACTATCTATGAAGGCACAGCAACTGCAGCATCCATCCCTGATGGGTGGGTTGGATGCATCTGTATTAACCGTGTGGAACTCAGGGTCTTTTGGTGGCATGTAGAGCTCTACACAGATATAGTCTCCAGAGAAGCCCGAGCCCTTGAGGGCTTTGAATAGACCAGCCCCTCCACAGCCGATATCAACAACTAGATCGCAGTTAGAGAGGATTTTAGATGCATATCTATGCTCCTCTGAGACGAGATGCCAGGGTAGTAGGTAGAGGATCCTAGAGATCTTAGATGAAAGCCTCCTACCAAGCATCTCCCAGCCCACAAATACAGCAAAATATTCCCCTGAGATGCTGAGAAACGCTAGATTATACCCAAGCTTCTAAGCCTAACCCTCACACACATATCTCCTTCCCTGCCGCTAGAGCACCTATTAATTCTATCTATGATGTCAATCAGATCGTCTCTCGGAGCTTCGATAACTCCTCTTGGGTAGTCGATCTTTATGGTACTGCTATATACTTCGGTGTTGGTATTGTCATAGAGTATAACATCTATCTCCGCACTTCCATCGTTTTCGATAGCCTCCTTCAGCATCGAATACAGCAGATCGAGCACACCATACATTATGTAGTACCTGCAATCAAGATCATTACCATCGCATACCCACTTCTTAAGCCTCTTTTTCTTCTCAATAGCCACAGCAGTTGCCATCAATGCTACCCAATAGAGATGTAGAAAATAGAAAAAGCACGTATAACGCTAAACCCAGACAGACTAGAGCGATATTCTCTTGAGCCCGAGCAGGGTGTGGGAAGATCTGGTGTTTGATAGTTTAAGTGTTTCCGAGAAAGCATTTGAAAGAGACTCCTTAGCATATAATATATAAATATATTGTATAGTGCCCTCGCCATATGGGATCTCCTGGACTCCTATACCATCATCCCTTGGTTGTCTCGACTGTTGTGATATCCTTGGCACTCCCCCATACCTCTGGATCCTAGATGCCTTTAGCACCTCTAACAGCAGGATCTCCAGTACCTCTAGCTTCAACTTGGTGCCCCTCCTTCTTAGCAACATAGCTTGCTAGCTTCATAAGCTTGCTGAACCTCTGGGGGTAGGCTAGCTTAATGCTCTCTATACACCTGGAGTTGCCACTTATAATGCAGTGGGCTAGCACGAACACCTCCGCTATGGTTCTGCTCTGCCTACCATTCCACAGCTCTGTGTACTTTGATGCCAGCATCCAGATCTCATCTGCTGGCACTCCAAATCTGCCAGATATCTTCCTTATAGCATTCACTATATTCTCTACATACTCCTCATAGTCAGCGCTATCATATTCAACGCTAGCTGCTCTAGCCCCCCTGGATATGGGGCTGCTGTGGATGAGATCGTGGTATGAGTATTGGTATGCCATCATATCCTCTGTCAGGGATCCACATTCGATGCATACTCCATACCCAGATCTTGTGTCATATATCACACGACCGCCGCAGAACCTGCATATATACATCGAGGCAATCATGCTAACTACCTTTTGAAGTATATCGGGTACCACTTATTATCCTCGGGGTTTTCATAGCCTATTAACACTCTGTATGTGCCCAAGTAGTGTGGTGTGTACCGCATCTTCTTTATATACGCTAATCTCTTGATCTCGTCACCCTCCCTCTGGGGGGTTACCAGCTTATACTCTATTATGCCCCCGACTGCGTGCTCTAGTGGGAAGCCATAGGTGGTTCCGGTAGTTGTGGAGATCTGGCTCACGAGAACCATTGTAGTATATATAGCAGATCTCTCCTTCGTCTGGAACGAGTACTTCCTCAGAACAGACTGTATCTGGACTCCAAACCTCCTGGCATACACAGCCGCCTTTGAGAGATAGGTTGATATGCTGTCCGCCACCACCAGAAGCCTTACAGGTTGTTGCCCAGGCTTAGAGGACTTAGATATGGTTGAGAGGAGCATATCAACAGCTGCTAGGAATGTCTCAGGGCTGAAGGGGCTTACATACCTCTTCCCCTCCTCTCCCTTTTTCTCATATTGCTCCTGCACGTGTTTCGATATCTCTGAGAATGCGTATGCATCTATGAAGATCGGTGAATCCAGGGGTGGCTCTTTATCGATTCTGAAGTCATAGAACCTCGGCAGCTCTATACCTACGCTCCTAGCCTGCATCCTAACCTGGTACGAGTTCATTTCACTCGATATGTAGCATGCCAGCAGCCCCTGGGAAGCTGCATCTGCAAGTATATTTATAGCTGTTATCGTCTTACCACTCCCCGGCGGCCCTGTCAGGAGTATCATCTCCCTCTCTGGGATCCCGCCCTTTATATCTTCAGCAAGTCTCGGTATTGTTATCTTTATCCTACTTACATCAAACTCTCCCTTTTCAAAGGCTTCCTTCTTCTCCTCCCTCTCCACAGGGGAGGCAGGATATGCCTTTACAGACATGTGCCCACCAAAAAACTTCTCAAAAATACTAAGCAGGTATTGAGAGAACCCTCCCCTCCTCTACCTGCACATGAACCTGCCTCCTCTTTATATCCTTGTATATTGTATCGGCAGCCCACCATGCTACTGAGAGGCATGGCATGAGGTGTCTAAGGTCTTTCTTTGATACCCCCATCGCTCTGGCTATATCCTTGATACCTATGTTAAGCCCGTGGATCTTGGCTGATACCCTTATAACGGCGGCGGTATATGAGTACAGCCTGCTCCTCCTAATGGTTGTTCTAGTCTCTATATACCTGGCTATTGATATAGCCGTGTACAGGACATACTTGGGGATCCTAAGTCTTGAGGCTACCTCGAAGACCTCCCTAGAGAGCTTCCCAAGAACAGGTATATATGGGGCGCCCTGTGTGGCCCTCTCACAGCACCCAACACTATATGCTGGGTATATCTCCTCGGGAAGTCTCTCCTCGATCACCTCGCCATTGTCTTCACATATAAGCATCCCAGCATGTGGATCATAAACAACTGATTTGCACATGACGATTACCCACATATAACCTTCTGAATAGCAATGACTCCCTCCCCACCCCCTTTTCATTTAGTAGCACAGCTAGTGGGTGTAGAAGAAGTTGGACGCAGCAAAGATCCTTGTTGTACTCATATCTGCTATAGCTGGGTTCATAGCCCCGGCATACTTTGTGGGCATATACTCTCCTCAGCTCGTGTGGTCAAATGGATATGAGATACCTGATGGGGTCTATATCGCCACGCTATCGGGTGGCAACATCACCCTTTCAAGGGCATTCTTATTCAAAGTAGGCCCAGCTGTGTTCATAAACTTCAGACCCCTCATACCAGGCGATGTGGTTTTCTTCTACAGCAGTGTGTGCCAAGCATCCCTTAACTTCTATAGCGATGCCATAGCAAGGGTTATGAAGGATCTCAACATAAGATCTATATATGTTGTGTCATGCGAGAACCTATTCCTAGGGGTTGAAGGCTGTACTACAAGGGCTTCTAAGATGATGGTAGATCTGATATCAAGAGAGGGCATCGTCTCAGGTATTCCAGAGATCCTGTTGCCAACCAAGGAAGGATCAAGACTCTTCACAGACTTCGTCAAAGAGAAACTATCCCAAGATCCCAACTACACTAGGTCTAGGCAGCTGTGGCAGGCTATAGAGGAGTTCATAACCACATACACAGGGAACCGCTAAACAGAATGCAATGATTAGGGGCTCGGTTGCAGGAGCATGCCAGGGACAGGAGAGTCTATGTAGCCGATTCTATATATGTGGAGGGGGAGGACAAATACGAGGTTAGGATGCTAGCCACAAAGATATGGGAGGAGCTCTCAGAGATAGGCTTCGCAGATGCCGACGAGATAGCCGAAGGCATCAAGAGGGCTGGTTCTAGAGGGACTTTCAGGTGTGTTGGAGGTAGCGAGAAGATCTACGGCCCACTCATAGTGTATAGATGCCCAAGAATCGTGATCGGTGAAGACAGCGACCCCACCAGAGTAGTACTTGAAAATGCTTCAATAGCAATCATAATGAGGTACATGGGAGGGGGCATATACCTGGGGTCTAGATATGTAGTCTCACAAGCGGTAGACCCCACAGAGCTGGTGCTCAGGATGTTGCTATCCATAGCAGATTATAAGGGGGCTGCCTGGCTCCTCAGGGATATTCTAAGAGAGAGGGGATCCCATGCCATTAGAGTTGCGAAAATTGCTAAGAAGTATATAGAGGAGATATACAACAAGGGGATGAAGACTGCTGCAGAGGATTTCATGAAGGAACTCGAAAGAAGGGGGATACTCTATGAGGTTCTCAGATACTGATACAGGAGACTTTCAATTCTATAGTAGATCACCTTTTCTATGCTGGGGTCTCGGGTGTTATCCCTCTGGTGGGGGATTAATGCTTCTATCCAAAAGATCATAGAAGCCCGTGGTTGAAAATCTTATCTTTTAGGATGAGAAGTTCATTCTATTTTTATCTCCTGTTTCTCCTCTTTTGCAGCTGCTGGTTTCCCGATCATGGTCTCCAGCTGCTGGATCTTCTTCTGATTCCTGGTGATATTCTTGTATCTCATTATAAACTTTGCTATCTGTTTCGAATCTGAATACTTCTCAAGCTTCTCAACAAGATCATCAAATATTCTGAGGTATAACCACGCAGCTATTGGAGTGTATGTTTGATATGGGTATCTAACAGAGTACTGCCCTGCGAAGGTTATGATCGCTGCTGTCTCTCGTTCGAGGAACTCCTCCATGATCGACTCCAGCTCTCCCCTGATCTTCTCTTTCCCCTTTATCACATCTGAAAGATCCATATAGAGGTACGCAAGATTCGTGAGAACCAAGCTGCCGGGTCTTGTTGATGGATCTAGCTTTCTAACCCTTACAATCTCACCATCTATATTCATCCTTGCATCCATGTACATTGAGTGACCTGCAAACCTCACATTAAGTATGTCCTTGAACGATATTCTTGCTATCTTCACATACAGACCACTATATGATATCTCTTTTGTAAACATCGAGACTATATCTGACTCGTCTGCCTCTGTAAAATTCGATATCGTGTCTATGAAGATCTTGCCGTTGATATTCACAAGACTGATTTCGGAGTCGTCTACTTTGACTACTGCCCCACATCCTATGAGTTTCGTTATATCATCGAGGAAAGGTAAGGACTGCCCCATAGGATCGCTCACTATCACAATATGCTCCATAGACCCGTTGCTGTCGTGTAGGGTGTATAGCTCCATAAAGATCCGGTTGTAGCTGTCTATCCTCCCCGACACATCATATATGTAGTACATGTTATGCCACCTGCTCACTCTATTTTAATCACACCGCCAGACTGGGACACTGGTTTCTGGAGCAGGGATTCTACGATCCGATCCCCGCCTCTGAAGTAGTCCCTTATGGCTTCCACAAGCCTCTCCCTGCAGTTGTTCCTACACATCCTCTCAGCACGTTGGACGATGGAAGGAAGATCTATAAAAGCATATGGGAGCAATATTGTCCTCTGCTGCAGCTGTGGCACGGATATGACATCTATCCCTTCGTCTCCGCAGAATCGTTGGCTCTGCAAAGCCCTGGCCCAGGGAGCCCATGGATCTCTGTCCTGTGATCCTATTGAGGATGCGCTTATAAACTCCATCATATCCTTGAAAAGTCTGGAGAGGTTTATCGTATTGAATCTTTTCGCAAGCATGTAGCAGGAGCCCTCTATCTTTGCCCATGGAAGCCCGGTTCCCTGCCTCTGTAGAGCACTTGCCCTGGGAGGCTGCACCACAATCCTCTTAGCCCTCCTAGCAGACGAAACTATATTGGAGGCTATAGCAAGCGGCACAGGCTCTGGTTCGGATACAAGCTCTACAGCTCTACCACCATCTATGCCCAGCACAGCCCTAACGGCAAAGAAGCCCTCTATATACTCAATTATTTCTGATGCTATGTCAGATGAAACATCCAGTGAATCCATATAGCCATCTATCACAACCCCAGCAACATACCAAGGTACTGTCGTCTTCTTCGATATATCGAATATCACTACCTCTACTTCTTTCTCCAAGATGCATCCCTAAAAAATAGATAGAAAAGCTGTTACCGTTGGTTGAGCATCTGAAGGTTAGAGCGACTCTAGCATCCTCTCAAAGCATATCTCTGAACCAGCATCTACCGCCATCTCAAGCACCTCAACTGTGCTCAGATGCCCTCTCCCCCTATCCTGTCTAACCCTGGTTCTTATTATGTGCTTGAGCTGACCAACAGAATATCCAAGGCAGATCAGCTCTGCCATTAGACACTCAAGCGGGAGCTCCGTCTCCTCCGCCCAGGATCCACACTTATGGAAGTCGAACCTGCCCCTCTTAACCATACCCATCAGCTCATCAAGCTTCTTCCTCACCCGAACCAATGCTTCCTTCTTCTCTGCTTCACTTATATCTTGATATAGTAGTGACTCTGGAACCTCGATGAAGAGGGCTGTTAATAGGTCTCTGAGGGCTCCCTCCGAGATCAAAAATCTGCTGCTCTCCAGAAAGAATGCCTCATCAATCTTCTTGGCGGTCTTCTCCTCCAAGCCCTACCCTTTGTTAAATACTACTGCTGTATAGCTTTCTTTATATCCTCTATGAGTTTTTTGAGTTCATCAACCTCTGTACCTAGTTCCGACATCTTCGAAGCCAGTGTCTCAATACTCTTCTCAAAGGTGTTGGACTTCGCCTCTATCGAAGCTATTCTCCTCATGATCTCCCTCGAATCGGCTGGGATGATCATCCTGGTAGCCCTGAAGAGTCTCCTGGCAAGTATCTCAGCATCACTTGGTGTGAGCATCAGCTCAACTACATCATATCCACCGTCTCTGACAGGTTCTATCTTGCTTCCCGATATTCTCAGGATAATCGATCCGTCTCTTATCACAACATCAACAGAATATATAACCCTGTTCATGCATTAACAACCCTCCTAACTATATTTGCCATATTTTTTCTCGTAATATCACCAATATGACCCCTCCCCGCCCGGGTTCTTCGGGAGGCACTCCCCATCGAAGAATAGCCTTGGCAAGGCATCCCCATAAATAGTACCACTAATAAGATGGCGTCCATCTACAACCGCTTAAATGGCCTCTAATTATTTGGGGCCTGTAGATATGGGGGCTAAAGAGCTTATTTCATTTCTAGTAGCTAAGAGGATGTGCTCAAAGGATAACGTTTTAGTAGCCCTTTCAATGATTAATGATATGAGCTATGCAGAGATCGAGAAGACAACCGGGATAAGTAGGTATATACTCAAAGGCACAATTGAAAAGGCTATCTTTAAGTATGGCAACTCTAGAGCATCAACAGAGGCTATCGTTAAGAAGCTCTCGAAGATGCTACTGGAGGCTAACATAAACAGGGTTATAATAAAGAAGGATGGGCTCTACATGTGCACAGTATGCAATATATACCTTCTAAACTCATTCCCAGAGGATCATCTCTGCAAAAAGCATAAAGATCTCTTGGATGTTGAGACAAAAAAAGCCATTGAGCATGTGAGAAGGACTATCTCAACTGAGAGGCCGGGAAGGGCTGTTCAGCTTGCAAATCCAACATAGCTCCCTTCTCAATGCATTTGTGGAGGATCACTCTGATCAGCTTACTCCTCGATAACCCAGCTCTTTTCGCTGTGTTTTCAATCATATCCAAAAACTCCCTTCTAACCCTTATAGAGGATACTATATACCTTGAGCTGTTTCCGCCCGAATAGCTGAGGCTATCCCCTATATAATATGAAATACAGATCCTCACAAGGTCGCTGTAGCTGATGTTAAACCTAGAAGCGATGTCTCTAAGTATCTTAACAACCTCCTTCTCAACCCTGAAGCTCACGATCATAGATGGGCACATCCATAACAATTGCTTCAAAACAATAGCTCCCGTTAAATCGTGACATAATGGTTGGGGGTGAAAATGGTTAAGAGAATAATATCTCTGAAGCTTGATGAAGAGGTGCTGGAAGAGCTTGAAGAGCTCTCGGCAAGTATGGGGATGTCGAGGAGTGATGTGATCAGGAGGGCTATACGAAGCTACATAGAGAAGCACACACAGAGCCACAATAGAGGTGTGGATACTACAAATAACAGCTTGGGAAGCACTTGGTATAAAAGCTTGAATGGTTTTAAGATAAAAGATCTATTGCTCAGGGTTTAGTGCTAATACGTACCCATGTTTTTTCCTCTCTATCAGGTTATTCTTTGTCAGGATATCTAATAGCTTCTTTTGCTTGTCATCAAGCGAATCCGGGCCCTTCTTATTCAGAACTTCTAGGAAGATGTCGAGGTAATCCTTGTGGATCAAAAGAGTATCGCCGGAGCCCTCTATCACTATAGCCCTCCCACTCCTCCTAATCGAGTCAATAATCTTAGCCCTTACATCCTTCCGAACCTTCATCTCCGATGCAAATATATAGCCCTGCTCAGCTAGCACGTCTATCGCCTTTTTACCCCCACCCCTCCTCTTTGGCTTACCAGCCCTAGCCCCCTCCTGCTCACCTCTAGCCGTGCCCGTGCTCATGAGCTTTTCTAACATCTCAAGGATCATGTCCATCCTCTCAGATATAGATCCTATTGCCGCCTTCTGCTGTAGCATAATCGATTCTAGCTGCTGTAGCTTCTCATATATAAGTTCCGGGGTAACATCAACTATTTTCCTCTTTGCATGTATTGACAACCAGATCCTCCATAAATTGCGTGTTGAGAAAAGGGAGGGCTATAGGATCTTCTTTATAGTGTTCAACTGATCCTTACTCTCGATCTCTATTACTGTGTTTTTCGTTGCAGGATACATCACATAGATCCTAATCCCCGCCTCTAATGCGTATCTATAGAGAAGCTCCAAAATCCGGACAAAGTATTCTTTGTCATAAGCAGCTGATATATCAATAACAAGCGGTATCTTGTACCTCTTACCCCACGTAGCTTCAATATAATCAGCAAGATATCTATTCACGATGTAGTTATAAGCAATAGCATTCAAGATCAAATATGTATTGAAAGCAGATGTTGAAAGCACTGCTGGGTGTACAAGCATTGATTTGGTTTTCTTATCTATTTTGGCTGTGTAGCCCTTCAGATACTCTGACCCCTTCACGTATTTCTTCATCTCATTGATCGAGTCTTTAAGTAATTTAAGATCCTGTAGATATTCTGACTCCTCTTCTTCAAGCTCCTCACGAGTCTTTCTTATTTGTTCATCAATTTCATCTATTTCTCTCAGCAAGGCACTTTCTTTTCTCTTCAGTTCCATCCTCAGATCATCAGGAATCTTCGACTCAACCAGTTTATTATATTCTTCCCTCAGCTTCTCGATTTCTTCTCTAAGCTTCTTTATATTATCATTTAGTGTATTGATCTCAGATAAATATTTCAGTGCCCTGTTTAGCTGCTCGATCCTATTTGTTTTATCTGTTATCTCCTTCGATATTATGCCAAGTTTTGTTTCAGCTTCATTCTTTATTCTATCAATATCCTGAAGAAGTGTTTTGAGGTCATCGTTTATGATTTTAAAATGCTTCGACTCCCTTATCGTAGATACCTTGTTTATGAAGTTCTGTGTAGTCTTAATCAACGAGCTAAGGTCAGACATATACCCACCTATCGCCTCTGAAAGCTTATTAGACACATCGATCAAATTACTAACAGTCAGGTTGAACACTTCGATGTTCTTGCATTCGATCCCGAGCTCGATACACAGCAGCTGAATCGGTGATATGTTGGAATCCTTTATCTTCGATATCTCATCCGCTATCGATTTCGAGATATCTTTCAAATTGTCTTCTATTTTTTTAAATTCGCTTAGTATGAGTTTTGCTTCTGTGTTAAATGAGATCTTCTTATATATGTTGTTCATCACTTCTGCGGTCTTACTACTAATGTTATTTGCTATGTTTTTAACCTGCTCGATCCTCTCTTTCTTCTGAATTAATTCTGGAATTTGCCTGTTTATCTCCTTTATTCTTTCCACGATCCTCTCCTCAAATAGATCTCTGTCTGATGTCCAGTTTACACCGATCTCATTCGATACCTGATCAATCGCTTTCTTATATTCTGAATATTTCTCCTCAAGAACTGATAACTCTCGTTGTCTGTTCTGGATCTCATTATATATATTGTTGATTTTTGATTCGTCTACGTACTTCTCAATCTCCCTCCTTACCTTGTCAAGCTCCTTTAATAAAGATTCCCTTCTCTTGTTCAATCTCTCAAGCTTCCTATGGGCATCAGTCTTCTTCTCGACTGTCCCGCCTCCGCTGAATATCTCGATCGCTTTCTCTTTTCGTTCAAGAATCTCTATCAGTTTCCCATACTCCTGCGACACCTTTGAGATATACTCCTTCGTGCACTTGATAAGCTTGTCTATGAACGAAGTTGGTGGCCATATGACGTCATGCAATTTCATGTATGTTTCGCCAGTAACATATAATGTCTCAGCTCTCCTCAATAGATCAGTAGTCTTTGCGAATATATATTCATCTACGAAAGATACTATAGCGTGGTATAGCTCGCCGGGTGCGTATCTTCTTAAACCAGATGTAAGTCTGCATTCACCCAGCCAATCTTTCTCTTGCCCGAACGTGATCAAGATCTGAGAATCGATTATCGAACTAATTGCATCCGCCTTATTCACCTCTCTGTTGTCCTCCCCCACAACCTTGACCTCTACTTCAACGACAGGTTCTTGATCGTTCGGTGGGTATTTGCCACTCATTATATAGTCTGCGAATAGATCGCTCCTGATAACTATTGAAGCAAGGATCTTGGCAAGGATCGATTTGCCAGCAGCATTTCTTGCCAAAATGACCGTTAATCCTGGCTTTGAGAATTCGACCTTGGCCCAGATGGGGTCTTCATCCTTAGTCTTTACATAGATTGTCTTACCCTCTATCTTAGATATATCCCCACGGAACATAGATACCCACCACCTATTATTATGAAAATTTGAAACGCTATTCAGAATTCAAGGCTTAACTGCTTAGCCTTCTTCCCTTTAGTCCTGCCTGGTATGTTAATTATTTTAACGCCTGCGTAGTAATCTATTCTATCAGGTTTGTTATCAATGTACTGTGCCCTCACCTTGACTGTATATTCCATGAGCAATTCGGTGCTCCCCACATACCTATCCCTTGCTAGTCCGAGGCTATTTGCAAGTATTATCCATGCAGTCTCTGCGAAATCCAAATTCAAGTTCCTGCTGATCACGTCAGCTGCGAAGAGGGACTTGAGCACTAAGCCGTATTCAAGCATCTCATCCTCAGACGCTATCCTCCCAATATGACTGAATCTATCTATAACATTATCCACATACTCAGCTACCCCCCTATCTATCTTTGATGACAGCTCTTCTGCAAGTTTTGATGCTAGGTCGCTAGCTTCTGGGTGGAACTTATTTATAAGTATCCAGCCGTATGCAGTATTCACAATCATATACCTCGACATCAATATGACATGCGGATCGAACTTAAGCTCGATCGCAGCCATCATTGACAAGATCTCACTATAGATATCGGATAGCTTTGCAAGCACCCAGTGTAGGTGGGAGTAATAATTCAGTTTTGCAGGGATCATATAGAGGTATGTTGATTTCTCCCTTATCCTCTCAATTATATTTCTACCTAGTCTCCTCAGCAGCCCTAGATCTACCTCATACCACCTCTCCCCAGCATGCAGCAGCTCTAGCGAGTCCATGTTACACCACCTAGCCTGGGCTGGTAGAAGTAATACTCATTATTATATACTTTGACCATCCTCTTCACAAACTTATTAGGTGATCTGTATGTGCATGAGAATGCTAAGAAGAGCTGCAGCATATCGATATCGTTACCGCCTAGCTCCCTGGCAATTATAGTAGCCCTTATCAGCGATCCGAGCATGAAAGCCTCCGGTACTTTGATGCCCTCCTTCCCTCCCCCGACTGCCCTGTCAAGTATCTCTGCCATGATGCTGTGTAGCGATGCTGCGTTTGAGCACAGCAGGACATCGCTGGGAGGCTGATTCTTGCACTCCTTAAAGAACCTTCCGATCTCATCAACAGATTTCCTAAGAGCCTCAACCCTGGTCTGGGAAGGGTTCCTCAGGAACGGGACTGAGGAGAGGACTGTGAGTGCGAAGTACATATCCTCGACTGTGTTTCCAACTCTATAGCCTTTGAAGTCTTCGAGTGATGCATCACGCAGAGCAATTAGCTTCATAACAACATCTCTGCAGCTCATCGGTGCAGAGATGAACATCTGATACGCAAGCTCTCTCGATATTGATGTATCAAGACCAAACTCAGGTAAAAGAGATAGAACCTCGTCCAGATACATGCTTTTCCCCAAAATAGATATAGCATACGCAGGTAATAAATATAACGTTTTGAGTATTTGTTTACGTTATGAGTATTTACAACTCATTGAGTACTTCCTGGTTTATACACTTGGCTGGTTTATAAACCTTATTTTCTCCTTCTTGTTAGTGTTGCTGCTATTATTGCTATTGCTGTTATTGCCGATGCTATTATTAATCCCTGGTCTGTTATCCCGTAGCCCGTCTGCTGGGCTATTGATGTTATGGTTATTAGCCTCATGATGGTCTGTGTTGTTGTTGATAGCGCCTCTGTGATCCTCCTCTCATATGTAACCATCACCGGCTCCTTCACAGTGGTCGTTACGGTAACTGTTGTTCCCATAGATCCAGGCATATATGCTACGTTGGTCACTGTGATATAGTTCACAACCGTCCTGATCTCTGTAGCTGTTTTCGTTATAGTTATGAAGTAGACCTCCGGCAGGCTTGTTGTGGTAGTTGTGGTAGTTGTTGGATATGGCGGCTGGTAGTATGTCGTAGTCGTTGTGGTGGGTGATAGGAGGGATTCCAGGGAGAACCACCCTCTCCCGTATAAGATGGAGAAGTCATCGATCCTGATGGTTGTGTTCACATTCTCGAATAGAGGGGATGCATAGCTTTCTATGTTGAGCCCGATACCCCTGGGCGGATCCTGGGCAACGCTCCACGGCTGGTAGCCGTTCAGGATCCAGATGGTTAGAGGCTTCCCATTAACCTCAACAACAGCCAGGGACTTGCCAATAGAGGCATTAACTATAACTAGGAACGTGATTCTGAGCCACCCAGTTGGTATGCTAACATTCACATAGTCCTTGAACACAGGACTGTAGGGGGCTCCGAACTTGTTTGGATTTGAAAGGATATTCCAAAAATACATGACAACCCACCCCTCGGAGCTTTTAATCTCAACCCCCCCTATAGCTGTGAGGTCAGCTGGCTTGCTACGATCTGAATATGAACTGTTAGACCATATATAGAGCCCGAAGTTTATAGGCTGAAGGTCTGAAGCCCACTGTGCCCTAGCCACCTCTGCAACCTTAACATAGAAGGTGGCACCATAGACAGTGCCATCGGAGGGTGGGGGGAGCCATGTGTTCTTGAGCATTAGGTGGAGCTTGAACAGCGGAGGGATCGAGATATACCTAAGCTCAAGAGAGTTGGGGGGAGACACATAGTCGCTGCTAGCATTGAAAGTGAAGTTCCCCGGATACAGGCGGAATGGCAGTTCACTACCCCAGCCAGCAAAAGGCTCCACATCAAAGTATGTAGCCCTAACAGCAGTTCCATTGGGCAACGTCGTAGTGCCATCAACAAGGGTGAATCTGGCAACATACTCCTGCAGCACCGAATACCCATAGAACTGGTTAGATACCTGACCCTGCCCCCAAGCACCAGGGAAAGGCATCACAGCTAGGGCAATAACAATAACAACAATTATAGATACAAACCTAGAACCCATATATACACACCCATCCAACAATATAGATTAAAAACCCTTATATAGATCACCAAGCTATACTGTTCACCACCCTCTTTTTCCTCCTTCCCCGTATGGGTGGGGCATCCTTGTCCCAGCCTACATCTAGCGCATTTGTTGAGATAGAGTGTTCAAAGCTCAGTGGGTGTGAGGTTGAGGGTTATGGGAGGAAGATGGCTAAATCAATTCATATTGTTTGCAGCGATAAGAGGATCGTTATAAGGCTCGATGATCTCTCGAAGATGCTCTCATTGCTTGAGGTTAGAGGTGGGAGGAGGGCTGGTGTTGAGGCTGCTGTTGAGGCTGCAAAATCTATCCTTGGAAATGGGGATTTCGTGATCCATGCAAGGAAGATCGATAAGCTAGATAACAATGGAAGAATGATCTTGATAGCATATGCTGTAGCCACAAAGGAGTTCAAACCAATCCCTCACAAACCTCTATTCGATTTCGTAGAATCGGAGCTAGCTAGGGCAGGGCTTCTAGGAGGTCAGAGGATTGTTAGGAGGTATAGGGCACGAACAGTGGCATATATACCTGTTGCGAATAGCAGCTATGCAGTTGCTGTCTCGAATGCCAATACTGCTAGGGATGCTGTGAGGGTTTATGATGCATTGATCATAAATGGGATCCCTATCCCGATTGCTAGTGAGTTCTACAAAACGATGCACAGAGTCGATGAGATCGAGATCATGAAGAAGGCTGCTGAATATGCAAGGGAGATCGCTGCCAAGCATGTTGGTGCTAAGATCAAGCTGAAGCCTATCAGCAGGAGGGATGTGGAGAGGTTTATAGACATGGCTGAGAAGATCTTCCCGAAGAAATATGCATCGTGGTTTGCAAAACTGAGAAATACAAGAACATCTGAAGAGTTGTTAATAAATGCAGCATCAATAGCAGATAGAATAGCAAAGCAGAGAGGCGAAGAAGAGGTAGCCAAATTCCTGAGAGAGCTTACGAGGGCAATAGTGGAGGGCTTTAGGGAGTCGAATGCGAATGCTATAACGATCTAATATTAAATTATATTATTATATTATTAAGGTATATTGCCTTCTAGATCATTGTTTTTCTGTGCTTCTTAGCATTTACTGCCTGTATTAATCTCTCTATCTCATTCATAATCGCTGTTGGTGAACCAAGCATCCTAGCAGCCTTATACATGGCTTCAAGGTCTGCAGCCCTCGTTATCATATCCACTGTGAAGATCTCAACCGCTTTGTAGAGATCTGATGCTGTTACCTCAGTCCTGTCATCTGCTAGTGCATTTTGGATTGCATGTTTTGCTATCGCCTCTATCTCCCTTGCTGTATACCCTACTATTGTTTGTGAGACCCTGTAGATCGCCTGGTTCATTGACTGATCTAGCTGTAGTGATACTCCCACGCTCTTCGACATCTCATCTAGGAAGCTGGTTAGCATCTTCCCAATGCTTTCCTGTCTGGAATGAGGAGGCACGGGTATTTTAACTTCGCCGAAGAGCGGGTCTCTTATCAGGTAGTCCGGGATTGAGAGGAGTGATGAAGAGGTTATAAACATTATCACATTATCAGCCCCCTCACGGATCCTGTTTATCAGTATCTCCCTAGCTCTTGCCATAGTACTGTCCTCCCTCCCCATCCCATCCTCCCTCTGCGAGAAGATATGCTCTATATTCCTTATTACGAGTATCCCACCGCCGCTCCTTGAAAACGCATCTACTGCAGCTGCTAGATTCTTCTCCGTCTCTCCATACCACTTGCTCAGCATGCTCTCAATGTTTATCCTAGCAGCCCTTAGACCTAGATCCCTTGCTATGGCGAACGCTATGGTGGTCTTACCACCACCCGGTGGGCCAAACAGCAGTATAGATCTTAGGAAGTGCCTATTCTTAGAGATTGGTGTTATTATTGTCCTCCTTATCAGCTCCTCCACCGGCTTCTCCAGAACAAGGTCTGAGAATCTCTTATCGCTTTTAGAGACAGACAGACCCGGTGGCATAAGCTGGTTGGAAGATCTTACCGTCGGGATCTCTATTAGCTTTATTTCGGGCATATCAACTAGCTCTGCAAATGTGACAATAGGGTTCATCGAGACCAGCTTCTCAGCATATATCGTAGGGATCACCAGCCTATACCTACAGCCCCTCAGAAGTGAGAAACCGTAGAACCTAGATACAGTTGAAAGGAATCTCTGGATGCCTGATGATCCTGGCTGTATTGACTCCTGCTCGATTGCTTGATCGACGAATAGTGCATATATCACGGACTGATCAATATCTGTCCTGAACATCTCAGAGTATACCTCCTGATAGGTCTTTGCGATTATAACTGTATTTCCTAGCATGTAGCCGTCGAAGAGCTCAAATATAGAGTTAGCCAAAGAGCCCATGGCGATGTCTCTAATCCTTAGTATGACCAGCGGACTCTTTGCATACAAAACACGCTTCGTAGTATCTGCAACAAAGCTACCTAGGTTTTCTGATGGGACAGATATCCCTGTCCATAGGGTTAGATTTCCTTCTTCGCTAATCTCCTCAAATTCGTATGAGATCTCCTGCTTTCTATGAGCTCTATATCTGCTCATTTTAGTCTCCTGGATGAACCCTTAGCCGCATTAGCTTCTACCAGATCTGTTCTGTATCTCCCTAATCCTTTCATATAGTCTCTCGACTCTCTTGAGCTCCCTCAATATATTGGCTGGGTCTCTTGAGGGGGCCCTGTCGAATATCGCCTTAGGCCCTAACCTGGAGATCTCCTCCTCGATCCTCCTAACAACCTCGGGTATGATCTTCTGCCCCTTCTTAGTAGCTACAATAGCTAACCCGAGGCCATCCTCTCTTGAAGCTAGCCTAGCTAGCCCTAGCCCCTCAAGTATTGATCCAACAGACTTGAAGATCCTAGGAGATATAGACATCCTATATCCATACACCTCCCTCCTCCTTAAAACCACATAACCACTCCTAGATATTATGATCATGAGTGGGAGCATGCCAGGCACTCCGCATACCATGTTTACGATGGACTCCATATCCACCTCTACGCCATCACAGTCCTCCCTCTCGATAGCCTCTTCACCTCCCTGCCAATCACATACTCTATGTTCCTAACCTTGAGGAGCTGTGCAGCGCCCCACCTATCTATCTCCCCATCCTTGATCATGGCTTCAAGCTCCTTAGCGATCTCATGCCTCGGAATGTAGTCATCGGGGTCGTAGCTAGATGTAGCTACTAGCTCATATACTGTCATAGCCCTGTCCTCACACTCCCTAATTATTGATCTTATCGCCTCCCTTAACAACATACCTCCCTAAACCACTATATAGTTAAGGCTTAATTTTTTGTACCAACCGGAACTAAAATTATGCTAAGCTGATGGTATTGATATTGCCCCCTGCCTGGTGTTCAGCACGATCTTGCAGTCTGGTCTTGCATCAAACCACCATGGCTTGCTGATCACAACATAGTTAGACCCAGGATAGATCGTGTAGCTCCCATAGTCCTGTGAATATGACGAACACACAAGCCAAAGTCCAACAGCTATAGGCCCCGGGGCTGAGCTATGTATGAATATATAGACATACCAGCCCGAGACAACAGCATTCCCACTAACAGCTATGGGTTCTACTGCTAGTCCCGGTATTGATTTATTCACAAGCACAGCTGCGGAGGCCCCTAAAACGAAACCTACCATGGATGCAACAAGAACCATCAGAGCTATAGATAGTGAGCCAACTACCTCCTCAGCCATGTCAAGCCACTGCTATTACCTCCAAATGTTTAGGGAGTATGATGCACTTGTTTGCCTCCAAATCGAAATACGAAGTGTTCAAAAGCATATTCGGTGTAGATCCAAACCAGCTACAGAGTTACGCAATAGATGTTATAGATCCTTACAAGAACTATCTAGTAGTCGCCCCTACAGGTTCTGGCAAGACCCTGGTGGGCTTCTGGGCAGCAGTCCTGAGGGGAAGGGGGGTCTACATGGGCACTACAGTTGCGAACACATATGAGAAGTATGTGTGGTTCAGGGAGAAGGTTGCCCCAAATGTTAGAATGGAGCCTGCTATATTGAATAAGGACTTTCCAGGCACCGCTAAGAAGATCCTTTCGAGCGACATGCTCTTCACAACACCATATAAGCTGAGCCAATACATAGGAGATCGAACTAAGTTGAATGGAATGACTGTTACCGGCTGGGTTAGGGGTGCCACGATCATAGTTGATGAGATCCACAACATGGATCCAGAGACAGAGTTCATGGTCTCCTGGGCCCTTAGCGTAGGTGCAAACGTGATCGGGCTTTCAGCAACCGTAGATGATGAAGACATAAATGCTATGGCCAGGTGGCTGGGAGCAGCTGTTATAAAACCGTCTATTGAGAGGCCTGTACCGCTCTTCTTCCACGAGGTCATGATCAGGAAGGAGGTGGATTCCGACGACATACTCATATTTACTATAGATTCAAAGGCATACCACAGCAGGGAGGAGGCAGTCGCAGGCTACATAGCAGACCTCTATGCTAAGAACCCAGATGCAGGGATCCTTTTCTGGTGCCCGACCAGGTCGGCTGTTGAGGATATGGCATTCAATGTGGCGTCAATGATAAAGCCCCCTCCCGGGTGGGATGAAGAGGCCAAAGCTATACAGAAGAAGATCGGGGTTGGGAGCATACATGACACGAGGCTCAGAGAGCTGATCTCAATAGCACCAGTCGGCTTCCACCATGGAGGACTTAGCTCCGAGAGCAGGATAGCTGTGCAGGAGCTCTTCATGAAGAAGAAGCTGAAGATAGTGGGGACAGCCTACACACTTACAGAGGGAGTCAATCTACCCGCAAGACACGTGGTGATAACGAACATATATGAGCACGACGGTACTCTGATAAAGCCAACTACATTCCACCAGCTTGCTGGGAGAGCCGGCAGGCCGGGGCTAGACCCTGAGGGACATGTACATATACTGGTGGACAATGAAGCCGAGTCTGCATATATAAAGGCTATAATGAAGATCAAGGCGGAGCCGATATCGTCAGGAATATATGACGAGGACTTTCTCACTAGGGCAGTGCTAAGGCTCATATCATATGGAAACAGGGATCCTGCCTCTCTATCTAAGTTTGTTGTTAAGAGCTTCTGGGCAGCTATACATGGTGAAAATGGTGTCGAAGCTATAACAAAGATGCTTGGGAAGGTTATAGAGAATCTTGTGAACGAGAATTATATACAGATAGAGAACAACACGATAAGGTTCCCAACGAGGGAGCTTTACTACGCAGGAACGGTTGGGCTGAAGATGAATGAGAAGAAATTCGCAGATGAGGCAGCAGGCAAGCAGGTCTCAGAGATCGTGGATGGGATCTCGCTCATAGCAACCTCGATACTTTCTAATAGATCTCAGGAGGACTACGAGGAGGCTAGAAGGCTGGCAGTCGAGCTGGGACTCATGAGCTACATGGTGGGCGGGCCGAAGGGGAGGCTGGCAAGAGAGATAGCTGATATGATGTACCAGATATGCGGTGCTATGATCCTATATAGAATAAGAGCCTTCGGATGGAATGATCCAGCCAGGCAGGTGCTCTCACAGGCCCTTGACCTGATAGCAACAGGTTCAAACGAGGTTATGATGATGCTCCGCAGTGAGGGGGTGCCACCATCCGTCTTAAAGAGGCTTGCAAGGAACTATGCAGCTGCGCTGACATCTTACTGCATAGATGCCGAGACTGCAGAGAAGATCTATGAGTATGCAACAATAGATTATAAGACCAGGAAGCCGTGGTTCGACAAGCTCAAAAAGCTTCTCGATTCGAAGAAGTGCAGCTAGTTTCAACCTCCTTTTTGGGGCGCTATGGTCTTTCAGGATCTCCAGGTCGTGTATGGTAAGAGGAGGGAGATATTCGGGATAGGCAGGGGTGGGGAGGCCACAAAGCTGGCTGGAGACGAATATAAGCCATACTTCTATGTCTTCTCACAGTCAAAACCCGAGATGCCGGGCTATGTTGATATTGAAGAGACAGATATGATCCCGCTGGTTTTCGACCCAGCTAGAGGTGGGTATACCCCTGCACAGGATCTCAGGGTCTTCAAAGTCTTGGTACCATCACCACCACATGTGAGGAGGATGATGGAGACCATACCACTCAAATATGGTGGGATAGTGAAGTTCGACGTAAGAGCTGCATTCGATCTTGTAGACAGTTTCTTCATAGCAGAGGATCCGCTAATATCTGGCGGAGATCTTGCAGAAGCCATGGCAAGGGCTGCTGAGGAGGTCTCGAAATATAAGGTGTTCTCTTTCGACATCGAGGTTGAGGGGCAGGGGAGCTACTTCCCGGCTCCAGGTTCATCAAGGATCCTGTCTGCATCTATATCCGTCGCAAGGATCTCCGAAGTCTTAGGATCAAGCTTAGAGGCAACAGTCGAAGAGTCAGAGGTGATCTATGGGGATTCGAGTGAGGAGATCGTGGCAGGGATAGCAGAGGCTATAGAGAGGGAGGTTCCCGACTTCATCGTTGGCTATAACTCGGCAGCTTTCGATCTCAGGTTCTACAAGCACTACATGGGCGACTGGGGAGAAGATGACTACATCCCGATAGGAAATAGGATGTACACCCACCTGGATCTCTTCAGATTTGTCAGAAGTATGAGGTCTGCACTAGGGATAAGATCTACAACTGCAAATAGTCTCGACGAGGTTGCAAGGGAGCTGGGGATCCTGAAGCCGGGCACAGAGATCTATGAGGTTGAGAGGATTGCTACCCCAGAGGAGATATCGAGCTGGTTCAAAAATGATAGAAGGAGGTATGAGCTATATTCAAAAGCCGACTCTTCAATATCGCTGCATATAGCCGCATCCTGGATACCAGTCCTTGCTGGGGTCTCGTCAATATCTAAGATACCGATATCGAGGCTACAGAGCCTCACATCCGCAGGTTCTATAGTTGAATATATGATCATGAGGTATCTAGAGAATCTAGAACCGGGGGTTGTGACAGAGTATAGAAGGAGAGAGTGGGACTACGGCAAGGCACCTGCACTCTCAGGACTTGGGGAGGAGTATGTCATTGGAAAGGTGATATCTGCAAAGCCCGGGTTCTACAGGAGGGTAGCTGTCTTCGACTTTGACCAACTATACCCAACGATCTACACTTTCTTCCAGGTAGATCCGATAACAAGCTTTGCATCAAAGGAGCCGATACATGCAGGGAGCATGAAGATATATGCCTCGAAGAAGGGTGTGGGATATATATTCTACTTCAACCCAGCTCCAGGGCCAGTCAGCTCAGTACTCTCAAGGCTCTACATGGCTAGGAAGAGGGCTAAAGAGATGTCGAAGAGCTCGGGATTTGCAAAATCAGCAGACAAGGCTCTAAAGATAATAGCCAACTCTGCATATGGAGCGCTTTCAAAGGAATCTGGCAACATAATCAATGAATTTGCATCGGCATATATCTTCTACAAGTCAAACGAGATCCTCTTGAGAGCCAAGGCAGCTGTTGAAAAGATGGGTCTCAGAGTGGTCTATGGAGATACGGACTCGATATTCATAGAGCTCCCAGAGTACGCCAGCGGAGATATATTGGAGACGATGATAGATGATGTGGTCTCAAGCGTAAGATCATCTGTTGGAGAGGCATTCACGCTCAAGTTCGAGGGACTCTACGACACCATGATCATTGCTATGAGGAAAGCGGGGGGTGAGAGCAAGAAGAGCTATGTGCTCATAGGGGAGGATAAGATCGTTCTGAAGGGGATCTTCTATAAACACGAGCTTCCAGAGATCCTAGACATAAACAGAGAGGAGGTTGTCAGGATGCTCATAAACGGTGAAGACCCAACAAAGATTGTCGAGAAATTCATATCAAACCTAAGTGACTCTGCAGCACTCAGGGGACTCACGATAAGAAAAACAGTGGATCTGGACTTCGTGTCAGAAGATACTGGCAAGCTAAAGATCCTAAACAAACCATTCCACTACGCAACTATATACATGCTCTGTCTCAGCTTCTGTGAAGGATCTCATGGAAGCCGGTTCCTAAGCTACCCAGTATCAGCCAGCTCCCCAGTGATCACTGTTAGATATATACCGATCACCCCAAGAGACATAATAGTACTTGTTGGTGAAAAGACACACAGAGTATCAATAAATAGGGTAGATGCTGTTGAATCTAACGAGAGGAGGGGATATACGATATCGTTTAGGGCCAGAGAAGTCGGGGTTCAGGAAGCCCTCAGGGCTGGGAAGGCATTCGCAATAAGATCCCTCAACGATCTATCATCTATTCTTCCTCGTCGTGTGCCTTCACAAAGACAGCTCCAGACCTTTCGATAGCCTCCTTCCCGAGCTTATATATCTTCATAGAGCCCTCAACTATTCTGCCCCTCCTCTTCCCCCCTAGTGAGGAGTTTGTCATGTGAAAGACCATCTTGAACACTAGCATCTGCAGGATTGGGAGGCTGACTGTGAAGAAGTAGACCCCATCCCTTATCGAGGAATCCTTCAACACGATCTCGCAAAGTTTTGCATCACTCTCAGCTATTAAGTATGGCACAAGAACCCTGTCTGACACAAACCTGGCTAGGAGTCTAGAAAGCCATAACCCCCTCCCAGCATCGCCACAGTCTACAATAGCAGCAGCAGTTGTGAAACCCCCACTACCAGTTTCGATCATATACTCGTAGAGGGTGTAGCACTTAGGTATGCTATCCTGACTTCCGCCAACAACCTCTACAACCCTTTCCTCTGTCTCCGAAGAATTCTCCAATTATACACCCAAATATATCTCCTTAGCATAATAGCTAAGCTTAATCCTGGGAGCCAAGGTATAGGGGATCTGTTGTCCCAGACAGAGCTTTCACACCAGGTTAGAAATATACAGATGTCAGATATAGAGTATGTGGCTGGAAAGGGGATCGAGCAGTTTGAGGAGATAGAGAGATACACAGCAGGCTATAAGGATATGGCAAATGTGTATATCATGTTCGATCCAGAGATAGAGACAGCATACTATGTAGTTGATGAGCCACAGATCACAACAGCCTCCGCAGAACAACTATATAACATATTGGTAAGGGCCCTCGAAACAAGCACAGAGGTTCTCACTTTCCACGGACTTGAGTTCTATGAGAGGCAGAAGAAGCTCGAAGAACTTGTGCTGAACACAGCATATGAGATGGGTCTATCTGCTGAGCTCTCGAAACACCCCGAGGTTCTATATACTATTATAAGGAATATTGCCGGGTGGAGACAGATCGATGTTCTGATGAGGGATAAGAATGTGGAGGAGATAGATGCATACGATTATAGAAAGAGTGTGAGGGTTGTGTTAAGGAAGAACCCCACGGGACAGTTCTGGATCCCCACAAACATAGTGTTTAGAGACGCTAGTGGGAAGCCTTCGGACGAGCCCCTCCTAGCCCTTGTAAGGACGAT
>Ga0079998_113938_pt1 | contig 23800 bp, 25 predicted proteins | sample PerSpoBPS_BMetaG_FD_69201 | JGI IMG/M metagenome (GOLD analysis project Ga0079998, IMG submission 69201) | Thermal spring microbial communities from Yellowstone National Park, Wyoming, USA - Perpetual Spouter B (PS_B) MetaG (SPADES assembly)... | ecosystem: Environmental > Aquatic > Thermal... | reverse complement strand
GCACCGAGAGGGCGACCTCACAAGGCCTATCAGATCCGAAGGCTATGGATGCCTCCTCAGCTATAGAGCTGGCCTTAGCAACTTTATCGAAGTAGTCTATAGTATACGAGGCCCTCTCCACATCCCCACCACTGTGGCTATGCTCGAGAAGTCCCCCACCCTCTAGGGTGAGGATAACCTCTGCCTCAGCAATCTCCGATGACCCAGATATCCTGAGCCCCTCGGGGGTAGAGCTAAAAGTTATCACCTCCCCAACCTCGGAGAAGACCTTATAGGCTGAGTAGAATGCCTGGGGATACATCTTAGACCTCACAGGGAACTCTATCTTGAGCTCAGGAACCTCCTCAATAGCGGAGCTACTCAGTATGGGTGTCGAGAATCTCCTACCAATACCCTGGGGGGTTATCAGCTCAACCCAGAACCTCTGGCCATCGTACTCTAGAGAGAGCTCATCCTTCTTACTAGCTCTCTTCAGGATCTTCGAAAGATCCTCAAAGCTTATGGGTATGGAAGCCTCGCCCTCAACATCAAACACCTCGAAGCCTGCCGAGGGCACGCGGAACTCTATGAGGGCAACGTGGCTAGGATCCATGGCCCTTATCATGAAACCATCACTAGTAACCCTCACAGAACCTATGTCCACGAGATCGGCTATCGCGGCAAGAGCGTATCTCCACACCCTAGCATCTAAAAACTTCACTTTAAAACCCATGATCCCTCCCCCTACCCTTTAGAAAATCTATCTCTACCTCTCTATTCCAGCTTCCTGGCCCTTTGGTATCTATCTCTATTAATGAGCATCCCACCATAGTCATGGGACTGAGAGTAATCTTCGGAAACTCCTTCCTATGGGTACCAGGATCTGTCTGAGGAGTTGATGCCCAGATCTTCAAAACCATGTTCAAGAATTAATCACCATTCTATATACACCCATGGGCTTAAAACCTATAAGACACTATCCTGGGAAGGGGTCTCGACTCTATCGCGATATTTCAGGGCAATGGCTCTCTCAGGCAGTATTTCCCCTTGAAACATATACGCTACAGCCTCCCACACACATTTTTCTGAGGATGCGCAGCTGCTCCCTGAGGACCCCGCTAGAATCAATGATTCGCCCGCTCCACACCTAGCCAGTATCTCTCTTCCAAGATATGTTGCTGAGATATCTAGATCTGGTGAGCCCCGAGCATCTAGCATATATAGCCTGCCCCCCCTAATAATCATGATCAGTCCGCCCAGACAGCCCAGCCTAACCATCTGATCCCTCACATAGAGAACACCTCTAGACAGGATATTGTGAATCGCGTGGCTCGATATACATGCAACACATAGATAGCCCCATGGAGACGGATCTAGCCTTTCATTGAGGCACGTGGAAGAATACACAATAGATCTCCATCTAGAGAGCACCTCATAACCCTTACTAGTTAAGTAGGCCCCACCCACCATGTCAACATCCACAAGCCCGAGGCTCTTGAGCGCTTTCACAAGAGATCTAGCAGACCCCTCCCCTATCCCCAAGGATCTTGATATGAGCATCCTGCCAAGAGGACCCTGAGTATCGAGAAGATCTAGAAGCTTCACAACATGGTAAAAGCTATAATTCCTCCTAGAACCTGTCCAGTAGATGCCCGATATGCTCAACTATGCATCGCCCCCTGAATATGTTAAACCCCGCTATCCTACATAGTTTCTACAAATCGGCTATAAATGATTCGACGCCATCCAATGAAATCTCATTGCTATCCCATCCAATAACCCTCCTAACATAGATCTCCTCAGAGCTTTTGAAAGGGATAACTACTCTATCGTCGAAGATTATAACCTCACCTACAGTCCAGCCTCTAACCCTGTGCTCAAACCATGTTGATCTCCATGATATTGAGAGATATTCTCCTTGTTTTAGAGTTATCCTAATGGTCTTAGCCTCATAATCTATCTTCATAAGCGTTATCTTGCACCTAGCGAATCCCCTCCTAATCCTCGGCTTTACCTTCCTAGCCCTCCCCCTTAGATACCTCCTCCTCCAACTCTTCATAATCGAGTAAGCTTTCCTAATAATAGCATCTACCCAGTGTGCAACGTAGGGATTACCCTTCATAAGCTCTTCTCTAAGCCTTTTCTTGAAAGCCCTATCCTTCGGAATTATTGGGACACGCATCTTCAAACCTCTGATCACGACCAGCTTCCCACCCCTTCTAATGAGCTCTGGGAAGCAATATCTCCACTCGATATTATCCCAGATCATATCTATAGCATTCTGTAGAGCCTTGACATACCATGTTATCAGCTTCGAGATCCTATCATCCCTGATAGGCACAGAGTATGCCCTCGCAAGCTCAAGGATCTGGCAAACCTCCTTAGGCTTCAGCAAAATTGCTCCATAAAAAATGATATATCAACCCTTATAAACTTTTATGAAACTCGAAGCAGTTCTTAAGGGCGTAGCCAAGGATCTCTCTAGCTGTTTCAAACATTAGATCCCCGAATCCTATTCAGGTTACCCTTTTAAAATATTCCTTGCGTTTTCCATGGACAGTCTATAGCTACCTAGTTATTTTGAGTTATAGTCTCTATATACTATCTAGTTATTCTAGAAGTCCTCAGTATTTTGAGTGTTTCGAGGGCTCTGGTATTTGATTCGAAGTATTTTCTAACAGGCTCCAAGATCTTTATCAGCTCCCTTGTAACAGCGTTTTTAAGATCTAGTGGGTGGATCTGTCCCTGGCTGTATAGCTTTTCAAGCTCCTCGAGAGTTACTTCTATTGTGCCCCCGTGCTCAGGTTTTCTCTCGATGGTTATTGCTCCTCCTTTTCTCAGGATTATATGCCTTGCTATACCTATTACAGGGTTCATCTCAGTCTCTTTTGGTGGGCAATAGGCCTTCCTGATCTTGCTAGCAATCTCCTCCGGCGTGTCATAGACAAATATAGCTCCTTCAGGCTTTGACTTGCTCATCTTAATCTGGGACATTATATCATCCCTCTCCCCAGAGGCTTCCATCCTCTCAGGGCCTGTGAGGGATGGGAGGAGCGGTGTGTGTATGGCAACAATTTTTTTCCTTCTAAGCTTCTCAGCAGCCTCTCTAGCCAACATATGGGCCTTCCTCTGATCGATGCCCCCCAGGGCTAGGTCTAGATCCATGTAGAATATATCTGTAACCTGCATGAGCGGATAAACAAGCTTGGAGAAATCCGACTCCGACTCATCCGCCCTCCTACCCATGATTGTGAGGGCCCTCCTAACCCTCGCAAGGGAGAAGCTCTTGGCAACCCTTAGGAGGAGAGCCCAGTACTCGCTATCAGACACGAGATCTTCTGCATATACTAGCTCATAAGAGGATCTACCAATACCTATAGCCTCTAGAACATCAACAACATGTTGAGAGGCCCTCCTAATAAGATCCATGTCACCCCCCAGCTTATCATTAACCCAGGCATGCCATGTAGCAGCTAGGAGCTTCATCCTGAAACCCGCCTCAATAAGCTCACCAAACTTATAGGCCCATATGAGCCAGCCAATATGGAAAAACCCTGAGGGCTCGAACCCCAGGTAGCCCCTCCCACCACCAGTCTCTAGAAGGCTCCTGAGCTCATCCACCGTGACAACCTCCTCAATACCCCTCAAAGCTATCCCAAGCCTGCTCTCTAAGTCCACACACTAGCCCCAAATTCTACACCTACATGCGGTTAATAACATTTGTGCCAACATTTCTTCTCCAAAATATATAAAACTTATTATCTCTATTATCTTGGTGGCTTAAGTGTGCAGGATCTATGTGAATCTGTTATTAGCACCAGTACTACTAATAGTAATAGCTCCCCAAGCCTTTGCACAGACTATAGAGGTTATTGAGTACAGGGATCCGAGGAGCTTCACACCATACTGGTCATTCGAGCCCTTCAAGCCCCTCCCACCTAGGAATGCGACGCCCATAGCGATCCCAATAGCTATTAACATGTCTTTTGAGAACACAGGTTTCACCCCCAAGAGCATTGTGGTTAGCATACCTCCTAGGAGCTATAGCATGGCTGTGCTCAATGTCAGCATGGCTGTTACAGGAAGGCAGTTCGACAGGATCTTCTGGATATTTGCTAACGGAATCCCGATATACTGGGGATCTACTGTGCAGAGGCTAAACTCAACAGCTGAAGCCGATGTGACGCTATTCCTAAACCTATTCAGGGGCGATGTGAATTTCAGCATAGTTCTTACGAACTGGCTAGCACCGTCAATAGGGATCACCGGGGTTTTTCTGGTCAATGTAACCCTCTATCTATACCCTGGGCCAACGCCCAGCTGGATTCCAGATAGATATATCCATATATTTAGAGACGCCAATGGAAACTCTATTGAGGAGTTCAGACCCGGTAGGGCGGCTATAAACTCCACCATATCTATCCCAGAGAACACCTATAGAGCGGCTATCTACCTCTACACAAAAACTGGGAAGCTTGATGAGGGCTTCTACACCAATATACCCTCGGTAAGGGATATACTTCTTTACTATAACGAATACCTAGCGGGGGTTTTCCACGTATTTCCAACAATCTATACTGGGAGCTTTTTCCCGCTATACTGGAGACCAATGGCATCTGTGAATACGCACTATGCTAAGAGTCCCCAGATAATAGATCTAACCCCTCTCCTGGCCCTCGGGAGGAGCGCGGAAATAAGCCTGAGGGTTGTGGGGATGGAAGAGGTCTCCCAGAGATATTCCAGCGATCAGTTCAGCATAATAGTTGGTGGAGCTATACTTGCTTGGACAGATCCCTCTAGAGCCGTGTCAGGAGGATCGATCACCAGGAGCCACGCCACATATTCTAGATCACCATCTATAGTGGATCTAGAGGTTCTCGAGACATCCAACTATTTCGAGAAGACACTCTACAGGATCTACTATGAATCACTGCTAAACACCTCTAGAGGAGCTATAAACGCATCAACATATTCCGAGGGCTTCACCCTAGCCAGCATATACATAGCACCCGATCTATTGATATCCACCTTGGTGCAGAACTTCACAAACAGGGCGCTCGGCTTAGGAGCAACTGAGTACTCAATGGACTCATACGGCGGATATATAATAAGGGTTATAAGTAGATATACATTCACACCGACCTCGGATCCATCAAAAATACCCTATAACGCTACCCTAGACGAGGATGACGAGATAGATGTGTGGTTAGTGAGAAGCTATAGCAATAAGCATGGTCCCGACTGGTATTCAGAGAACATGTATGAGAGGACATATGTTCTCGGAGGATTCTCAGTAAACCTCACACTAATAGATCCATATGGCGGCGCGGTAATCACAGCCCTTACAAGGGCTAGCTCAACAAATATTAAGACTCTCACAGCCCTAATCCTATATAGCGGCAGAGGCTATACAGAGGATTTCAGAATAGTGTCACAAGCAGATCTCGCAAGACCCTTTGGATTCATCAAGGAGTTCTATATAAAATACTTCAGAATATAGCTTTCCAACATTCTGACCTCCTCCCCGCCCTCAGGTCTTCATTGATCTTTTGATCATCACCTCTTTCAGGCGGATCACTAGTTCCCCCCATCTATTCGGGTTTACATCTGTCATTTGGGGGGCAGTCAGGATGGCCAGAGATCCCCGAAATCTGCTTTGATCCTTAGCATTTTCAAAGCCCTCTTCCTTATATTGAGCTTTCCGATGACATCCCTATCTGCTTCGAATCCGCAACTTGGGCGTCTAAGCCTTCTATATCCATTCTCCTCCAGCTTTGAATAGCATTTTGGGCATTCTGAGGATGTCCCCCTAGGATCTACTATTGCTAGTGGTGATCCCGCTTCATAGCCTGCCAGTCATCCACTTCCCAAGCCTCGAATATCCCATTATGGTGAGCTTTGTTCTGTGATCCTTGCTCTCGATCTTTCTCAGTGTGTTTATCAGCCCAGTTAGATCCTCTCTAGCGACTGCGTATTGAAGCCTTAAAGCTAGCCCCACGATCCTCAGCGATGTTTTCCTAGCCCAGTCCTCCAATATATTCCTAGCCTTCCTATGATAGGATCTTATTCTTCTCAAGATCCCTCTTCTCCTCCAGGCTGGGTATCTAGTTGATGAGTATTTCTTCTGGAGGCTCTCAGCAAGGAGTTTCCATCTATAGCCTCTATCAATATCTGTGTCACTCTCCTTGTTTATCTTATCATCTCTATAGACTATCTTCCTCTCATTAATGTCTATGGCTATGACTTCTCTTGGCTGATAAGGCTCTGGCCTTGGTATCTTCCTTGATATCCAAAGCATCATCTTTCCATCTCTATAGACTAGCCTTGCCTCTCCATTTTCATAGCCATCATACCTCCTATCCCAGCCAATGATCTTAAGCTTTATCCCTCCTATGATCTCCACATATCCTTCTTTCACCCTATATCCCGTGCCTTGATGTAGTAGCATAGATAGCTTCCTAACCCTAGGCCTCCTCCCCCTCCTAGGATTGTTCCTCCAAGACTTTGCATTTGCAAGAGCATCCCTATAGCAGTCAACAGCAGCCCTGGATGGGAGGCCAAACCATTCTCTCAGCTCTCTATATAGAGTGTTGTGAACCCTCCCAATGCTTCTCAAACCAAGGCTCAGGATCTTGTTTATAGCATAGTTGAGAGCAAGATTGTATCTCCTGAGGAGCTTTATAGCATCTAGCCCGGGACTAACCATCATATCAATCGAGACGGTAGCAACCCCTCACTGCCAGAGGCTATAGAGCCCCTGCAAAAACAAGAACCTAGAAAGCTAGTAAAACCATCCCCGCCCTGAAGGGCAAGGCTTTCAGTTGTAACGCAGCTCTCTATTTGCTCTCAGGACCGTTTCATAGTTGATGGATAGAAGTTAGATTTATATAATTTTTATTTTTGTATATTATTACTGGTGCCAGCTATTTCAGGATCTTCAGAGAGGTTGTTAAGGCCTAAAGAGGTTTGTCAGCGTCTTGGCGTTAGCTACTCTACTCTCTCTAGGTGGGTTAGGGAGAGTAGGATTAAGGCTATTAGAACTGCTGGCGGTAAGTATAGGGTTCCTGAAAGTGAAGTTAAGAGAATTGCTGAGGGCTGATCCTTTTTCACGATAGTAGAATGCTTTTATATATGTTTATTATTGATTAATGGTTAGAATAGAAGTTTAGGGGCAACGAGGTCCAGGGATAATGGCTAGGAGGAGGAAAAAGAGTGATAAGAAGTGGGAGTTGGTTGTCAAGCCAGGAGATAGGATCTTTGTTAGTAGGACTGCTGTTATACCCTCAAAGAAGTTATCTAGGAGGGGGGTTCAGGGTGTTAGAGGAGATCGTGAATATATACCAAAGATGTTTGGAGATGTGCTTCCCCACGCATCTAGGAATATTATTGAGAATTACTATAGGCTTGAGAATGGGAGGTATCGAGAGCTAAGGAAAAGGAGGAACAGGGCTAGGCAATACTCTAGAGAGATCTTCGATGAGCTTGTTAAGCATCTAGGTCTAGGGAAAAGGGATCTTAGGGGTAGGAGGATCGTGAGATATCTCTGGAGGAAATCCCGGGAAATAGCTCGGCACCAGGTTGATCTTGAGATGATGGGAGGCATACTAGTGCCTAGGATCAACAGCGTTAGCCTGTGGCTAGTTGATGATCATGTGTGGAAACCAGCAACCCCAACGAAGATCAGTATAGATGGCTTTGAGAATATTTTCTTCACAAGCGTTGCTATTAATACCCATAGGGGTTGGGTGCACATAGATCTTGAGCCTTCTAAGGAGTTCTACAAGCTACTGGCCAGAGGCTTTAAGCCGACATCCCACGCAAAGATCAAGCCTGATAGAAGGAATAGAAGAGTGATTTTCCACCTATCGCTTGAAAAGGAGGTCGAGATCTATAGGCCAGAGAATATTGTTAAGCCTGTTGATGTTAATGAGAGGATAGTCTATGGAGATCACGTGATAAACAAGGAGAGTGACACAGATATTGATAGAGGCTATAGATGGAAAAAGCTTGCGGAGGATCTCCAGAAGAGATATTCCTTTCCAAGGTATCCTGCATGGAGGAGGAGAAGGGGGATCCTGAATAGTATAAGATCCTATCACAGGAAGTCTAGGAATATATTGGAGGACTGGGCTAGGAAGACATCTCTTGAGATAGTGAGATTTGCTATGAGGCTTGGATATGCAGTTGCTAGGGAGGATCTCGGAGGACTCATAGAATCGCCTAGGAAACTGCCTAAAGATCATGGGAAAAAGCTCATCATAATGGGCTACAAGAGAATAGGGAAGTGGATAGACTGGCAGGTAGAGAAACGCGGTGTGCAGATAGCCATAGTAAAGCCAAACGGAATATCATCTAAATGCTCGAAATGTGATTCCAAGGGATTAGAGGAGACTGGCTATAGAAGGCTGGGATACCCTAGATGTAGATTCGAAGGAGATAGAGACGTTATTGGGAAGCTGAATATCAGGAAGAGGGCACAGAAGATCCTGGGAATATCCTGGGGATCTCTGGTCACCCTCTCAACCCCCCAGATGATAGATGCAAACCCGAATAGATGGGGGAACGTATGATCCGCCTGAAAGAGATGATAATCAAAAGATAATGACCTGAGGGCGGGTGAGGAGGTCAGTATAGCTATGCAAATAAAGCTCTGGAGCATACATCCCATGTATCTATATGATAAGGCTCTCATGGGTCTGTGGAGATCCTCGCTAATAGCTAGGGACATAATCGAGGGGAGGGCTACTGGTTATAGGATTAGGCCTCCTCTATATAGATTCATAAATCACCCTGATCCTGTAAAGGCGATAAATACATATATATATTATATATGGCTTGAGGCTAAGGATAGGGGGTATAAGTTCGTTGATGATAGGGAGCTGAGGTGGGAGTATATAGACCTTGAGGGAAAAGTCAAGGTGCCTATAACTGATGGGCAGCTGGCTTTCGAGGTGTGGAACTACCTTTGGAAAGTGGTTGTTAAGAAACCCACATGGCTACCGATCTACCGCTATGTAGAGTGCTTCGAGCCCAACCCCGTTTTTAAGGTATATCCAGGGCCCCCGGATCCATGGATATCTGTGGCGCTAGACGATATAGACCACATGGTCAAGTCATTTCGCTTCGGCTGGCTCAAGATACCTATTAGAATCTGTAGAAACACCTCTGAGAACCCGTAGATCGAGGGAGAAAACCCCTTTAGTTAATTAATATTATTGGTGGGATCCATAGGGATATACAGGGTCGGTGAGGTCGAGATCCACCTCGTTAAGGGTGATATAACCGAATTAGAAGCAGACGCGATCGTTAATGCTGCTAATCCCTATCTAGAGCATGGAGGCGGAGTAGCCCTTGCGATCGTTAGAAAGGGTGGCGAGATTATTCAGGAGGAGAGTAGGAGGTATGTAAGGGATCACGGCCCTGTGCCAGTTGGAGGAGTTGCCGTAACTAGCGCTGGTAGGTTGAGGGCTAGGTATGTGATCCATGCTGTTGGACCGAGATACGGCGAGCCTGATGGGGATGCCAAGCTGGCATCAGCCATAAGATCTTCGCTTGATAAGGCTGAGGAACTTGGTCTGAGATCTATAGCGCTTCCAGCTATATCCACAGGGATCTATGGGTATCCATATAGGAGAGCCGCCGAGATCATGGCTAGTGTGTTGAGAAGCTATAGCTATAGATCTCTCTCGAGAGTAATAGTATGTCTCTACGGTGACGAGGCATATAGAGTTTTTGAAAAGGTGTTTAATTCGCTACTTAGCTATAAAAGCCCTAATGGATATCGATCAAGGAGTATATAGGAGAGAATGGCCGAGAAATATATTAAGAAGCTTGTAAGGATTACCCGCCCACTACCCCTCGTAGAGCACATAGCATTTGGAATTATAGATAGAGGCACGAATCTCTTACAGGTTAGGCCTTATAGTGCTTGCCACCTCTCATGCGTATTCTGCTCTGTGGATGCTGGCCCCCTAACCAGATCAAGGATCTCTGAGTATATTGTTGATGTTGATTATCTATTGGAGTGGGTTTTGTATGTCTCCTCTTACAAGGTGTCGAGGAGGATCCATGTGTTGATAGATGGTGTTGGGGAACCCCTCCTCCACCCACAGATAGAAGATCTTGTGGCTGGTCTGAGGAGTATGGGGAGGGTAGGGGAGATTGCTGTTGAAACCCACGGAGCCGTCCTCAGTGAGAGCCTTATCGAGAGGCTGAGAGGTGCAGGGCTCACAAGACTCAATATATCAATAGACAGTCTCGATAGAGATAGGGCCTCCACGCTGGCCGGGGCGGAGTGGTACGATGTGAAGAAAGTCTCTGAGATGGCCCTATACGCCAACTCCACAGGCATTGACGTCATGATAACCCCAGTCTGGCTCCCAGGATTTAATGATAGGGATATAGAGGAGATAGCGATCTGGGCTAAGAATAACTTGAGGAATAGATACTCACCCATACTGGGGATCCAGAAGTACGTGGCCCATAAAAGGGGTAGGAAGCCTCCAGGAATTAGAGAGCCTAGCTGGGGCGAATTCTATTCATTTCTAGAGGCTCTCGAGGCTAGGACTGGCGTTAAGCTGAGGATCTCTCTCGAGGACTTCGGTGTAAGGCCCGACAATAGCCTCCCCAAGCCCATGGGCGTCGGTGAAAAGGTGGTAGCAAGGATCTATTCCCCTGGCTGGTTAAAAGGAGAGTATCTAGGCTACTCTAGGGGTAGGGCTATAGCGATACTACATAGCGGGGATCTTAGGGAGGGGGAGGAGGTTATGGTGAGGATTATACATAATAAGGATAACATATATCTTGCAAGGCCAGTAGCATAGGTGCTGAAAGTATGAGATGTGTCACCAGAAGCGTTTCAAGAATACATATAACCCTCATAGACCTCTCAGGATCTTTTGGGAGGCTTGATGGGGGTGCTGGCATAACCCTTGAAACGCCTAGGCATGTGGTCTATGCAGAGGCCTTCGAGGGAAAACCCTCTATAGAGGTTAAGGGGGATATCGAGGATGTTGTTGAGAGGTGTGCCAGAGCTGTTTTAAAAGAGATCTGTAGAACCTGTGGGGCCAGGGTGGAAGTTACCGAGGTATATGATCTCCACGTTGGGTTGGGAGGAGTTACGCAGCTATGCCTCGCAACAGCTAGATCTATAGCCATGTCGCTGGGGCTGGATATAGATGTATATGAGCTAGCCAAGATAACCGGGAGGGGAGGAACCTCTGGCATAGGTGTGTATGCATTCAAATCGGGAGGATTTATAGTGGATGGGGGCCACAAATATCCTGGAGAGAAGAGCTCTATAGGACCCTCTGACTATGTGAGGGCACCTCCACCACCCCTGATCTCTAGACTAGAGATCCCCAGGGACTGGGAATTTATCTTAATAATACCCCGGGGATCTAGAAGGATCTATGGCGAGCTAGAGAAAAGAATCTTCCAAGAAGGGTTATCAATACCTCTTGAGGAGGTATGGAGGCTATCCCATATACTGTTACTAGGAGTTATGCCCTCAATAGCCTCGGGAGATATAGACCTTTTCAGAAGATCTATAAAAGCGATACAAGACATAGGCTTCAAAAAGATCGAGTGGAGATATCAAGAGGAAAACACGTGGATCATTAGGAGGGGGCTGGAAGAACTGGGGATAAGATATGGGATGAGCAGCATGGGTCCTACAATATATATACCATGCAATAGAGGAGAATGCATAGAAATCAGAGAAAAGATCGAGAAGTGGATAGACAATAAAGCAGAGGTCATGATCTCAAGAGGAAGAAACTCGGGCGCCGAGAGCCTATGCTACTAACAATCACCATTAATAACCATTAACTCCAACCACTTGTCCCCCAACAGAGTATGATAAGGGCTCTTGTTGTCAAGCAGGGGTTGAAATCGCTTCAAGGCTCGATCACGGATCTATGGATTGTCAAGAATCTCTATTGATCCATCTATAAGGCCATAATATACATCTGCATATTTAAAAAGCTTTAAAATGGATCCCCGTAAAATTTAACGCATCTACTGAGGTGATCCGGGAGGCTGGGTCTGGGACCTCTGAGGAGGTGTTTCTGGTATTGAGAAAAAGGCTATTGCCTGGATTATCGCTGCTACCAGTATTATTATCATGCCTATAATTATTATCATTAATGCTGCCCCTATCAGGTATAGCAGTGCTGCTGTTGAGAACAGCCCTACCCCCAAACTCCTTGAGATCCTATCATAGCTCAGTTTCACAAACACTGATGAGATTATTAGGATTATCCAGGCAAGGAGAAGCACGCCTATAAATGCTAATAATAATCCTATGAAGTCTTGTTGCCTTAGATTCTGGGCCTGTTGGAGAGGCATCCCTGGGGGTATAGTATATACATTGGTAACTATGCTATTGCCTCCAAACACTGCAAACGTGAGTAAAGAGGCTAAAACAAAGATCACCAGTACTGCGTAACCTACTATCCCAACTATCACAGAGATCATGGCATATCTAAAGATCTTTGGATCCCCCACCTCATCAGATATATATTTTAAAGAGATCAAGATCAAGATCAGTCCCACAATAGCTAGAACAACCCCTGCATACGGTATTATTCCTAGGATCACTAGTATTGAACCTATTCCACCAAAGACTTTAGCCTGCGATAGCCTGGGCGAGGTCTGGGGCAGATTTTGTGTCAACACATTTCCCTATTATCTTGATTAAAATACCTAAATATATATGACCCCTCCCCGCCCTAAAGGATGAGGCTTTTACTCATTAAACTTGGTGGTGAAGTATAAGTTATGATAAATATCAAAAATCTACTTAGAGAGATCTCTAAAGGATCAGTATATACCGGGTTTAGATTGGAACCGAGCTATTCGAATCATCTAGTGGAGGCAGAGATCTTTAGATATTGCGATCCATCACTGACGAGAAGCTGAATCTCAGTGGCAGGAGCTCTGACAGCCTCTTTCTTACACCATCTCCTCTCGGCGAGTACATCACTATCTCTGTATCATCTCCTCTAGAGAATTCCGAGATAACTTGGAGGCACGCACCGCATGGGGGTATCGGCTCTCCACAATCTGACATCACATATACCCTTTTAATCTCCCTACATCCCTCCGAAACAGCCTTAAATATCGCGACCCTCTCAGCACATATAGATAGTCCGTACGAGGAGTTCTCCACATTAACCCCTGTAAAAACTCTTCCATCACTACATACAACTGCGGAAGCAACTCTAAACCTAGAATATGGTGAATAGGAATTCCCTATAACGCTCAGAAGACTCCTAAGAATGCTATCATCGCTTACCATAACTATCTACCCTTACAATTCTATGGCGGATCATCTTATCTAAGAACCCAATATCAGAAACCTGATCATAATGGCACATCCAGAGGTTTTTACACTCAAAGCGCACTAAGTATCACCTCGTCATCCAGCATAGTTTAGTAGCTAGGGTTTATAAGCATGAGGAACTAAGTAGGCATATAACGAGCAACGGAGAGATCAGAAAATCAAATGACCTTCAATACAATAAAAAGTAGCCTTTATATGTTTGTTTTCTCGATAAAAGGGTTAGAAACCTCAAAACGATCTGCAATGGAGCTGAGAGATAAAAGATTTATATTCAGACACAGGATTCTAATAGGAGTGCCGCCGTAGCTCAGCTGGGAGAGCGACCGGCTGAAGAGATCCTCGGCAGACACCGGTAGGTCCGGGGTTCAAATCCCCGCGGCGGCATCTATAAAGATAATCCAGAGATAAGCTTCTTAGCAATTCTATGTTGCACAGATCTCAGTAAGGATCGATTGTTACTTTCAATTCTATATTAGGTTATCATATCTATGCTGTAGTTAAGGATTATTGCTTTGTTCATAATTGCTAGGCTGGGTTTATCTCATTTTCTTTGCCCTAGATCTTATGATGGCTCTCTCGGCTATTTGGAGAAGGGTTGAGGCTGTGAGTATCGCTGTCACTATTACGAGGAGGCTTTGAAAGGCGTTACTTCTCCACATAGCGTCAACAATATCTCTCGTGCTACTATTATCTGGGAGGGATATTAGTACAGCCCCTATGTCTCTTAATAGTATTGAAAACATCACTATTAGGGTGAGGGCTATACCGTATCTCCAGGCCTTTATGGATCTGGCTAGGACTCTCCTTACAAATGCGCCGAGAAGTGGGAGGGCTATTGATAATCCGTATAGCCATGAGAAATTCTCTAGAAGCCCACCCACTACTTTGAAGTCCTTCTGATACATCTGGTAGCTTGATACGGTGCCGAGGATTGTTAGCATTATCGCTATTGCTAGAACCACGAACCCCATGGCAGTTAGTAGTGTACCGCTTGGGTTTCTCTTCCACATTGTGATGAATATATCCTCTAGGTTGAAGCCCCTCACAATCATCACGAGCCCGAGGAATATTATCGCTATTAGCAATGCCTGTTGAAGAAGGTTGAAAAGGGCCATGATCCCTATGAGGACTAGGAGGAAGCCTGGATAGCCGATCGCTAATCTGGAGAGCCTCGGCTCTTCAAGGATCTTTCTTATGTATCTCCATATAAGTATATATGTTTGCTCAACAGATCTGGATTGCTCTATAACGACCGTCTTCACATAGTATATGGGTATTATAGATTCTATCACGGGTATTATCTTCTCATCCTCACCTCCATCAGAAATTATTACAGCTGCCTTTGCGCCAACCATGCTGACAATATCTATCAACTGGCTTCTGAGCCTCTCGACAGCCTTTAACCCTCCCCTCTGATCGCCTGATACAGCTGCGATCTCGACTTTATAGCCCTGCTCCTCCATATCCCTGTAGATCTTCACTGCCGCGAATAGAGCGTTAACATCGGAGTCCTCAGGCCTTGCCAGGGCATAGTTATAAGCAGCTTCTAAAACCCTTTTAACCCCCACTATAGGAGTCTCTATCCCTGCCCTTCCTAGGTCGTCATCATAATCTATAACAACTACTAAGATTCTCTCAGGAGTTTTCTCCAACTCTCTCTTCGTTGCCTCCCTCACCCTCTACTCCATATAGAGCTTGTAGCTCCTCAAAAGTTAGCCTATCCCCTGATGCCAGCTTCTCCTCAGCCTTTTTCCTTACCTCCTCGAGCCTCTCTGCCCTTGTCTTTCTCTCGCTCATAGCCCTCAACTCTCTTAGCTTGCCTCTTAGACCCCCTATTTCCTCCCTCTTCCTCTTTATCTCCTCATATATATTTGTTCTCTCTGCCGAGAGTCTATCTAGCTCCTTGGAGATCTCTTCAAGCCTGGCTCTTCTTCTCTCTATCTCATTTATTGCTTGGTTCTCCTTAACCTTGAACTCCTCTATTCCTCTGGAAATCTCCGAAATAGATCTCTTTATATCCTCTATCTCTAACCTGGCAGAGGCTATCTCAGCCCTTATCTCTGTAATCATGTTCTTAGCGTTCTTAGCCTCGAGGATCTTGTTGAGCTGCGCCTCTAGCTTAGCTATACTTCTAATTATATCCTCTTCCTCCTCAGGATCTACCTGGCCAGTCATGATCTTCCATTCGAGGGAATCTATTCTCTTCTTTATAGAGGCTATTGAGACCCCTGCCAGCTTCTCGAGATCGGGATAAGCCCTCCTAATTTCATCCAGCCTAGAGATGCTTGATCTAAACCCCTCCCTAGCCTCCCTAAGCTTGTTCCTAAGATCCCTTATCATACCTATAAGCCTGGCCCTACCCTCCCTAGCCTCCCTAAGCTTGTTCCTAAGATCCCTTATCTCTGAGATCAGTTTTCTCCTCTCCTCAACAAGCTTAGAGAACTCCTCCCTTATCCGATCCCTCCTCTCAATCAGAACCCTCAGATCCTCTCTGAGGGCATCCAGCTCCGCATATATCTTCTCTTCCAAGGGCTAGCCAGCCTCCACAGAGTTTATGAGCATAGCTCCTCTTAATATGCTCACCTCTTCAGCAATACACCTACAGCTAGCTACAGGGATTAGATGCGAGATGCCTGAAGACACATCATAAATTATCTCTATTACTCCTTCTCCCACGGCTTTCCAGAAACGCGGATCAATATCCACGAACCTATCACTGATTAATCTATATATGAAGAGACTAATAAGAATTTCCAACATAGATCTTCACAATTATAGACCCCACAATGTTGATTCCCGTCCTCGTACCACCTGTGAACTTACCCCGCCATAAATGGCGGGGCTGTGAAGCAAGAAGCCCCGCCATGCCCATAGCCAGTTGCTACTGGTAGTGGGCTGAGCTCCACAAGCACTGAGGATAGCTCCCACCCCGCACTCCTAAGAATGTTTAGAGAAGCGTTGTAATCCCTATCCATGGTCAAGCCACACTTTGGGCATGTGAGTATGCGGTCTGCTAAAGATAGGTCTTCCTTCACAAACCTGCACCCTGCACAGGTATTTGAGGTCATGGCTGGATTAACAAGCATCAGAGTTTTCCCATACTTCTCCAGCTGGTACCTCAGGATCTCCTTCAACTCGTGGAAGGCAACATCATATAGCCCTGCCTTAATATTCTCTCTGATTCCTTCACCAGCTGCCTAACCGCTTGTCCCCCGATGATCATTGATTATCGCTGATATTCTTTTGTTTTGGATTGCTTTGCTTCTTGATCCACAGGGTTTTAGCCCTGTGGCATCGGGGAACTTCCACCTCCCCCACAGGGATATGAATATCCCTGTAGTTTCATTGGTGACTGTGGAGCTCAGCGGCACCGGGCTCCCATATAGGATTGAAACCCCGAAGCCCTTCTGGGCAGAGCCCTCATCCAGGGCTTCGGTCTCGGGAGCTCCAAAGGTCATCGCTTCCCGAGATATCTCTACGCCCAGATCTAGCAGAGATATCACCTCATCATCCAAAATAGCTAGGGATTATATGCTTATAAACTTAAGCATACATTTCCCCCATATATGTATTTTAAGTATTTATAAGTAACCAAAGGTATTTAAATTTATCTGTAACATTGTAACAGCCTTGGGAGCGGAGGGTCAGTACATCTCTAGCTCTATGTCACTGATTCGCCTTTATGATAGTTATCTATTATTTTATCGCACTGATACCAGCATAGCTTTTTAGATAGAATTGCTGTTTTTCCCACGACGATTATGGCTGGGTTTTTGATCTGGTAGTTCGCTATATCTATATGCATCTTCTCTAGATTTGTTATAAGAACCCTTTGTTCATCTGTAGTTCCTCTCTCGATTACTGCTACAGGTGTTTCGGGGGATAGATCGGCTTCTAGTAGTTCTCTTGATATCTCCTCCGCCTTTGATATCCCCATAAGGATCACTATGGTATCCACGGCTCTAGATATTGCCTTCAGATCTACTCTCCTCTCTTCCTTCTCCTCAGCCTCTCTCCCAGTGGTAATTGCTACTGAAGATGATATCCTCCTATGTGTTATCGGTATACCGGCATATGCTGGTACAGCGTATACGGAGGAGACCCCTGGGATTACTTCATAACACACGCCGGCCTCTCTGAGGGCCTCCATCTCCTCACCTCCTCTCCCAAAGACCAGCGGATCCCCTCCCTTCAGCCTGACAACGATCTTCCCCTCTATAGCCTTCATAATCATGATCTTGTTTATCTCTTCCTGTGTATAGGCATGGCTCCCAGGCTCCTTACCAACATATATTATCTCAGCCCCTGGCCTCGAATACCCAAGGATCTCCTTCGGCACCAACCTATCAACAAGGATCACATCGGCCTTTGAAATCGCCCTCAAGCCCTTCAAAGTTATTAATTCAGGGTCTCCTGGACCAGCACCGACGAGATATACCTTGCCACTGGATCTGCATCGCTGCTCCTCTAGATCACTAGACCCCATCTAGATCCCCTAACACTTCGGAAGCGTTTCCCCGCTAACTGTATTTGATGGTTTTCCAAATACTTGTATCTCCGTTAGCGGGGTTGGGCCTAGGTGCGGATTCACCAGCTTCACCCACACCTCATGGGCCCCCGTCGAGCCAAACGCCACGGGCCTCCCACCTGAGGATAAATACTCCAAGCCGATGTTTATAGCCCCCACAACATCTCTCTCAAAAACCCTGCCATCAACATATGCTATCCTCAACACTATCTTCATCGCTTTGTATCTACCGCTAGCCCTCTTCACCGCAGAGCGGATCACTAGGGGACTGTAGCCATCGATCCTCCTCTTTGAGAATGGATCCACACTTGAGGATCCCTTCTCAGATACCTTTACAACATGTATGGGCCTATCTTCGAGAAGCTCTATCAGCTTGGATACGCTCCACCGATGGATCCTGTGCCTAAGCCTCCCACCCTTATTCCTGGACATCTTCTCCTTATCATCACCATCGATATCTCCTATAACTACAACAGCGTTGTTCTCCCTAGCAAGCTCCTCTATGATGCTAGCAACCTTATACAGTATATCCCGCTTCCTATCGCCTTCTCTAAGCTTCATCAATTTCTTCTTAACATCCCTCCCCACAGTAGATCTTCGCCTCGAGATCTTCTCCCTCCCAACTGAATAAGTTATAACAATTTTTCCAAGGCTAGTCTCAACTCTGATCACTTCAACTAACATGCCGTCCCTGAATACTGCTATCGTAGCATTATTCTCATTAACATCTAGAGCAACAACATTCTTGGGATCGTAGGTGATCTAGAAGGGTCTTGAGAATGATATATAAGCAAGCATCCTCCCCTATTACATTCTAGCTTAAGCTCGCTAGCTAGATCCCAGCCACTGTAGAGGTATCTATGCAACTGCCTGTTATCCTTATACCTCAGTCTATCTACCCCCTATGGGTTCTAAGCATTATACCCCCATTCCCGAGCCCCCAATCCTGGTTATTCGAGTAGACTATCTTGACCCTCCTAACCTCTAGTCTATTGGTATAAGCTCTATCCCTTTTCTTAGCCTCTCTAAAAGACTTTGCTCTTCTAACAGCATCTCTATAGGACCCTTAATAACTCCCGTTGGCATCCAAGGATACTGATCCCTATACCTCTCATAGAAAACCCTGTGTAGTGTCTTCTGCGATGCTTTATGCTCTAATGCATACTCAACCGTCTCCTCAATCATAGCTTCTAGTCGATCTACAATCTCCCTAAGAGCCCCTCTAGAGGGCTTATTAGCATAGCAATCCATCACAACAGCTCTACGAAGAACATTGAAAAGCCTCTCTAAGACACAGACTCCTCATACATATACCAAATACAAGTATCCAGGATATTAAAACCAGTAATCTGTTTAGCGAATAGTGTGCACCCCTCCCCTATCAATCCCAATAAGCTTTCTCAACCATCTTCCAAACTCTAGTAAACCCCCTTACTAATATAACGTTCCTCCATGCACACATCAAGTATTTATAAGTAACTAGAAGTATTTAAATCTATTGCTTGCCTTGTAACAGCCTACTAAACAGCATGTGAAGGATGGTTTATAAGCTTTATCAGGACTAGGTAAACATAGATAAGATAATATAAAACATCTCTATTAGCATGAAAAAGATTCAGCCCCTGTATTATTAATGTCTTATAGACACTTAATCTCTGCTCAAGATAGGGAGCCTTAGCAAATAATTCCATTCTTTCAATTATATAGTAGATCATCTCGAGGGTTTCCCTCCACTCAATCTCCCGGCAATATGTCCTGGGAGCTTCTCAGGAGGGTTGTGGAGTCCAGCGGAAAGGGGCTCCCATCTATACTTAAAACCCCGAAGCCCTTCTGGGCAGAGCCCTCATAAAGGGCTTCGGTCTCAGGGGCTCTAAGCATCATAGCATCCTGAGGACTCTGCACACCAAGATATAGCAGAGATTATTACCTCATATTACCTCATCATTAAAATAGCTAGGGATTAGATGCTTATAAGCTTAAGACCAGATAACAAACGAATATAAAAAATATCTTATTAACATAAAAAAGGATACAGTTTAAACCCTCGAAACTATATCATGATGCTTCCTCTGCTTCATAGCTGTGGAAAAACCTATCTATGGTGTCTATCTTACCCTTTGAGTCTCTATGAATAGATCAATATTGATGACCCTTATAGAAGGCAAGGCTTACTCAGCCAGAATGCTAGGATCTCATTGTCCCGATACTAATTGCTAACTCTTTATATGAAATTGAGAAGTAACAGAGCTGGTAATGATCCCTCCTGCCTTGAAGGGCGAGGCTTGTCCTCTAATTAATGTCACCGATAATGGCTCAGGAGAGTGCTATTACGCAGTATTTAGACTAAATTTTTTCTAAGGATAGCTATATCGGGGGAATATGTTGCTAGCTAGATATGTAATTCTTAGAGGCATTATAATGTTCATAACTTTTTTATCCGCACTAGTAACTTTCTTCCTGTTAACAAGAGTCTTACCAGCCGCCGCCTTGGGTACGAACCCTTTTCTACCGAGCCAGTCTCTAGATCCTCTTTTTAGAGCTGTTGTCAAACCCTCAGATGATCCCGGTTACTCGAGTTGGGTCTCTATGCTTGCTTCAACCTATGGGCTTGCGAGGCCTCTCCTCCCGGATCAGCTGCTAATATTTATTAGGAACTCCCTTACCCTGGACTTTGGATATTCCCTCACATCTATGAGGAGTGTTTCTTCTGAGATCCTTATGAGGCTTCCATATACTCTTGCTCTCTACGTATTTGCCGTCATTGTCCCTATATATGTGGGCTATTACCTAGCTATTATAGCTGCTAGAGCCAGAGGTAGGATCCTCGATTTTCTAGTAACAATCTCCAGCCTGGCCAGCTTCTCGGTACCTATATGGGCTTTTGCTCTAATCGTTTACTACTTCTTGGCATATATACCCAAGGTTTCTTGGGGAATATATATCCTTCCACTCCCTGTGAGGGCTCCTACAACAAGTATCACTGGGATCCAGGATATAAGATACTGGCTATGGTACCTCTCCCCACTATATATTGCCTCTATATTATCTCTCTATGGTGTCTGGGCCTATTTCTTCAGATCCATAATAACTTCGGAGATAGGTGAGGAGTACACGGTCACAGCTAGGGCTAAGGGCTTGTCCGAGTGGGATGTATTTAGATCAGAGGTTATCCCCAATATAAGACCTCCGATAATGACTAAGATAGCCTACTCACTACCAACCATATTCGGGGGCTCTGTAGCACTTGAAATAGTGTCATCCTGGCCCGGAATAGCTTACTACGCATACCAAGCTATTCAGAATAACGATATACCTGTTATGAACGCTTTCTTCGTGATCTCCACAATGCTGGTAGCCTTGTCTCTCTATGTATCAGATGTCATCATAGCGATTCTAGATCCAAGGGTTAGGCAGGGCATCGCAGGATATGTGAGGTGATACAATGACTCTTCTGGGTGATAGGAGAAGAGATGAGATGTCTCTCAGCATTAAATTCTATATAGGTCTCTCAATAGTTCTATTCTATGCAGCTCTAGGCACATATTCAATGATAGCTGGGTATATAGGATCGTTTACAAGCATGTGGGAGGCCGATTATCTAGCAATGCCTGTGTGGGCCTCGTATATATTTGAACCCGGTCTACCGCCAACAATTGAAAAGAGGCTTGAGGACTGGGGAATAGAGAGTCTATCTAGCCACATAGTTGTGAACAGCATTGATAGATACTCGCTTAATATTACTCTTACGGCTCCCGGCTCATATATGGTAATATCTAACAGCTTTGAGTACCCATACAGACCTGCCAGATCCATGATCATTGGATACAACATAAGAGTTTTCTCTGAAAATAGCGTGAGGTTCAGAATCAACCTCTCTATCGTGAGTGATAAGCTCCTGAACAAGAGCATTTCTATAGAATACGGTGGCATAAGGGAAGAGATTACAGCTGGGAGATACGCTGTACTGCTCGTTGAAGATATAATCATAGACAGAGGATCTAAGATATATAACTCGTCTATAAAGCTCCCCTATCCCTTCCTAAACAGGGTTCAGGAACCACCGATCCCCATTATCGTAAACCCAGTTAGCCAGTTGCTCCTAGATCGAGATACCAGGATAAGGGGCATAATTAATATCTCTTATACATGTATAGATAGAGATCTGAGGGCTTGTAGAGGCCTCAACATCGAGATTCGGGACATCTCCATAAAAATCCTCGGGCTGGCTCACGGGCTGTTGGGAACTGATCATAGGGGCTCTGATATATGGAGACAGTTCGTAGAGGGAGCAAGGGTCGCAAATATATTTGGATTATCAGCTGCTGCAGCAACAGTTATACTGGGTATCTCCATAGGTTCGGTCTCAGGGTTCAGGGTCGGGAGATTCTCTGACCAGGTATTGACCTTCATAACGGATACTATATTCTTCCTACCAGCCATACCTCTAATAATGATTGTGATAGTAGCCTTCGGAAGATCTATGCCTATCTTATACGGATTGATAGTCCTCGTCTCATGGCCTGGACTAGCAAGGCTTGCTAGATCTTGGGCTATGGCTATAAGGGGAGAGCCATATATAGAGACAGCCATAGCCATCGGAGCTAGCAGGCTATGGATTCTGAGGAAACACGTCTTACCGAGGCTAGCACCTCTAGCAGTCTACGGCCTCGTATCCCTAGTACCTGGTGTTATATCAACAGAGGTCCTGATCCAGTTCATAGGGTTTGGAGATCCCAATATACCCTCATGGGGCAGAATGCTTAATGAGGCATATAGCGAAGGCGCACTAATAAACGGCGCCTGGTGGTGGCTCTTTGCACCAATAGCTGGGATAACCAGCTATATGGCTGGATTCGTTCTCATGGGAATGGCTCTCGAGGAGAGACTAAACCCGAAACTGGTTTACACACGCCGAAGCCCCAGTAGATAGTGGGTTCATGCTACATTGCTGCATTCTATGAGCCTCCTCTAGCCTTCTTGACTTTATGCTTGTCTCCCTATTAAAATTAAGCATGTTAGGTGTAACCATGTGTAGCCAGTCCCGGTTTATCTATCTTTATAACCCCTTCCGCCGATTTAGCTAGATAATGCCATGTATATGTTTATAGATGCCCTCAGGCTTATGAGGGGCTTTTGGTCCCTAGCCTCTAGGGAGAGCATCGCTGAAGATCTATCAGCTGATCTTAGGGAGTTCTCAAAGGAGACTCTTATCATGAACCTATATATACCTTTGAGGGCTGATATAGATATAATCACCTGGATCTCTTCAGATACCCCGAAACAGATAGCTAGATTTAGGTGGATTCTAAGAAGTAGATTCGGTCGCTATCTCCGCGAAGCTCTCAGCTTCTTCGCTGTGTATAGACACTCTCAGTACTTCCCTCCACACCAAGATTTAAGGGAGTATTTGATGAAAGCTTCTAAGGATCCCTATGAATATCTCGTAGCATATCCGATGAAGAAGTCCCCTGAATGGTACCTTCTTTCATTTGAGGAGAGGAAGAGGATCATGGCGGAACACGCTGCACTAGCAAGATCCCTGTCCTCAGATAAGAAGATTAGATCATATACAGCTTATAGCTATGGAATAGATGATAACGAGTTTCTAGTAATCTATGAGGTAGATGATCTAATGACCTGGAATATGATCGTTGAGAAGTTAAGAGAAGCAGAACACAGAAAATGGGTTACTAGGGAAGAGCCGATACTAATTGGTAGATACATATCGCTTGAAACCCTAGAGCGTGCGCTAAAAGCTGGCAGAGGATCTTTAGATATCTAGAACTAGCAATCCTTACAACCCTTACAAAGATTAGTGCCCTTAAGAAACTGTTTTGGGTTTCATAAAAGTTTATAAGGGTTGATATATCATTTTATGGAGCGATTTTGCTGAAGTCTAAGGAGGTTTGCCAGATCCTTGAGCTTGTGAGGTCATATTCTGTGCCTAT